>Ga0315553_10001229_pt1 | contig 21606 bp, 17 predicted proteins | sample SalMarSW160140MG_FD_203099 | JGI IMG/M metagenome (GOLD analysis project Ga0315553, IMG submission 203099) | Salt marsh sediment microbial communities from the Plum Island Ecosystem LTER, Massachusetts, United States - Salt Marsh Sediment SW1601-40 ... | reverse complement strand
GATAAATTTGAACAATAAAAATTCCTTTAATGATCATAAAGAAATCCATCTAATTAGATACCAGGCGTTGATTCATTAGAAGAAGTGTTCTACACGATAGACAGATTCCATCATGCAGGAGGGCTCGCTAAGCCTATCGCAAGGTTAGCTGCTGGAATAACTGAGAACAATGCAGGAATGAGTCTTAGCAATTTGATAATTGGGATTGAGGACCACGTAAGCTGGGGAGATAAAAAAGGATAGGATTATAAGCGGTTAATTAATACGAATGAATATCCTCTGCGAACCAACGGGTTTCCCACCAATGACTTGAATCGTGAAGAGGTCAGCTTAAACCTGCTGCGGAGATGATATCTGGAACGAGTTCTTCTCTACCTATGGCCATTATATGCACACCATCACACATCTTCTCTTTCTTGATTTTCTTTATCATTCGGCCGGCGATTTCAATACCCTTATCCAGTGCCATGCCTTTTGGTGCAGAGGCCATTTCATCAATCAGGTCCTGCGGAACATTAACACCTGCCACATTTTTATTCATAAACCTGGCCATTGGGGCCGAGGTGAGTAAAATAATACCGGCCAATATTTTTACAGGAAACTGCTTAGCATACTCCATAAACTTTTTAAAATTATCCAGGTCGTAAACCGCCTGAGTTTGGATAAATTCAGCACCTGCCTCAATCTTTTTTTCAAATTTGATGAGCTGAGGTTCAAGGGGATTGGCTTCTGGTGTAACAATTGCTCCCGCACAAAAAGATACATTTCCATCAATGTCATTCCCCCCCAGATCTTTTCCTTTCTCCAGTCGCCGTATTGTAGCGAGGAGTTGACTCGAATCTACATCATAGACCCCTTTTGCCTCTTTATGATCACCTAAAATTACTGAATCACCTGTAAGACACAGCACGTTGTGAATATCTCTACTTGCAGCAAATAGAAGATCAGCCTGGAGTGCGAGGCGATTTCGATCTCGACAAGTCATTTGCAAAATCGGCTCTCCACCCATTTCCTTTACGATCAGGACCCCTCCCAGAGAAGGGAATCTCATTACGGAACTCTGGTGATCGGTGACATTCATGGCATCCACCTTATCCTTTAAAAGCTCGATGTGGTGATGCATCTTTTCCAGATTAGTCCCTTTGGGTGGTGCCACCTCGGAGGTGACTAAAAATTTACCTGATTTCAGGGCCTTTTTGAATGATAACGCCATGCTTATAACCTCTTAAAATAGGTTTTCTCTCACAGAGACTTTGGAGACACTGAGTCTTTGACCTGAATTCCTGAAAGGAGAATTCAGGGCTGATAGTTATGCTGGTTTTCCTTTTCATGAGAGTATATACACTACCCTCCGGCCTATAAGCCCTACGGGCTGGAAGCGGGATCTGAGTCCGATTGAGACGAAGGCTTCAGGATCATTTTCCCTGGTGATGGTTCCCCCTGATGATTTCTTGGTTTCTGTAATGTTCTCATTAAATCGAGCTGTCCCAACTCTTTTAGGCGGTTATAGATTAGGGTCCAGGCACAATCCTTTTCCGGGTCGATTTCACATTTTCCATTGTTTGTGCCCCCACAAGGACCATTAACGAGCCCCTTATGGCATGAGGTGACCGGGCAGATTCCTCCTGTCTCCCCCAAGATACAAGTACCGCATTGAGTGCATATCTCATCAAATTGACCAATGCCGTTTTCTTTTCCGATAAATATCGTATCTAAGGCAGGGACAACCATTTTTTGTAACTGCCGTGCGATAGTCTGCACTCCAAAGGCGCATGTCATAATCAACAGGACATCAGCCTGGTCAATCTGCTGGCCATATTCGTTGAGGGCCTCTCCTGTCAGATTGTCGCATGCCACTGGTAATATCATTGTTCCGGTAACAAGCTTTCCTTGAGAGGATAATCTATCTTTCATGGCCCTTACCTCAGGTTCTCCTCCTGTCCGAGTAAGAGTGGTGCATGTGCCGCACCCGATGATAAAAATCCTTCCCAGTCCGTTGAGAAGGCGGTCGATCTCTTCGGCTGGCTTTTGCTTGGTGATGGATCTGATCATAGCTTTGCTCCTATTTTTCCTCTAAGTCACATCTCAGACATCTCATGGCCTCCAGGTACGCCTCCTCCTTGGAGAATCCTTTCTCTACCTCTCTAAAGTCCTGTACCCTTTCTTCTGGCTTCTCAAGTTGAATTTTTATTCTTGGCTTTTCCTCTTGTGTTTCCTCATCCAGGGCGAGACCAATATCCTCCTTCATTGCAGTCTTTTCATCCACGATCTCTATCCTTCCTTTTTCTCCTTTAAGGTATTTGTCTATTGCGAGTGCTGCCCTTCTGCCTGAGGCGATTGCATTTATGACAATACTGGGGCCTGTAGTAAAATCTCCCCCTGCAAAAACACCTGGTATATTAGTAGATAGAGTATTTTCGTTTACTACAAGACTACCCCACAGGGCCCTTTCAAGCTGGCTGTCTTTAGAGAGAAAAGAGATGTCAGGTGCCTGGCCGATGGAAATAATGATAGTCTCGGCCTCCACCATTTGGGTCACCTCCTCGTTAGTCTTTAGAGAAGAATGTCCCTCTTCATCAAACACTGTCATGCTACGCATAAACTCAATGCCTGTGATTGTGCGACCGTGATGTATAATCTGCTTGGGCGCCCATAAAGGATTGATGACGATTCCCTCTTCAATGGCCTCCTCAATGTCTTTCTCCCATGCAGGCATTTCCTCTTTTGTCCTTCGATAGAATATTTGAACGTCCTGGGCACCCACCCTGAGGGCGGTTCTGGCCACATCAATAGCAACATTGCCTCCTCCCAAGACAACTACTTTTCCTTTTAGCTGTATCTCTTTACCGCTCCTGATGTCTGCTAAAAATTGAAGGCCGTAGTGAAGGCCTACTAAGCCTTCTTCTTCGCCAGGAATGTTGATCCTCTTGCTTGCCTGGGCTCCTGCGCCAATAAATACAGAGCGATACCCTTCTTCTAAAAGGTCATTTACGGTGTGTTGGGCATCAATGGGTGAGTTGTACCTGATCTCTACGCCACAGCTTTCGATGTAAGTGACCTCTTCTTGAATCACCTTATGGGGAAGACGGAATTCCGGAATCGTAATTCCCAGCATGCCTCCAGCAACAGATTGAGACTCATATACAGTCACTCTGTATCCCATTTTTGCCAGAAAGTAGGCACAGGTTAAGCCTGCTGGACCGGCACCCACCACTGCTACCTTCTGATCCTTGGTCACTGAAAACGGCTCTTTTGGCATTCCTATATGATCAAAATACCAGTCTGAGGCAAATCGCTTAAGAGAGCGGATCGCAACTGGTTCATCCAATTCACCTCTCCGGCATTTTAATTCACAGGGATGGATACAAATCCTACCACATACAGCGGGAAAGGGATTTCTCTCTCTGATAATATCTACTGCTTTTTCATACTTATTAGCTGCAATGGCAGCCACATAATTCGGCACATCAATCCCTGCCGGGCATGCATGCTGGCAGGCGGAGATGACCATTGCATCACATGTGGCCCCTGCACATCGCTGCTCCAGTATGTGGTCCTCATATTCCTTCAAGAAATATTTGAGGGTGGAGAGAGCAGGCTTTGGAGCAGTCTGCCCGAGACCGCAAAGGGATGAGGTTATTATGGTTTCCCCTAAATCCCTAATGGTCTGGATATCCTCTATCCTGCCTCTTCCTTGAGTGATTCGTGTTAAAATTTCAAGCAACTGGGTGGTTCCCAGGCGACAGGGAGCGCATTTCCCGCAGGATTCCGACTGGGTAAAACTCAAGAAAAAGCGAGCGATTTCCACCATGCAGTTATTTTCATCCATCACAACCATACCGCCTGAACCCATGATGGCCCCGATACGCTGAAGGGTGTCATAATCAATCGGCAGATTCAGATACTGAGTAGGTACACAGCCGCCCGATGGACCTCCCATCTGGACCGCCTTGAATTGCCTTCCCTTTGGGATACCGCCGCCAATATCAAAAACTACGTCTCTGATTGCGGCACCTATTGGAACTTCTACTAAGCCGGTGTTGTTTACCTTGCCAGCCAGTGAAAAGATTTTTGTCCCTTTACTCTTCTCTGTGCCAACCTGAGTATACCATTCCACACCATTTTTTATGATCAGTGGAATGTTGGCCCAGGTTTCTACATTATTAATATTAGTAGGTTTACCATTGAGTCCCGCTTGAGCCGGGAAAGGTGGCCTGGCCCTGGGCATTCCCCGCCCTCCTTCAATAGAGGCCATGAGTGCTGTTTCTTCACCACATACAAAGGCACCTGCGCCCATTTTAAGAAAAATATCAAAATTGAAACCGCACCCAAGGATGTTTTCCCCTAAAAGACCCAGCTCTTTCATCTGTTCTAAAGCAAGTTTCAGGTGTTCAACGGCAATGGGATATTCTTCTCGCACATAAATATAGCCATACTCTGCTCCGATAGCATAGGCTCCAATGAGCATGCCTTCGATTACTGCATGTGGATCACCTTCCAGAACTGCACGATCCATAAAGGCACCTGGATCACCCTCATCCGCATTACAGATAATATATTTAGGGTTTCCTTCGGCCTGACGTGCGAATTTCCATTTCATCCCCGTAGGAAAACCGGCACCACCTCTGCCTCTTAGTTTTGCCGCAGTAACTTCATCAATTACCTGCGCTGGCTTCATTTTAGACAGCGCCTTGACAATCGCCTGATATCCACCATTGGCAATATAATGGTCAATCCTCGTGGGATCGATTCTTCCGCAATTGGCCAGAACCCTTTTCACCTGCTTTTTATAAAAAGGGATCTGACTGCGATAATAAATGGGATTTCCTGTGAGGTCATCCCTGTAGGCAAGGTGATCAATCAACTGATTTTTCTTTAATGTGAGATCAACGATCTCTGCTGCATCTTCAGGATTGACCTCCTGATACTGGACTCCCAAGGGATCGATATACATTACTGGCGCTTTCGCACAAATTCCGTGGCATCCGGTGGAACGTATCTCAATCTGACTCGAAAGACCCTGTTTTTTTACCTCCTCTTCAAGGGCATCTCTCAGTTCAGCAGCACCATAGGCACGGCAACCAGTCATACAGACATCTATATGAGTTTTTCCCACATCCTCAAGGGCACAAATCTTATTACGATACCACTCGAATTCCCCTATAGATAAAATTTTTTCCATGTGTATTAGTCTTTCTCCCTTTTTTTACCGTATTCTGCCAGTATGCTGGTTACCTTTGGTGGAGATAGTTTTCCATAATAGGTCCGGTTCACCATCATGGCAGGAGCAAGAAAACAGGCGCCCAGACACGCCACAGTCTCAAGGGTAAATTGATAATCAGGGCTGGTTTCCCCTTCATCCAATCCAAGCTCCTTTTTCATAAACCTTAGAATACTTCGACCCCCTTTGACATGGCATGCGGTACCACGACATGCTCTGATCACATATTTTCCCTTCGGCTTCAGGGATAACCCAGCATAAAAGGAAATTACTCCTTGTACCTGACTCGCGAAAAGATTCAGGGCCTCTGCAATAGGCTCGATCGATTTCTCTGGTATGTAACCAAATGCCTCTTGGATTTCTTGCAGAAGAGGGATCAAGGCCCAGGTCTCTCCTCTATGCTGATCTATAATGGCTTCTAATTTGCGCCAGTCTATCTTTTTTGGTTTCATGTGCGCGGTACCTACGAGTTGCGAGTTACAGGTTGCGGATTGCAAGTTTAGAGCTCGGCATCCGTAATATGTTATTTTTCCACTCTTACAATCTTTACTGAGCAATCTTTCCAGCCAGGTGCGTCAGCCTCACCAAGTTGGGTCAGATTGATCAATTGCATTACATCATTATTATGAAAGCCTATTGGTATAAATACGAGTCCTGACCTCAAATCCTTGTTTATGGTTACCCCTCTCACTATAGAGCCATAAGGGGAAGATATTTTTGCCATATCTCCTTCTTCCAGATTTGTTCTGTCACTATCCTCAGGGGATATCTCCATCTCACCTTTTACATTAAAACTATTCACTCTATTTGAACGGCTGGTTCTGGTGCCACTGCCAAGATGGTATCGAAGGGAACCAACAATTGCTGTAAAGGGATAATCTTTTTTAGAACTCCCATCTTCTGGAGAGATTACAGGGGAAAAATGAATAGGTTCCCCTCGCGTATCAGGATGAAAAAGACTCAGGTTGCTCGACCCCTGGACCCAGGATTTTTTCATATTCCGTTCAAGCTGGGAGTACATTGGTACAAGCTGACTGATTTCTGCTCTTATTTCACTGAGAGATGCATATCTTGTGGCGTAACGCATTTTGTCGAGGAGCATATCAAGGATTTCCCAATCGGGTTTTGCCTCACCAGGTGGGGAAACTACCGGTTCAAACGATTGAATTCTGCCCTCCATGTTGGTAAATGCTCCACCTTTTTCATTGAATGCTGCTCCTGGCAACACCACATCTGCTAATTGAGTAGTTTCGGTAGCAAGAATCTCTTGAACTACCAGGAATTCCGGCTTGTTTAATGCATCTCTGATACGGTCCGGCTGTGGAAGACTGCGAAGAGGGTTTTCACCCATGATGTAGAGGGCCTGAAGATTTCCCTTCTCTACCTCCTCAATCATGCGAATTACATTGAGTCCCGGATCTGGTGAGATTGTAACGCCCCAATTTTGTTCCCAGTAGTTCCGTATCGTATCATTGCTAAGGGGCTGGCGGCCCGGAAGGGAATCTGGCTCGACCCCCATATCCCATGCACCTATCTGATTATTCTCTCTTGCAAGAAAATAGAGACCGTGGTTCTCTCCGTCTATACTTCCTGTCATCAGCGCAAGATTAAGCAGGGCATCCATTGACAGGGGCCCATATTTCTGTTGTAAAATACCGTGTCCGATCACAAAGGCTATTTTTTTCCATTCAATAAAATTTGCAGCCTTTTCCATTATCTCCCTATCAAGCCCGGTGAGGTGAGATATCGTTTCAAGGTCGATCGATAACAGGCTATCACTGTAACGATCAAACCCTTCAGTAAACGTATGTATGAAACCTGTATCATATGATTTTCTTTTCAAAAGAATAGCTGCAAGGGCATTTATCATTGCGTAATCGCTGTGCGGGGCGAGAGGAAGCCACAGTGAGGAAAAAGGGAATAATCCTGTTTTTCTCGGATCTGCCACTATCAGTGGGATTCGGTTTATCCTTGATGCCCGTTTGATGTAATAACTGGCCACAGGAGCTGATTGAGTGGGGTCTGCTCCTATAACAAAAATGACATTGGCCTTTTCAAGCCCACTTAATGGCATACGACGGCCATCACCACCCAGTTTTTCATTTATACGGTTGATTATTGTCCTTCCTGATCCATAGCTGCCATTATCCACATTATTTGTTCCTAAAACGACACGTGCCATTTTTTGGAAAAGGTAATTTTCCTCAACTGTGCATTTGGAAGATCCTATAAATGCCAGGCTTTGAGGCCCATGTTTTTTCTTAATTGCGAGAAGTTTTTTTGCAACAATTCCGAGTGCCTCATCCCACGTCGCAGGCAAAAGTTCTCCATCCCTCCGAATCAATGGATGAGTCAATCTTTCAGAAACGTTTAAAAAATCGTGAGCAAAATGACCCCGGACACACAGGGTGGATAGATTAACGGTATTCTCCTGGTGTGAAGGATTTACTTCAACTATTTTGTTATCGACTGAGCCCATTACCAGAGAGCAACCCACACCGCAGAACCCGCAAATCGTTGACAATTCCTTTTGAGGAGAACCTACATACTCTGCATTCTTGATTGATAACGCACCTGTAGGACACAGAGATACACATGTGCCGCAGAAGGTACAATTGGATTTCTCCAATGGCATTTCATGTGCTGTTGCTGGTCGAGATTTAAATCCCCTAAGGTTATAATCGATGGCGCCAACCACGACCATTTCATGGTCAGCACGAATACATTTTCCACAAAGGATACATTTGCTGAGATCCCTGATGATGAAAGGATTTGCCTCCTCCAGACCAGTATAATGAGGCATAGAATAGAGCTCTATCTGACCAACACCTAGCTCTGCGGCAATCTGCCTTAGCTCACATCTATTTCCCTGACTACATACGATGCAGGACTCGGGGTGATTAGCCATCATGAGTCGGATAATATTTCTTCTGTACCGTTTAATAATAGGGGAATCTGTTTGTATCGCCATATTTGGAGATGCAGGAGTGACACATGAGGCCATAATGCGACTACTTTTTTCATCTTCCACTATACAAAGTCGACAGGCGCCAACTGGTTCCAAATGGGGATGATGGCAAAGGGTGGGAATCTTGATACCATTTTCCAGGGCTGCATTTAAAATGCTCGTACCTTCAGAGCAACTGATAGCTTTCCCATTAATGGTGAGGCTTATCTCTTCCAAGTGTGTATCTCCTGTACATCCGGTTTTATAATTTTTTCAGCTTAGCTGCATCAAGGTAATGTCTCAGTTTATCCTCTGCGCCCATGGTAATAATGTGAATCCCCTGGCATATATCTTTGAGACCGGATACGATTTCAGTAAAAATCTCAATACTGGCCTTTTGCCGGTCAGGAGCTCTGGCAAGTTTTTTAATTATCCAATCCGGCACCAAACCTGATTGAAAGTGACGATTAAGAAACTGAGCTACTCCAGCTGTCCTGAGTATCATGATTTCAGCAATAACAGGAACACCAAAGGTGTTGGCGTGTTTCATGAATTTTTCAAATAATCCCACATCGAATACAGGTGTTGTTAAAAAATACCCGGTACCTATCCTCGTCATTTCTTCCATTTCCTTCATCTCAAGGTCTGGCACGTTTTTTCCCCACTTAGATTCTATTCCTGAACCAACTATGAATTCAGCCTTGAGAGGAAGGTCTTTGCCATCCACTGTGTGTCCTTCTCGAATATGATCCAATACAGAGATCAACTTTCCTGAATCCACGTGAAAGAACATCATCTCCTGAAGGCTGTCCCCGGTGATCCTGTAATCTTCTGTAAAAGCAAGAATATTCTCCACACCAGTTTTGTGGGCACGAAGCAGATCCTTCTGTATCTGCAAACGATTCTTTTCGCGAAGCGTGGTCTGATAGATTGCTTCAAACCTATTTTGATGCAGAAGTTCACAGGTCGTAATGGTATCTGCAACAACTCCTTCAATTTCTAATTCAGGCACTGTCAGACCATCAACACGGCCACGTACTGACTCTAATTTTTTTATGATTTCACTTGGTTCCTCATCAATGGGAGGTTGTATTTCGCTTGTGACCACAAATCTTTTTTCCCTAAGGGATTCCTTGAGTTTCATTTTCTCCTCCTCAATAAGATGAATAGAGGCAATTGAATGGTAATGGTCTGAGGATCAAACGTTTCACCTTCTGATAGCCAATCTTCAATGATCAGAGCAATCCCAATGACTTGGCCACTTCCTCTCTTAGCCGGGGTAGTGGAAGGGGTTTTGAAAAACACAGATCCGCCCCATATTCTTTCATTTTTTTAAACTTTTCATCATCCAGGTAGGCCGACAAAACGATAATCTTTGTGTCTTTGGTCTCTTCATTTTCTTTTATCTTTTTACAGACATCGTATCCTTTGATATCCGGCATCATGATATCCAGTATTAAGAGATGAGGCTTAAAATGATTGACCTGCAGCCCAGCCTCGAAACCATCTGAGGCAGAAAGAATCTCATAGTCATATTCTTCTTCTTCCAATGCCTGAACAATAGTTTCCACAATAATTTGATCGTCATCCACAATCAGAATTCTTTTTCTCTCACCGGCAACTTCTTCTTCTGGAAGGGGTATGCCCTGTTTCCGCATAAAGTCCTCCAAATCTGATTTCTTGATACGACGATGGCCACCTACTGTCTTATAGGCCTTGATATGGCCAGCTTCTATCCAGTTTATAATCGTTTTAGGAGAGACATTACAGTATTTGCTTGCCTGAAAGACCGTAAGAATATCATCCATAGCAGGATCCTCCACTCATTTTTTAAAATTTAATTATTATGATAATTATAGTTATTATTAAATGTCAAGAAAAAAATTAAAATAATAAAAATAATATTAAATAAAATAACTATAATATCAGGTAGGCTCTTCTACAATGAGTAAACTACCATTAAAGTCATAATAGAATCGCGGTATAAAATGTTAAGATCTCATTAGGCGGGATGTATGGTTATTTTATCAAATTTGGTTTTAGGCAGGGAAAGGAAGTATGTGCATATGAAGTACAATGATTTTAGCAATAAGGAAGAAGAATGAAGCTACTGTGTAAGCACTATTATTGCCACGCTTTAAAAGGGTGTATCAATGATTTATTCTATTTTGAAAATCTTCTTTGTAAATAGGAAGCCTAATAATGAATGTTGTTCCTGATCCCCATTCACTTGATACCCGTATATCTCCTCCATGTTCTTTAATGAATCCATAACACACTGATAGACCAAGACCAACATCTTTAACACTGTTCTTAGTGGTAAAAAAGTCATCAAATATTTTATTGATGTTTTCCTCTTTTATTCCAATGCCAGTATCGGTTATTTTAATATATACATTATCCATTTTTGAGAAGGTCTTTATGGTTAAGGTTCCTTCATCAGGCATTGCATCCCTCGCATTTGCGATCATGTTGAGAAAAACCTGTCGCAGTTGATTCCTGGAGGCAAAGACTTTTTCTAAATTATCAGCAAAATCGGTAGAAATTCGTATACTGTTTTCCTGAAGTTGCTTTCCGACAAGAAGCAAGATCTCATCGAGTATAACATTAACGTCTGTAGCTTGCTTTTTTTCCTCATCGGGTTTCGAAAAGCGGAGCATTTTACGGAGTAAATCGGTCAGGCGCACGGTTTCCGAGAGGGCCATATCAAGGATTTTTCTTCTTTTGCTCTCAGGAGAAATTTCTGTTTTAAGAAGTTCTAATGTGTTCATGATACCGTACAGGGGATTGTTTAATTCGTGGGCAATCTGGGAAGTCAACCTCCCCATTGCAGCCAGCTTTTCTGACTGTAACAATTTCTCCTGTGTCTCTCTTAGCTTACGTTCCATATCAAGTCTCTCTTTGAGGTCGACAAATATGCCCACTGATGCGATCTCTTTTCCCTGCGCATCATACACGATTCTTGCAGAAAGATTACCATCAATGGTTTTGCCATCCTGCCTTACATGAACCATCGGGTAGGATTTACATTGTCCAACACCACCATATTCAGGGCTCCGCATCATTTTCATGACCTTCTTGGCCATTCCCTCCGGATAAATTTCTCGTATATTCATTTTGCCAATGACTTCTTCAGCCTTATACCCCAAAGTCTCTTCAGCAGCACTGTTCCAGACGATAATATTCCCCTTCATGTCTGTTGCCATGATGGCATTAGGTGAACTCTTGATAATTTTATCTAGGAAATCAAGGGCTTCTCTCAGTTCTTTCTCTGTCTTTTTTCTTTGGGATTGATCTACGTTGATCCCTTCATATCCGATGACATTCCCCTGCTGATCGTAACGCACATCTGCTGTATGCAAGACAGAGATAGGGCTTCCATCCTTGCGTTTAAAATCAACCTCATAGTCTATTACATATCCATCTCTTTCAATCATCTCCTGCCATTTTCGACGATCTTCAGGCCTTAAGTATAAATCTTTCGCTATATCAATCTTGAGAAATTCCTCTTTGGTTTTATACCCTAACATATCCAGAAGCCCTGTGTTGGCATTCAAAAATTTCCCTTCTTTACTGCTCACATATATCCCACAACGAACATTTTCAAATAATCTCTTGTAATCCTCCTCCGAGGTCTTAAGCTTTTCTTCGCTCTTTTTTCTCTGAGTAATATCTCGATATATGCTCAGCTTTGATAGAGTGCCGTCGGGATTTTTCAACGGAAATTCAATTACATCGTATGTTTGATCAACATTTGGAAAGTACTGTTCCCATCGAATGCTTTCCCCGGCTAACACCTCCTTTGCCCTGCACCAAGAGCAGACTTCATCTCTGCCGTGTATAACCTGAAAGCACTTTCTGCCAATGCCACGTCCAAAATTTTTGATCATCACATCATTCATATGCTCTACGTTAAAATCATCATCAATAATATAGACTCCATCCACCATTGCTTCAAAGATGGTGGTAAGGTTTTTTCTCTCCATATCGTGCATCATCTCTCTCCCTTTGTTGTTTTATCACAGATAGTGTAACATTCTCTCTCTTCCTTGCAAGGTAAAATATGGATGGAATGAATGTGTAAATGATATTGATTTTTCACATTTGTTACATTGAGGTGTTTGAAAAAATTGATTCTATTTAAAGATGGTTGTCTTTTTCCAATTTTCCACGGCTGTGTCATTTCCAGTTGACTATGTAAAAATAACAATATAAAGTAAAAGCCAAGATTAATCGTTTTTCTTAAACCCTATAATCATTGAAAAGCATAGAGGGAGGGAATGTATGGCTAATGATAAACTTATTCTGGTAGTTGATGATGATCCAGATCTGGTGGAAGCAATCTCTATGAAATTAGAGAGCAAAAACTATAGGGTGGCAAAGGCATATGATGGTATAGAGGCTTGGGATAAGATACAAGAAGAAAGACCAGATTTGATTATCTTAGACGTTATGATGCCTCGCAAAGATGGCTATGTACTCTGTGATGAGCTTAAAAATAATCCACAATATCAAGATATTACTATTGTTCTCCTGACAGCAGTTGGCTCTGCAGTCACCAGCACCAGGTATACTCACCAGGGGGGCATGACAACCTTAGCGGATGATTATATAGCCAAACCAATCGATCTGGATAAACTGATATCTATGGTCGATGACTTTACCGGCAAGTCCTGAGCTGACCTTATATTCTCTCACATATTATGCGGAAAGGACTTTTTAGGCTGATACGCCCCTTTTTTCTATGGTGGCTCTATAATGGAGAAATTGAAGATAGGGGGACTCAAACAGAGCCTTGAACTCTGTCAGTTTGACCTCAAAGGGGTACATTCGTCAGAGGAAATTGCCTCAAAGGTAAGCAAACTTCTTCTTTCTAAGAAAATTAATATGGAGTTTCTTACCCACTCCACATACAGAAATAATTACCATCAACTTACTTTCTGCATCAGTCAGGATAAATTCTCTCCTGCCTTAGAAATCCTTAAAAAAGAAGACTCTTTACCTATTGGTTGGGAAATAAATAGCCGTGGAAATGTAGGTATAATCACTGTCTTCCCACATCAATCGGCAATAAAGATATTGGGTGTTATCATGGTTTCGTGGACATCGCAATCAATACCTATCTATGGGATTGCTACATCGTTATCTGCAATTTCATTTATAACTGATTATCAATTAATAGATAAGGCAATCGGAGTTATTCAGGATTTATTCCAGCTGCCTGAAGATCATTCGCCATTAAAACCCGAGATCCGTTATGTCCAGAGTGATACAGTTAAGGGTGAATAGATTTCATGGAGACAATTGCTGTTTATTGGGAATCCCGAATTAAAACATACGGGTTTCAAAGAATAAATGACTTAGCCCTCATTGAGCTTTCTTACACTCTCTCTGACATCAAATCTTTAGGAGAACTTTTTTCTAAAGATGATCTTAAGACATTGAGGCCGAAGTTTATAATAGCGCAAGTGACAAATCATGAAATCTCTTTTAATTTTTGCCTCCCTGTAAAGGAAAGCAAGGCTTTGCGTAGATTACTTGAAAAAACCTCACATCCAATTTCTTGTAGAAACATCCAACCTGTTAGTATTGTTTTCTTCCATGGCCCACACTTTGGTGATAGGTATGGCATAGCTGATGCTACCTTTTCTACCCTTTCAAAAGCAGGTATAAAGATTCTCGCATCTGGCTGTTCCTTAGCATCTGTCTTCTTAGTGTTAGCCACCCATGACATAGACAAAGCTGAAGAAGCATTAGCTGAAACATTTGAGGTAGCAAAATAATATTTTTTTCGAGATAATAAGGCATGAAAAAATCTGATTGGATGGATAACCTCTTTGAGTCACTCTCATTTCCAACGTTAATATTTGCTCCTGATATGACTATTGTTGCAGCAAATAAGCGGTTTCTCAAGAAGTATAAATACCGTAAGAAGGAAATCATAGGAACAAAATGCTATGAGATCCTTTATCAATATAAAGAACCCTGTCCTGAGGAATCGTGCCCCCTTCTCAATGTTGTTCATGAAAAAAAAGCAACCTCTTCCATTAAAACGACTATCGGTGCTGATGGAGCAGAGATATATGAAGAAAGGGTATGTTCTCCTATCGTAAATAAGAAAGGAGATGTGGATTATATAATGGCGAGCCTAAGGGATATCACCAAGACCAAGCTTTTAGAAACAGAATCACAAAAAACAAGTGAATTTTTAGAAAATATTATTGCCAGTTCTGCATCTGCTATATTGGTAGCCGATATGAAGGGTGTAATCCTTCGTATGAATGAAAGTGCTCGAAAATTATTTGGATATACCGATAAGGTAGCGGTTGGTACAAGTATCGCAGAGTATTTGTATACACCAGGTGGGGCACGGAGCGTAATGAAGAAACTTAGAAGCCCTGATTATGGCGGTGTAGGTAAGCTCCATACTACAGAGATGACAATAATTACTTCCACAGGTAAAGAGATACCTGTTGAGATGACCGCCTCCATAATCTACCAGGATGGCAAAGAGGTTGCAACCATGGGTGTCTACAAAGACCTGAGGGCACAGATAGAGATAGAGAAGAAATTGAAAGAGGCGGAACAAATTAAATTAGAACAATCGAACAAAATGGCCTCGTTAGGTCAGCTAGCCGCAGGGGTTGCACATGAAATAAATAATCCACTGAGTGGAATATTGATTGACACCAGTTTGATCCTTGAGGAACTTGATGAAGATAACCCCATCAAGAGTGATATTCAAAATATTATAAATGATACTCACCGATGTAAAGATATCGTTAGGAATCTTCTCGCATATTCAAGACAAACAGAACTTAAGGAAGAAATCCTCAACATGAATAATGTAATCGAGCAGACCTTTGATCTGTTAGGACACCATGCCCTTCTGCAAAATATTACGATACACAAAGAATTTTCTCCATCCATGCTAATGTGTAAAGGTGATAAAAATAAACTTATTCAGGTTTTTACCAACATTATCATAAATGCCGCCCACGCTATCACTGGCAAAGGGGATATCACAATTCGTACCAGCCGGAATAAACCAAAGGGGAAAATTTATATTGAATTCAAGGATACAGGATGTGGCATCCCAAAAATAGTCCTTCCAAGAATCTTTGACCACTTCTTTACCACGAAAGAGGAAGGTAAGGGGACTGGCCTGGGTTTAGGCACTGTGAAGAGCATAATTCAAAAGCATAGAGGAAAGATTAAGGTCAAAGAAACAAGCCCTGAAGGTACAACCTTTCTCATAGAGCTTCCATTGTTTAAGGTAACGGAAAATACACCCATTTGATAGGAGAATTCATCTATGGCACTCATAGAAGATCAGACATACCAGCCAACAATACTTGTAATTGATGATGAAAAACGAATACGTGAAGGATGTTATAGGATACTCACAAAAGAGAACTGCCTGGTTGAGATGGCCGAAAACGGAGAAATGGGGCTCAAAATGATTGATGAAAAACATTACGATATTATCCTTACAGATTTGATGATGCCAGGTATAGGAGGAATGGAGGTTTTAGCTAAGGTTCGGGAACAACATCCTGATTCTGTTTCAATCGTGATTACTGGCTTTGCAACCCTGGAACACTCTATCGAGGCAATGAAAAAGGGTGCCTTTGATTTTATACCAAAACCTTTTACACCGGATCAGTTAAGAGTTGTGGTGAGCAAAGCTATTCAAATGACGAGAACCCTGCAAGATATTGCTACAGAAAGAACCCGCCTTAAAACGATAGTAAACTATTTAGCTGGTGGCGTACTGGTAACTGATAAAAATAAAAATATTATACTCTATAATCCTACATTACTGAAAATGTTAGGGTATGGAGGGGATACCCTTGATGATCAACCATTACATGCCCTCACTACAGATGAAAAATTGACTAGTATTATAGATGGTATCCTTGAATTGAATAAAGGTGAGTTCAAGGTTTTGAGCACTGAGATAGAATTACATGAAGGTGGAGAAGCGCTCTCTAACCATTCATATCTCAGGGCCCAGGCAGTGCCTTTTCAGAACAGGTTAGGAGAGATACTCGGTTCTGTCACTATCATTGATGATATAACGCATCTAAAAGAATTGGATGAGATGAAGTCTACATTCGTGAGCATGGTTTCCCATGAGATTAGAAGCCCTCTTTCCACTGTTTTAAGCCAGATCAAGATACTTATGGATGGGCTGGCAGGAGAGTTAGGTCCCAAACAAGCCGATATACTCGGTAAAATATCCAGAAAGATTCAGGGCCTTGTTGAGTTGTCAAACGAACTTCTTGATCTTTCACGAATAGAGGCAGGGTTGATAGTTCAAGATAAGCAACAAGTGCAATTGATGGATATTCTTGAGAGCCTGGTGGAATTTATGCAGGCAAGGGCAAAGGAAAAAAATATCTCTTTAAGCCTTGAAAAAGTCGATTTACCTCTTATTAATGCAGACATCAAAAGTATGGAGGAAGTTTTCAGCAATCTTATCACCAATGCCATCATTTATACCCCAGAGAGGGGCGAGGTAAGAGTAAAAGGAGAGGTTAAAGGAGGATTTGTAGGTATAAGTATTAGTGATACCGGGTATGGAATTGCACCAGATGAAATACACCGGATTTTTGAAAGGTTTTATCGGGCGAAAACTGAAAAAACCAGAAATATTGTGGGAACAGGCCTCGGTCTTCCTATTGTAAAAAGCATTGTTGAGGCCCACAACGGAACTGTTAAGGTAGAGAGTAAAGAAGGTGTCGGGTCCACCTTTTATGTTCGCCTTCCCATATGATGAACCTGATAGTACATTGATTGCCCCATATAAAAAAAGGAACAGTCAGAAATAAATAATTACCGTATGAGCATTAAAATAGTAACAGTATACCCTTGATTTTGATCATTTACTATTATTCTTGTTGTATCTCACCCGTAGCTGCTCTTTCAAGTCGATAGCGTTTTTCGCTCTTTCTGCAAAGCTCCCATATAATACACGATGGTCTGTACTTACAATACGTACACGGATCTGTACATGCCTCACAATTATCTAAACATTCCTGACAATATCCAATTCCCATCTTCTGGCATGTCACCCTTGCCTCTTTATCTGGGTGATAACGGCATTTCATGATAGAGTCACCTTACTATATCTACATGATCCGCTTAAATTCATAATCAGTTAACCTATCAATTTTCGGCGTCTCTTTTGTAATATCAATTTCAAGATAAATGCGGTTTCCTTGTCTGAAGCCTATTTTTTCAAAAAATGGCAATTGCATAGTATCAGACAGCGAAACAATAGTATAAACAGTATCTACATCTAATTTCAAAAACCGTTTTCTATAATCATCAAACAAGGCCCTTGCAACTCCCTTATGATGATAATCTGGATGCACGCCTATGGTATGGATCCAACCCATATTTTCTGGCATTCCAAATTCCCTTGAGCCAATATCGCCCAAGATGAAACCTATCACCTTTGCTTCAATCTCGGCTACACATGAACCTAAAAATCGTCCCTCTTTATTCTTTTGAAGTTCTCTTTTCCAATATCCTTCCCTTTTTATACCAAGGTTTTTCTCTTCTATCTCAACTATTGCATCTACATCGGATTCCTTTATGCCTCTTATTACTATTTTTGATAAATCAAAATCCTCCATAATTTTTACCTCCATATTTTGAGTATACGGAAAAAAATATAATGAACGAACCCGCCGCAATAAGCGGGCTATTCTCCCAAGAAAATCAATATTTCCTCCTCTGTCAATCCATAAAACTTATAAACAATCTGATCAATGAGTCGGTCGGTTTTCCGGAGTTTCTCTTTAAGAGGAAGGAGCTTAGAAAGAGATTTCTCGTATTCGGTTTTGATAACATCAAAGAATTCCCTAGATTTAAGATTCCCCTGAATCTTCATTTTATTCTTCTCAAGTATTTTCCAGAAGTCTGCAAAACTTAGATGTCGCTGCTCTTTCTGATAATCGCCGGGATAATTTTTTATCTGGGTTTTGCCGGTTAAGGTTTCGATGCCTGTGTTTCCCTTCCCGTCTGGTTGAATTTTTAATTGGCTTTCTAGCCACTCAAGAAAGCCTTTAATTTCTTTTTGCTTTCCCTTATTCATCTCGATCATCTGCCCTGCAAGAAAGGCAAGTATGTCATGTACTACATCAGATTGTTCCCAGAGGGCATTTTCAGTGGTAAAATCGCCACTCTAAGCCAGAAATACAAGTACTATTCACAACCTTTTATTGTAATATCAAACATTAGCTTGGGCTGAACCCATTTCGAATTCGCCAAAATAAATATGTTAACCTATAATCCCATTAAATCTCCAATCTTACTCAAATAACTTCCTTTGTAGGTGGTGCATGATTTGGTTTTGTAATTTTTGGCTGGTAATGGACTCAATATGTTCAGAAATGATTATGGAAATTCTGGCCTGTAATTTTTCGAGCTCCGGAAGAATATGTTTCAGATATTTTTCATCGGTCGGGACTTTAACCTCCTCAGATAGTCCTACATCAAGCCATACCTTCAAATACCTTGCTTCTTCTTCGTTTGAACATTGAATGAAATCCTTCCCTGCTACTATCCTCCATCCAAAGAGACTATTGTCAATAATAGGCTCTTTCGCTGATGAAAAAAGTTTGACCTCTTTTAAATTTTTCTGACTTAGCACCTTTTCATTATAAAATTTCCGATAAAGCCCCTTTCCTAATTTATCCATGATAACTCTTGACACATGCTCGACATCTACTCCTTCTTTAATTTTCCCTTTCTTCTTAACACTCTTTGCCTTATCAATCCGAGATTTGACAAGATCTACCACAGCTCTATAGACCTCCAGTTGCTCTTTATCTGTGAGACCGAGTATATCTCCCATAATAATCTTGTCTAATTCGCGTCGGTCAGGCTTTACCTGATTCAAAGAGACCTCATCACCAGATATGGTACCCATTTCATTTAATGTATTTTCTACCGATCTGTTATAAAGAGCTTTAAAATTCTCCTCTATCTTTAATAAAACCTCTTCTGCTATATTTTTAAAATCAGGAACTAAGATCTTTTTTGCCATCCAAACATCCATATCCACAACATTTATAGATCCTGTCAAGCCTCTGCCTGAAACTTCATTGGAAAGTTCAGCAACTGTGCTATTTAAATAAGCAGCAAGATAAATGGTATGCTTTTTATCCTTAACTTTTACTGGAAATAAGTTGTCACTGCAAAAGATTCCCTCTTCGGAAAAAGGCATAAGGAATCTATCTCCAATTCTTCTTGGATAAAATATATTAGCAGATGTATTTTCGCCTAAATCATACCATCTTGCCCCTCTTGATTTGCAACTAACTGTCTTTGCAGGTATTTTGCCACCGAACTCTCTCTGTTCTCCTGATTTTATATACCTCAAAACTTTTTTCTTTTTTAAAAACTTTTTATCTTGGTTTATGATAAGAATTCTATTCTTTAAATTTTCCCTTTTAACTGAAATACTTGAAGATTCCTTGAAAGAACGCATAATGTAATTTGGAATTAAATTGTCTTTATCATCTCTATGCATCCAGAATTCTTTCTCTATTCCCTTGGCCTGAATCTCATTTTCGGTTAAATAGAAAAATTTATTGGCACCAGTTTTTATCCCAAACCTCACATCCGCCACATCCTTCAAGGGCACTAACTTTCCTCTACCCTTCTCAAGGATCTTGAAAAATATCTCCGGTGCCCTTATATATTTTCCCCACTTTGCCCCCTCATATTTTCCTGACTCTTTATCAAGGCCCTCCTCCCATAACTCTTTCTGCTTTTTTGGAAAGATTCTGAAGTCATTCGTCTGGTAGAAATCATCGTGAAAAAGAATGGTCTCTCTAAAATTATCGATGGCGTGAAGCCGTTCTTTTTCCTTTTCCCAGATGTCTTGGGCTGGAGGAATGAAGTGCCGGAGGGGTTTGAAGAGGTAGACAAATTTCACTATATTTTCATCTCTTGCCTTTGCATCGTTACATTTTTCCAGAATAATGATGCAAGTATTTATATCAGCTTCCTCAAACCACCTTTCCACTTTTGATTCAATTATGGCAATAATTTTGTAGTTATTCAAAAAAAGTTCCTGAAGTCCCTTACCATAGTCCACATCCATCCATGAGTTAGAAACAATAAAGCCAAACCTCCCACCGTTTTTAAGAAACTTGGTACCATGGACAAAGAAATATGCATGTATACCGGCCCTTTTGGAGATAGTGGCTACCTTTTTATTACCTATGTAAAGAGCTTTTTTTATGAGTTCATCTTTATATTTAATCTGGCCTGTAATTTCTGACATTTCTTCCTGTCTTGTATAAGGGGGATTTCCAACAATGCAGTCGTACCAGCGTGGATACGCAATCTCCTTCTTTTCTTTTCCGAGGGTTTTGGTTATGACTTTTCTCCATTTTTCAGGCAGGTGGAACCCATCTTGATCTGCCATAAGATCAAAAAAATCGTGTTGAGCAATGTTAGGGTAATTCTCTGTTACTCCCAGATCATTGATGGCCAGATTGATCATAGAAAGATGAGCGGGAAATTTGGCAATATCAACACCCCACAGGGTTTGCAGGATATCCTGGTGTGGGATTGTGTGATTCATCAATTTTTTATGTTGATACGCCCTGACAAGAAAGGTTCCCGCACCGCAGGATGGGTCAATTACTTTATCTGAATCATTTTTATGACAAAATCTAAGAATGATGTCCACCGCATCGGCATTGGTGAAATATTGACCGAGGTTATGTCTTTCCTCAGACGGAATGAGTCTTTCGAAGATCCGCCCAATAGTGTCAAAACCGATCCTTGAGAAGTCATACCTTTTTAAAATATCAACGATATCTTTAATATCATTAACAACCTCTTTATGCTCCGGGAAGGCGATCTGATCTATGAAATCCGCAGAATAGATGGTCTCATAATCTATTTGCTGTATAACCGTGTCAAAATACGATTGGAGTAATTTTTGCAGCTGCCCACCGGCCACCAGGTCATCAGGAATGCTCAAAGATGCCAATATAGTCTGTTTTGATTTGAGTACCTGATAGAATAGAATTTTATTTGTTAAAAGATAGCCCGTCTGCCTGGCAGCCTTTTCAAAATCATTCTCATGCCCGGTGAAATGCCATTGTTGTTCAATAAACCATCTTGAAATCTGTTTTCTAAATTTCGGTTCTTTATGGAATCTATCTCTTATAATTTCCTTATAATGCCTTGAAAGGCGATATATTTTTTCATGAAGGAGATAGATGAGGAGTTCATCTATAGGGAGCAGAGGTTCTGTTTTCTTACCAGTATGAACTTCTGAAAGTTCAAAAAGGAATCTCTCCAATCCTTAGATAATGATGTTTTTAAAGCGTGGCTCTTCAATGCTGTCGAGGTCTTCTATTCTGGAAAGGTCATAGATGCCGGCAATCTGTTCTGATTCATGGGC
>Ga0315553_10001228_pt1 | contig 21608 bp, 39 predicted proteins | sample SalMarSW160140MG_FD_203099 | JGI IMG/M metagenome (GOLD analysis project Ga0315553, IMG submission 203099) | Salt marsh sediment microbial communities from the Plum Island Ecosystem LTER, Massachusetts, United States - Salt Marsh Sediment SW1601-40 ... | reverse complement strand
CCTTGTCACCAGGCAATGGCAGATGATCTGTTTCGACATCTCCGTAAATCATACATCGACCATTTTCTCCAGTGTAAATTATGCACTTCATTCTAGATCCTTTCCGCCGCGATGCGGCATTGTTTGAGATGTTTTACTCCCTATCGGGACTTCGCTATTCTGGACGTCACGACACCAAGCCGTTGCTATTCTGAGCGTTGCGTAGCACCGCCGTTGCTCTGCGATGCACTGCAACGCCGTTGCTACGCTCCTCAATACGCCTCCGTTCCCATCCTATCCGTTCCGATGACCTTTCCCTTCCGCTCCCATCCTCTCCTGTCCTCTCCCGTCCCATCCCTTCCAGTCCGCTCCTGTGGCCTCTCCCTTCCCGTCCGTTCACTTCCCTACCAATCCTTTTATTCCTTGATGCTGTGCACCTCGGAAGTGAACAATCCGAACTGCCCGGGGCTCTTCGGGGATTTTGGTCGCCAGTCGGAGAGACCGATGTACCGGCCGGCCGCGTCGAAGATGGTCTTCAGGATCTGTTCAGTGATCATCTCATCGAACACCGACACCGACCCGGAAACCGTCCAGTTTGAGAACCTGGGGCGGACTCGGATATGCTTGTTTTGTCCAATCTTTGCCGGCTTTACGAACAGTGAGAAGCCGAGGTCCTCTACGATTTTCTTGTGTACCGAAAAGTCCAGCTTTCCGTCCAACTTCGAAAGCGGGCCCCACGGTATTTCCCTTCCTGATACCAGGATGGGCCATTGGATTTCGTTGACGAGGATTCCGCTTTGCGATTGGGATTTGAAGGTCTTTTTCCCACCAGCCGGGATGAGGGTGGCCGCATCCCGAATCATCGTCATCAGGTTGTCACTTGGCCATCCTACCAGCTCGCCATCGTGGTAGATGTAGCTCAGCCAGGTGAACGCCGGGGAGCGATCGTCACCGGCCTTCGACAGCTTCTTGTTTTCCGGATGCTTGCGCCATTCCTCTAGTACGTCTCGCGCTTCGACGTTGTCGGCGTGCATCAGAGAGTCTCTGATTCCGGTCAGTTTGATGGCATACTTTTTCTCGTACATTTTCGATCCTTTCTTGTTGGCTGCTCATCAGGCCCAGGGCGCCACACCTGGGCGACGGGCCGAAGCCCGTTTCGCCTTTCCACTCCATTCCCCTCCACTCCGCTCACATCATTTCCGATCCGATCCTCTCCAGTGGCCTCTCCTGTCCGATCCGCTCCACTCCCGTCCCTTCCTATCCACTCCGATCCTTTCCCATCCATTCCGCTCCGTTCCTGTCCGCTCACCTATCCTTTCCGATCCGGTCCACTCCAATCACTTCCTTTCCGCTCCGTTCCTATCCTGTATCGCTTTCAGGATTCCTCTTGGGCGAGAATCATCAAGTGTCCATGCGGTGATGTGCTTGGATAGTCTTTCCTCATGCTTTTCATGACGCGCGAGATCATCCGCAGATAACTTCCCGCGGTCGACCGTGTTGTGGACAAGAACTTCATTTTTGAGGAGCTTCCTCCTGCGCTTCTCGATCTTTTCGCCGTGATTGACAGTGTCCGGATCATCGGCGAATCTCCATCCCTTGATTTTTATCCTCAGGATGACGAGCCCTTTTTCGATAAGCATCTGCTTTGACCAGCGCTTCATGATTCGATACCGTCTTTGATATTCACGGCAACCAGTTACCTGAACGATCTGTTCGTCGGTCAGCTCATCACCCTTTTGTGGAGTCGGCCACGCCTCGTTGAGACGCTTGATCTCGCCGTCATACGATACCCCACCAAAATACAACGATTGTTCTTTTACTTCTTCAGTCATATCATCCTTTCTTTCTGCGCCGTGGCGCCATTTCCAATCCTATCCAATCCCCTCCTCTCCCTTCCCGTCCCGTCCTCTGGCCTTTCCCTTCCAATCCCCTCCTTTCCCATCCCATCCAGTCCGGTCCCTTCCCATCCGATCCATTCCGATGACCTTTCCACTCCGATCCCGTCCGTTCCAGTCCTGTCCCGTCCCGTCCGTTCCATTCCGTTTGCCTTTTTCATTCAAAGTCTCGAGCCCAAGCCTCATCATCGCGCATGGCGTCGAGTTGCTCCTCTATAGACTCCTGCTCCTCACGTATTGATCCTTTCGGTATGGCAACCCGTTCCAGCCGGCTTTGTCTGCCGGTTGAAGAAAACCCGCTTCTCGCGCGATATATCCAAGCAGATGAGCCTCGATCTGCTGATGGATTTGTTATGGCATCTTCTACAGCTTGGTGACCTTCAGTAGTTATATGATATTCTGTGCAAATATTATTTTTGTAATCCGTCTTAATTGATGATATATATCCTTTCCTCTCAAGGAATGCCAAGGCTTTTATCACATCATTGATGTTCTCTCGAATTGATTCTGAGATCATCTTTCGGGTCCAGATTACACCATCCAGCTGCATGAATCGCTTCATATTCAGCAGTATTTTGTAGGCTGTAGTTTCAATGCTCATTATAATTCTCAAGGGCTCTTGATGCATGCTCAAGCACAATTGCATCGTTCATGATCTCGTTATGCCAGTCTCGGATACGTAGCCGTCCATTGGCTGATGTCTGGCCGCATTCTACGCATCTGTAAATCCGATTCGATCCCCTCCGGCTGACGAGCTTTATCTTTTCCGCTGGATGGCCAAACCTGTGGCATAATTGTTGATTGGTCATCTGATAATCTCCATCACCGCTCTGATGAACTCGGCGGCGAGCTGTGGAACGATTGCGTTTCCATATCCCCGGAGACGTCCGACTCGATTTCGGCCGGCCGCTTTGAGGCTGCGGACATCAGCCCCTGCCACATCAGCCAGCTGCCGCTCCCAGGGGAGCAATCGTCCCAGGCCTCTGGGTAGCCCATGAGCCATCGGGAATGAGCCGGGTTCAACTTGGCGGAATCTGCCATCGTATCCCGGTAGCCATTCTTTGTCTTTCCAAAAATAATGGTTGCCGCATAGGAAAGACCTGGGCTTGCTCCTCGTTTCGGACTTGGCATCCGAGCACCGTTCTTGTCCGATACTACCGGAGACGGCCACCCAGTACAGGCGCTGACGGAGATGCGGCGCACCGACCCCACAAGCGCACAAATTGGCCGACCCAACGGCGTAGCCTGCGCTTTCCAGGTCAGCCGATACAATGTCGAGCCAAGCCCTTCCAGCCGGGCTCGCAACCTGCTCTCCAAATATGATTGGAGGCTTGCACTCGCGGATGAGCTTGAACCATTCGGGCCAGAGGTGGCGCTCGTCGTCTTCCCCCTTTCCCTGCCCTGCGACAGACCACGGCTGACATGGGCAGCTCCCCGTCCACACCGGCCAGTCTCTCGGCCATCCCGCGAGCTCGAGCGCATAGGCCCAGCCTCCGATCCCGGCGAAAAAATGGACTTGGTCGATTTCGTTGAGGCAGATTGGATTGATCTCCCGCACATCGAATCGGAAAACAATTCCATCTGGTAGCTGTCCTGCTTCAATTAGATTCTCCATCCATTTGCAGCAAAACGGATCTATGTCGATGTAGAGAATCATTGTGCATCAAAGCGCCTCTTGATCTCCATTGTTGAAGCATCACCTTTCAAAACGAGTTCAAGTTTGTTTTTTTCTTCTATGTAAAGAGACATCATTCTCTTCAGACGTCTCACATTTTCTTCTAGTTCAGATAAAGTGCTTCCGCATTTTTCAATGCGATATTTCAACTCTTCTATTCGTTTTTCTACTTTCATGCTCCACTGCATTTTGGCATCTTGATTGATGCATCTATTTTGAGTTCTTCACCATCCGGACTTGTATAGAACAAATCTCTAGCAAATCCACATACTCCCCTTGCAGATTCCCTCCTCCTTTCGTCAAGCTTTGCTCCACATTTAATACAGATTGCTTTTGTTTTGCGCCATTTCCATTTATGTCTCATCATCAATACTTTCTTCTTGTATCGGGGGAGTAAATAGTGATTCCTCAATGTCCTTGAGAAATTTCTTTGAAGCGTTGATCCTCTGACTCCATGTAGTATTCTTAGCCGCTATATCTGGGAACTTCTCATTCAGGAAATCCGCTTTTGACCTCCAATTTTTGTCCCACCATTCAGCGGCATCTACTATTTCCCTTGCACGTTTGTATTGTTCTTTGAATGACATTTCATTTCCCTTTCTTTTGATGACCATTCACGATTTACGAATTCAGCATCAATGTCATCTTGTTTGAATCCTCGAAGCATAAGTTCCTCAGTCAGCCAACTATTTATAAATCTCTGACTGGACTCTTTTGACATGTCAGAGTTTACAATCAATAGATAATCTATCCATTCGGAAAGCGTCATCATATCATCCCGAACTCGACTACCCAAACCAACGGATTGGTATCCCATCCATAGCCGCACTTTTTGTTAATTGAATCCCACAGAGTTTGGAATCCGGATCTGTATTTCTGCCCAAAAAGAAGAGGAACAGCTCCTTCTTTTTTACTATCCGCCTCGGTAATATCCTGCAAGCGCTCTACTCGAACGCCTTTGACTTCCAATGTAATTCTACTCGCCCAGCGCGGCATATGGATTGAAGGGCGCCATTTATGTTCTCTAGCACCGTCCCAGACCTTCAACCAGTCCTCAATAGCCTCCTGCTCTATGGTGTTTTTGATTTCGACAAACGAGCCGTCAGCACGGTACAAAATACCAACATGACCAGATGACTTCTCATACGGAGTCCACGTCTCGCGTACCCATAATCTATCACCAGGTACTCCGTATGGACTTCCAAATTTTCCTATAATGCCATCACATGTACCACGTTTTACTACAGCCCTGAATTCATTTGAATTTATAATTTCTGCACATCTTTTTTCGCCATTATCTTTCGTAATCCACTTTGGCCACTTGACGACCCGCCTCGTCTGAGTCTTATAACCATCGATGCTTGCACGGACCATCGGCCCGCTTAATAGTATCGGTAGTTCTTTCATGTCACACCGTGTATGGGTCCCAAGGCACCTTGATTTCTGGAGCCTTGTTGGGATTTCGCCTCAATAATTTTGGCTTTTCGTGTGTCGATATGCATCCACCATATTCGATGATATCCCAGAACCCTTCTATTTCCATAGCAACTGGATCTACATCCTCAAAAATTGATTCGCAGATCGCCCTCGCCCATGGTTTCGTGCATCTAGCATTCCATTGATGACCATCCCAACTAACGCGAAATCCTTCTCCACAGTAATCCCAGAGTGATCCGTCGTATTTTGGATCGGGACATTCCTCTGCAGCAGCCTCCTTTGGTTCATGATCCATGGCTTCATTCTGTTCATGAAATTTCTTTACTTCGTTTCTCTCATCAAGGGATAGAGTTGCGCAAGATTCGCACAGTCTATGATCACCTATAGTCGATAGAAGTGCTCTTTCCCTATCGCCACCGCAATAATCACAGCATGGTAATTCATTGTCCTCTACAAAAGTTCCATCTACCCATTTTTTATACAGATATACATCTTCTGATAAATATTCGGACCACACCATTGTCTTCAAGATCTTGGAATTGATTTCCATATTATTTTCTCCTATTCAAGGTTGGGAAATTCAATCTTTGTAGAATTTCCTTGACTTGCTCTTTTGTCGCCGGCACTCCGTGAGTTTCATCCTCGATTACCCTATCATTTAACCTACATGGTTTTAATTCCGGGGCTTTTCCATCCGAAATCTTCTTAGTCTCTGGATGAGCTCGCTTGGTAGCGATCATCTTCTTAATCGCCTCATCGTAGAATCTGAGGAAGTCCCTCCGAATAGAGGTTGGATTCAATGCACTTTTCAACTCCCAACTTCCACCTAGAAGCTTTATGACGTGTCTCTCGATATCGGTCAACTCCACTTCTAACCCTACTGCCCAGTCGCAAGCTCTCGCCCACGCTTCTCCTCCGGATGGTGGAGCGAGCTGTCCCAGGGATAACTCAACGGCCCTCTGGCGGATGTCTCCCACAGATGGTGACCATTGACCAGGGGTCCCGCACAGATCTCGTACAGCGGCCAGCAGTATGTCTTCTTCGAGATCTCCGAGCTGGTCTAGCCAGAATAGAATCATAGAGTTTCTCAACTCGTCCGATTCCAGTTCGTTCCTGGATGTCTTTGAGATCTCACTTACTGGATCTCTCCCGGGGCAGCGAAACAAAAGCATAGTCAAGATCTTGGTGATGGTTGATCTATCCGTCACTTATCGTCTCCCTTTGAGATTTCGCGCTTCAAAAAGTCGATCGTTCCCTGAATCTTTGGCGCCGCCCGACCCCTGGAAAACTCCCGGGCCCGACGGAGCCAGTTCCTGAATGTTGCGTCCCAATCCGCTTTCAACTCGCCGTTTGCTTTATAATGATCTCGAAATAGTTCAGCCTGATCTTTTAGATCGACGCCTTGTTCTCTCGCGATTGCTTCATGGTCCGGCGTGGGTTCCCAGCCGTCATGAAGGCTCATTTTTGCTTTTCGTTTCGGTTTTGCTCTGGGCTTGGAGCTGTATTCACTTTCAACGACCTTAAGCTTAGCTTCAGCTCTGCGCTTGTCCCTGAACTCTCGTTGTCTTTGAGTATTACTCTTCGAGGATTCTTGGGCTTCCATGAATTTCGGCCACAGAAGCCCTCCTGAGGTGAGGGCCATAACATTGTGCTTCAATATCCTATCGAGACCGATGGATGCAATCTCTTCTGGAAACCCACCACCAATCATCAGAGCAACATCCTCTCCACTCCTGACATCGTCGAGGAGTCCCGATCTATCGAATCGTCTGGCGAGCAGACACAGCACTGCTTGACCCTCCCATCCGAGCAATTTCCAGGTTTTTGTATCCCTGGTGTATATTCGAACATACCTTTCATTTGACCAATCCACTATTCACTTAGTGCTTCATCTATAAAAATGAGTCATTATTTCTTTTTTGGAGGCATCGATTTAAGCCTCCCTAATAAATATCTAAGCTGTTCGTCCGTTGCTTTATTGCAACGGAATCCAGCTTCTTCACACATGATGGAAAGTTTGTCTAACCATTCATCGTTACCCAAAACTCTTTCCGCCTCCGAATAGACCCTTTGGATGAGAATGAGTGATTTGCTATCGTTCCCATTATTCTGTGGAGAGGATACTGACCCTTCGGTAGACTGCGAGGTGGGATCCACAGGATTCGGCACTGGCTCTTGAGCTGTCGCCTGCGTCGACTCACGCATCCAGGCCCAAAGAATCTGGAGATCCTTTGTAGTCCACTCCTTCACTGATTTCTTGAGGTGTTCTTCTGCTTCTCTAGCTGATATTCCTCTCTTCCGGAGATGCGATATGGCATTCAGATTGCGCTCTGCGTCAACGATATCCTCGTCAGCCTCCGTTGAATCGTCCGCGTCAGGCATATCCTTTGTAGCGATTCCGAGCAGGGCAAGCGCCGTGTATCGCTGGAGGTAGCTCTGGGTGGAACCTATCGCCTGAATCGGATTCTTAGAGCCAGAATTGTCTGGGGGGGCCGACATGGTAGTCTCTTCATAGTGTCCGTCGACGTGAGTGAGACGACATGTGACTCTGATCATTCCTTCGCTGTTCGTTGGAATCCAGGTGAGAGAGAATCCATAATCATTGAGATGTGGAGTCACAGCTTCCATCGCGTGTGAAAGCGTCGCGAATCTGAAGCTGGTCTTCCCGTATGACACTTTCTTGTCCTTGTCTAAAACGGCCGGAAGATTGCTTTTGAGCTCCACCATCGCACGGGTATACGATGATCTCGCATTATCCCTCTGCCACTCTCTTTGCAGCTCAAGGAGTTCTCTCAGGGACTGCGTGTCGAGCCCTCCACCGCGCATGGCGGCAACTACCATCGGATGCATCCTGTCGGCTTCTATTGCGACCTCTGGTGCTTTGACAATGTGATTGTCGGTCATACCATTTCCTCTGATTCAAGTTTAGACATGAGATATCTTAATGATACTATTTCCATATCAATTTGTTCTTTCACAGAATCTTTCGTTTCATATAAGTAAAATCTGTGAGTCCAGTGTTTATTCCCATTGATGTCCATAAGAAGATAGGTATCAATATTTCCATCTTTATTTTTATTTATTATTTTTATGCGCTTGAAGGTGCCCGAACGTCCGTCGAAAAAGTAAAGCTCATCACCTATGTTATATTCGTGATCGTGTATCATTCGTCCAGATCCTCATTCATTTTCCGCTCCGATAAAAACCAGAATATCCTAGTTGGGCACATTCCGGGCCACCATCCAGATTCAGTGCAATTCAAGTATCGACTCAGATATTTTTGGTACTTCCGTCGGCCATAATCGTATGTACCATTGACCATATCCATGACAAGCTTATCTACAAAGCCGCTACCATGTGACGAATGGATAAACACAAGCAACGGGAGCACTTCGCCGCTTATCAGTCCGGCCTTGACGCAACCGTCGTGATACCATGAGACCTGTCCATGGTAGTTATATTTCTCCGCGTCGCGCATAATCGCTTCAACTGAATCGTGTCTGGTGAGCTTCAGATCAACGATTCGATCTTTCAGAAAATCAATCCTGCCCTTGCACTTCACTCCTTCTAGTTCCCATGTTACCGTCTTTTCATATTCACCGCCAGTGAATATGGCCTTCAACTCATTATCACTTTTCACGTAATCAGCGCATCTCTCGGCCATTAGAAAATCCGCTTCGGATATTACTTGCGCTCCGTCAGGAATGCTCAACATCCATTCGGCCTTTGCCTGCTTGGCTGCCTTAGTGCGTCCATCGCCAAAGTCAGGCTGATAGATGTAGTCATTCCAGAAAAGTCTGGGCTCGAGGATAGCGCAGTGTACAGCTCGCCCGGATACGTATGCAGCTTTGTCCTTGAGTTCTTCCGGATGATCATAAAAGTGCTTAGCTCGAGCTGGCGTGTTCTCCATCAACTTCAAAGTCGACCAGTTCAATCCTTCAATACTGTCATATTCGGATTTATTCATAATTATAATTCTCGTATACTATCGATAGGAAGTTCAATGATATGCGAACAATGTTTGCAATATAAAAAGCGAAGTCCATAATTCGGTCTAATTTTTTGGTATCTCCTGCCAAAATCATCAATCCAGTGTTTGGATGTCTGTCTAAGACTGATTTTATAGGTGTAAATTTTTTTACCTGAGTTACGATCATATATATTTATTATTCCATAATGTGTGTATTTATTCATCACTGTCTCTAATCCTCGGTCATCATCTCGAGGCGAGCGCTGGCAGAAGGAGAAGAATGAAAGGCTACGCTCGCCTCGAGGCGACGGCCGAAGCCGTAGCCTGCCCGTCTTTCCGAGTCGTCAGGCCGGCTGCCACCTCACCACTGACCAGGTGACGGGGTACCGTTTCGACGCGATGGCCATCCGCGTCTGGGCGTTGCCCTCCCGTTGGCGCCTCGCGGCAGGGGGCGGACCCCTCGGGAGTATTTCCTCAGCCGGGAGATCTCCCGGCGCCCTCCCTGGCCTCAGAAGGCCGGCTTGGTGAGTTTCATTTTCCCCGGGCGCATGGACTTCACCAGGTCCACGGTCCGGCCCCCCGGAGTCAAACCGGGGCATCCCACTTCGTGGGCGCTCTCGGGGGCCGTGGTGGTGTGACGCCGCCAAGCTATTACCACCGGACCGGCCGGGTTGACATCATCTCGCCGGCCGGATGGGCTTCGCACCCGTTCGCTCGCCACACGCGAGTACAGCGCACGGTCTGGGCGATGTTGAACCAGGAAGTTCGCCGCCCCCGCCGAGGTAGCTACTCCTCGACGGTGCCCGATTGCTGGAAGAACCGAGGGATTCGAACCCAGGACGCTACGTGTCACATATTCCGCGCGCCACCCGGTGAGCCGGAATTCCAAGTCCGGCCGCCGCAGCTCTCCCCGGCTTACGCCGGCGAAAGACAGGAAGATGGATACTGCCGTCGGCCCCATTGCAAACGGAAGTTAGTGATGGAAAAACCTGATCTATTCTTTATACCCGCAAAATTTGTCTTCCACCAACCTGCCTTTCGGGATATGGCAATGCAATCTGTGTGCCAGCATGGTTCTCACCAAGAGTAACGTTTTGATATTATTTCAATACATCTGTGCCACGCTTATCCAACACCACCTTTTTTTACATCTGTATCGCAATTATTTTTTCAATAATGAAAAATATCATTTCAGAATATAAATGAATATTTGTTGTTTCATTTCATATATTTACACTGCTCTCATCTGAATCGCTGATTTCATTCATGCAATTTCGACACCACTGTAATTATAGCTATTTCACAATGTATTGAAATCATTATGTATTTCTGCTTTGCACGAGTGATTAACACAGGTGATTATCAGGCATGAGAATTGCATTGCTCTAGGGTATGAAGCCGAAAGGCAGAGCAAAGGAGATACGAAATGGAAATACCAAAAATTTGGACAGTTCTCAGGACTTCTCTTGGAACGAAAGATCGTAGAGAGATTAGAGAAATAAAAGGGCAAATAGATGAGAGGATCGTGAATCGGGACGGGAAGGTCATATTTTGTCATTTTGGTGTTTCTCGATCTAGAGCTGTTATGCTTCGATCAGAATATCAGTGGATGAAGAATCTCGGTTACGACTATACGAAGCATCCGGATTCCTGCGGCGCGGACGCCGAGAATGAACCCGAGAAGGAGCCCACCCCGCCCGCCTCGAGGGAGACGGGCGGCGATGGACGCCGAAAGGCAAAGGAGAACAGAGATGATAACCATGGACTCGGCCGTCGACGCTGTCTTTTGTAGATGTGTCGAAGGTAAAATTGGGAGAGGTTTGGACAAATATCCGGATATGGGGTGGCTATCTAGAGCAGTGTCCCTAGAGTGTAGTGGTGTCTGTCATGCTGACGGACATCAGTATTATTCATGGCGCGGGATTGTGTGGCCCGCGCACTACGGGAGATTCCATTTCACTGGAGTGCTAACCATTACAGACGGCGAGGGTAACGCTATGGAAAACCTAGAGTACAACCGTACTCTAGAAATCTGGTGATACCCTACGGAAATTGCACTCCGAAAGGCAACCAATGGCCGAGAGTGGCCCGACACCGCGCGACAGGCGCAAGGAGAGCACGATGGAAAAGCAATGGGTAGTCATTGAAGATGGCAGGTTGATCCGGACATTCGGCCGCGATAAGGGGTCGCGGGACGCGGCCCGTCGGGAGGTCCGAAAACGAAAACGGTTATGGCCGGGGGCCAAGGCCGTCCTGCTCACCCAGGACGAGATCGATCGTTTAGACTGACCTTCGACCTCCACTCCGCCCGCCTCGAGGGAGACGGGCGGGGATGGACGCCGAAACAACAGGGGCCAACAGGGGCCCGACAACGCGCGACAGGCGCAAGGAGATAGAGATGAACTATTTTTTAAAAAAAGACGGGCTCTACGACCACACCGGTACCGGTGTTGGTTTTTCACTGGCCGAGACCATGGCAACAACGTCCCCAGTCACGGGGGACGTCATCAATTTGGGGACGTCGTTTTCGTCCCCTAGTTTTGTCTTTGGTACGGACCGATGGGTCCGGAAGCCGGCCAAAATGACAGAGATGGAATTGGCGCGAAGGCTCTCATACATCGGTGTGAGAGTTTCATCATGGAACTCGTGGGCGGGACTGCCCCACGGGGTACAGGGTATCAGGGGTGTGGCCACGGAGGCCGCTATCGAATACTGACCTTCGACCCCCACCCCACCCGCCACTTCGTGGTGGGCGGCGATGGGCGCCGAAAGGCAGAAAACAAAGGAGAAGAAAATGTCGCTTGTTAAAATGACGAAATTCAACGGTGAAAATATAGACCCGAATACTGAGGATCCACGATACTTCGGTACACTCGACACCGACAGTGGGGCATGGCCTGGTTTCCTATCCTTTGAGGATTTCAGCGAGTGGCCCGATGATTACGATACATATCATGCTCCTCTGCCTAATCATTGCTCATGGAAGGTTATTTCCGTTGACGATCTTCCCGATTCGGTCAGAAATCTTGAAACAGAAGACGGTTATTCCATTCTGGATCATATCGCTTGGATGGAGGAGTGTGACTGATTCGACCTCCACTCCGCTCGCCACTCCGTGGCGGGCGGCGATAGCCGAAAGGCAGAAAGAAAAATAAAATGAAAAAGTTTAGCTATGGTTTTTCAGCGCGCTACCAGGATGTAGATTTTTCTCGGATAATCGAGGAAAATAGTGACTTCGATTTCCTCCGAGTCGAGTGGAAGGATGATGGCGGAGGTGACCAAATGATAGTGTTTGTCACCCCCTTAGGAAAAGCGAGATGCGAGGACGCCGGAATGGGCTACGGCGTGATACAAAAAACTGTGCATGTGCAGCCGTATGGAGACCTCGACATATACGGCCGTTGCAACGCTGACCCGTATATCCTCTATGTCAACGACAAACGCGTTGTCGATGACGACACTTTCGAAAAATGGTACGGGCGGCTTAGAGAACTAGAGAAGCGTCGCAGGCCAATCAAGGTTACCGCGATCAGTTGACGTTCGACTTCCACTCTGCCCGTCACTCCGTGGCGGGCGGCGATAGCCGAAAGGCAACCAAGGGCCAATAGTGGCCACGCAAGACGCGCGATAGGCGCAAGGAGAAGGAGATTGAGATGATTAGGGGACTAGGAAATTTATTCGATAAAGAAAGTGCGATCGAAAAGAAATATAAAATAAGCGTATGCGCAGATGAAGAAGAAATCCTCGGATACAATATTTGTCAGCTCCAACAGATGAGGAGACTGGCCAAAGGTAGGTGCAAGCTTCCGTGGTATGATTCGCGATGTTGGGGAGCATATATACTAGCTATAACATATCGCGAGCTTGTGCTTCGTGGTGCCATAGTGGACCACAACAAAACGTGAAGCCAAGGGGCAGGGCGTCGATGGACGCCGAAACAGAAACAAAAGGAGAAGAAAATGAAAACGAATTTTGCATTTTTTTTATTCATTGCCCTGTCCGGGTGTGGGTGTGACGAGCGGCCGTATGAGCTTTGGCTTGATAGTGCATGCTCGCCGGGCGACCAAGAAATCATCCGCGATTCGGTGGCAACTGTAAACGCCTGGACCCGGGAGAATATCGGAGAGGCTCTAATCGAGATCGCTGGCATCGATGATGTGGACCATGAAAAGGCTTTGACACCATCAGGAACTGACCCAAATTGGGGCAGAGATTTCGTAATATGTTTCAGTGAAAAACCGGATGGTAGTAATGACCTATGGACGGGCCTTTCGGGCCACGCATATCAAGGTGGCGATATATGGTTGTTCCTATTTGTAATATCATCAGATCAGAAACTCTCCAGAACGACGATGCATGAGTTAGGTCACCATATCGGACTTCCACACACCGATAAAGAGCCAGCGGTAATGCACAATCCACCCAATTCAGATTCGTTTACGGATTATGACTCAGAATTGCTCTGTGAAAAGTATGATTGCCGAAGGGATGGTGTACGATGAACAAGAAAAATCTTTGCAGTCTGAATCCCCTCGGCGTTTTCATGTGCAGCGCAGAGACTGAAAAAGATGAAATATCGTGCAGATATTTTAATCGTGAAACCATGCTATCTTCCCATTGTGATTCATGGTCAGATTGGAAGTGCATTTCTTGCCAAGCGAACGCTGATGCCGCGCGCTCGGCAGCCAGAGCAAGCCTAGAGGCATGCCGTGAGAGCACAGACGCGGTACTGGACGCTCTGAACAGGCTGGCCTTTATCGTTCTCCAAGAAGGTCGCAAAGATCCAGATTCTGGAGACAACGAGGATTAATCATGACACGATACGAGGAACAACTAATTCAGCAGGTGGTGGCCGGTACTCTGTCAAAAGTTGATGTCCTAGATTATATGATCTTATCCGGTACGATAAAAACACCGGATGAGTATGACGCCATTGCTAGGAAGATAGCTTATCGGGTTAGGATAGCCAAGACATGGACGGAAGCATGAAAGGAATGATGACATGAAAACTGTATTGATAATTATATCAATGATTGTCATTGGATGCGAAGATGACAGATACTGCAATGTCGATGGAGGATATAAGATAATACCCCTTAGGGTAGATTCTTCTTGCGATAAGAATGCTGTCAAGGCAATCAGATATGCAATCGATGAGCTCAATGATTGGACTTCTCAGCACGTATGCCAAGATCTTGTCGAATTGCTCCCAGAGCGAGTTGAAGTGAATCATGATGATCTGATTCCACCTAGACATACAATTGGATGCTATTACGAGCCGCCAGAATGGTGGGGTGATTCAACAGAAGTGCTCGGAACGGCTCTCCGGGATCAGTGGATCAAAATATACTGGTTTCAGGAGAAAAAGTGGGGTCCATATTATCGTATAGCGATTTTGCTCCACGAACTGGGGCATTATGTGATGGACAATGATCATCTTGCTTATCCAGCGGTCATGTTTGAATATGTTGAAAAGGATAGATTGCATTATACTAAAAACGATACCGAGCATCTTTGTTCAATTTATGAATGCCATTGAAGGAGAAAAAAATGAACAAAAAAGAACTCCGAAAAATGGCCTACCGAGAGGCCGGTTTCAGGTTGCAGGGGTTGATATACTATTCTGATGGGTGGATTTTGGAAAGAGAATTGACCCAGAAAGATAGAGAAACGTTGATTGGTTTCGTGGATGAAATCTCCATTGAATTGGCAAAAAAAGGAGACAAGGACACGGACACCGACGGGGACACCGACGGGGATACGGAGTAGACCATGACAATTACCGTAACATGCGAAATATGCGGAAAAGAATTCACATCTATTCGAAATTCCAGAAAGACTTGCTCCCCGGCATGCCGGCAACGACTTCATCGCGGAACCGCACCGAGGAGAGCCTTTCAGATTTATACCTCTGGCCCAAGGCAGACCCCGTTCGACCGGGCGGTAATTGCCTTCTCGAAAGGGTGGTTCGAGGAAATCATCAGATTGACAGCGCAGCATCTTCCTCATGATGGCGTCGTCTCAGCCCTACAGTGGGCCACAGAAGTGGACTCCCAAAGAATACGCCGGCTCCTCCGAGATCTCGAGGTCAAAACGGAGCCGGAGTCGGAGCCGGAGAGCTGCTCCTCGTAGATCACTCCAATTGCCCCCAGGGGCCCCTACGTGCCCCACAGAGCCCCGTTTTATCAGAACCGAGGCCGGGGTAAGCCCCTGTCTCCAACCGAACAGATACACCGTCCAGGGTTCCGCTCGAGCAGATTCCCCGGCTTCCCAGAGAGCACGCCCAAGTTGGGTTAGGTTTAATTTTTGTTAAAAATTAGGCGTGCTCGATATTGCGAGTGTGGCAAGAAATAGGGGACGAAAAACAACACAAAACATCCTCATTTTTTTCTATTTCTCGTCCCCTATAATCGCACGAAAAATTAAAGTTGCTTATATTATTGAAGAAATGGTTGTAGAACAGTATTCGATGAAACATAAAGAGGATGTCTCGGCTCACCGAGTTTTGTGAGTCCGAGATGACAAAGCGGGAGTCCCCGAGATGACAAATCCGAGATCACCGCGGCTCCTCGTCCGAGATGCCGGCCGTGGTTCCCCCATGCGGCAATGATTAGATCGAAGGCTTCCTTCTCTGCGACAAGCTGGTGGTTACCTGGCCCAATGGGGTCCTCTACGAGGTAGAGCTGGCCCGGGTCTGTTGCTCGGAGCGAGAAGAGGTTTTTGACCTCTAGACATCCATATCCCCATAGAATGGCGAAGCGTATGCAACGCCGGATAGTAGGATCATCTTTGGATACGTCCGCAGTAGACGGGTTCAGCATTATGAATAAGACTTTCCCTTTTCTTGAATCCCATATACGCCAGAGCCGGGTACGGTACCGACCGCAGTTTGAGATTTCGGCGCCGCTCTTCATTGCTGATATATAGTCTTTGTAACTTGGGGCTATCCCAGGAAGCAAATTCATTCCTAATTAATATATTTTTCTTTGATTTTGTCAATACATATTTTTTTAGACTTTTGATGTCTTGTCTATTATAGATCGTCAACTTGTCTTGTCCGATTTGAATCCACTCACCATATCCAAAGAACAGATAATAGGTACAGTACGGTACAGTACAGCACGGGTAGGAGTTACGCGGTGTTACGCGGTGTTACGCGGTGTTACCAGTTGTTACGGTTTCGTAACGAAGCGTTACGTGATGATAACAAAATGTTACATTTCTGACAATCGTAAAAATTTCCTTGACACGATAACCTGGAATATCTATCTTGTCTGTGGAGGAGTATACTCATGAGAGCAAAAATAGAAGACTGGCTGACTCAAAGAACCACATGGATGGCTCTCGGTTCCGCGGCAATCACCGTTCTCGCATACTGTCGCCCTGAGTGGGTCGGTGTTGCGGCCGGCGTACTTTCAGCTTTCGGCCTCGTCGCCAGGGATCGGCGCGGTTGAAATGGAAAAAAAACAACTTCGAGATAACTACGTTACTCCAAGCGAGGCCATCGCTGCCGCCAGGGTGCTGGATTGCATTTTCAGATTGCTTGAGCAGTTCGAATATGAGAAGAGACGACCAAATCCACTCACGAATAGTCCGCCGCTTCCACCGTCGTGCAGTCATCTGGGAACATGGGCTTCTGTTCGTGCACTTCGTAGCGCATTCGTCCGATTGCGCGGTGACTTGGACAAGCACAAAAACGCTCTCGATGAGCAAGTTCCATATGGTGAGCTGATCAAGGATGTTGCGGCCGCTGAATGCCAAGCGTATCGATCGGATTTGGAAAAAAATGACCGTAGCTCTCCAGGTTCGGACCGGATCGGTTGATCGGACCGGTTCTGTTTAGCGACGGCGCAGAGAACGATCATGAATAAAGAACCGCGCGCAGGAGAATATTATTGTAAGTATGATTCTTTAGCTGATCCCTCTGTATTGATAGAGCATCCGAAGAATCCACATTTTCATCCAGACAAACAGGTGAAGGCTCTAAGCCACGTCATAGACCTCGTTGGATGGCGAAACAATGTCGTTGTATCCAAGGCGTCAGGATTCATCGTATACGGGCATTGTAGACGCCTGACAGCTATTTTACGAGGTGAGCTTGTACCTGTAGAATATCAGGACTTCGGAAGCGAGGCGGAGGAACTTGCAGCACTCATGGCTGACAACCTCATACCTGAGCTCGCAGAATATGACGATGATCTCAGAGCATCGAATCTTGATGAACTCATCAAGCTTGATTTCGAACTTGATCCTCTTGATGACGATCTCGATTCGATTGATAACGATGAAAATCATGTAAAAAATGAAAAACTGAATAAAACGTTAATTGTAGAAGTTCAATGTTTAAACGAAATTGAACAGCAAAAAGTTTTTGAAATGCTCAAAAATAAGGGATACAAGTGTCGTGTATTGGGGATTTGAGATGTATTCTTATGTAGTCGCCAGGCCAATCTAGATAAGGACATGGACCGACATCAACGTATGAAACCGTTCTGATTACAATGACAGAAGAATAACCTCTATGAAATACGATCGTTTTCAAATATTTATTATGTAAAATATTCTTTATATGGCATTTTTTAAGTGCTCGATATTCAACGAGTTTTCGTCCTGAAATAATCTCATCAAACCAATGATGAGTCAAAACAAGATGAATCAATTTTTTATCTTTCATTTCTCATCTGTTATATTAAATGTAACAATGATTTCGGAGTTTTGCAAGGATAATGCCTAAGTTTTCAATACAAAGAAAATCTGTAATTGACGAAAATTCATTTCGAGTTGCGGCGATAAAGGGACGTTTCAGTCTTGAAAAGTCAGAAATTTCTGAAATCTTCTCTGGAGAGATTATTCTTCCGAATGAATGGAGTATCGGACTGATTTATGGTTCTAGCGGCACCGGAAAAACTACTATCGCTCGAGAGCTCTTCGGCGATGAATATTTAGAACATCTCGAATATGATGCTGTCAGCGTCGTTGATGATATGCCGGAGGCAACCATAGAAGACATAACAAAGATGTTCGTATCGGTTGGATTTGGCAGCACACCTAGCTGGCTTAAATCCTATTCTGTGCTTAGTAACGGCGAAAAAATGCGCGTTGACTTGGCGCGCGCTCTCTTATCCTCAAAATCGCTTATCGTGTTTGACGAATTCACTTCCGTTGTTGATCGAAACATCGCAAAGATTGGTTCGATGTGTGTTGCGAAGGCAATAAGACGATCTGATAAGCGCTTTATAGCCGTTTCTTGTCATGATGACATTATTCCGTGGCTTGAGCCAGATTGGGCGTTTTGCACCGATACTATGAGTATGATGAAAGTTAAAAAAAAAGACCAAAAATTTCCATATCTGTTTACAAAATTGATCGAAATTGGTGGAGATTGTTTGCTAGACATCACTATTTGAATTCATCATTGCCAATGAGCGCCAAAGCGTTTATTGGATTTGCGAATGGAATGCCAGCTGCATTTGTTTCGGCAAACAGATTTCCTCATGGTAGTGTTAAAAATTTTATCCAAATAAGTAGAATAGTTTCGTTGCCTGATTTTCAAGGCATTGGCATTGCATCAATCACTATGGATGCCGTTGCACAATATTACTACAAAAATAAACAAAGAATTATCGTAACAACTTCTCATCCTGGAATGATTCGTTCATTGGATAAAAATAAAAAATGGAATTTGACTCATCAAGGAAGATATAAAAGGCATACTGGATTGTTAAAAAAAGGGGAAGGCGGTTCTCAAAAAAGAATCACTACTTCTTGGGAATATCATTCAAAATGAGAGATCCAAAAGAATTCAAGGCAGCGCTCGAGCTCGCCCGGGCCGAGCGCATGGAAAGCGTCAAGGCATTCATGGAACGCAAGTGTCATCTGACGAACGATCAGCGCCTCGAGCTCCTGAATATCATCGCGGATGATTCGATCATACAATGGGCAATGACAACGGTTGCAGGCAAGACAAAAGGTCTCGGTGCCTGGAAGTTCAACGCTGAAGGTGCCCTTGACGGTATAGAGCGAATTGAGAATCGCATGGGACATAAGAGCTCCGGTGCGAAGATCATCTTTGGAATTATCCCGGCTTCTCAAGATGATGATCCGTTTGATGATCTCGAAGAGACGGACGATATCCAGGCATAGACGGAAATGAATGGACGGAAACGAGCTGGTATCGGGTCTCGTGAACCCGTGGGACCCAAGCGTCCGAGGCAAGACGAAGAAGCAGCGACAGTACCTATGGAACCTTCTTCGGAAGCCCCTCCCGGATAGGCGCCGCGCCGTTGCTCATTTTGTTGGTGGGCGTCACAGTGCAAAGACGGCGACGTCCGTGCTGGCCCTATGGGAGTCGGTCCACAACATCAACCCTGGACTCCAACATTTCTGGAGCGCTCCTACTCTAAAGGAATTGAAGAAGAGCTTCTTACCGGCATGGAAAAAAGCGGTGCCTGGTGAAGGAACGATTTGGCGTTTCAACAGGAGCGATCACATCATCTTCTACAACAACGGAGAGGTTGATACTCAGATAGACCTCCTCGGAAGGGATGCCTACAACTCAAAAAAAGACGGAGCTGGCCGCGGACAGACATATGCCGCCGGATTCTTTGACGAGCTCGCTGTCGACCCAACAGACAAGTCATGGAAGGCCATGTTCGCCGCTGTGAGGGAGCCAAAGGCTAATCGCCTCATGATAGGGGTATCAACAACACCAAGGCTCGGGTGGTATCATGCAACCGTTCAGCGCGGTGTGGAGCGCGGTAGAGCGACCGTTGTTCACGCGACGTCGTACGACAACTGCCACATCCCACCGAGCATGGTGGAGGACTTTCTCGAAAACGTCGATCCGACCTATGCAGAGCAGGAGGTATACGCCCGGTGGGTGGCGATGGGCAACAAGATCTGGGATCACGCAGATCTCGGAAAGCGCTGGCCGGACGGGAATATACACCCGCATGTATACACTCCAGCGCTGCCGTACCTGCTCGGGTGCGACCTGGGGGCCCGTAGTGCCTGGCTGCTCGTGCAGACGGTGCCCGGTAATCCGCTGGACTTCGGCGGGATAGACGTGGACGTGGCTGTCGCTCAATTCATTCCAAATCACGGCGACACGGAGAAGGTTGTTCGCGAAATCCACGCTCTGTATGGTCCGCCGGCGCACATTTACCTTGGCGCGGACGCGAACACTGGGGCGTACCAGACGGATGGAAGCACAGCAATCCAGGAAATCAGAAGCCTCGGGTGGATGTGCCCCATTACCCCAATCAGAGGTCAGCAGCGATACAAGGACGTCCAGATGAGATCGGCCAAGGTGGCGCTGTGCAACGCGAAGATGAATCGAATATTTTGCGTATCAGAGGGCATCGACAAGCACACGCATATGGCTGATGAGACGCACGGATTTCGAGGAATAAAGGAAGTCCTCTTGCAAGACATGTGGCTTGATAAGACGACACACATCGGTGGTTTTCTACCGAAGGGAAGTGATGATCCACTGGGTCTCGAGCACATGAGAGACGCTTGGATGTACATGATGATCGGCGTCCATCCGATACGCGGTTTCGGCGGTGAGCTCGAGAGAAGAGTGGCTTGATAATGATAGACTGGTATCGAAATCGCTATCGCGATGTAGTGCGAGACTCCATCCGCAAGCTCAAGAAATCAGAAAGCGATGCGTGGAGGGGAACTGTGAACGACGCGGTGCGCTGGTTCAACCGCGACGGTGACGTCCAGATGCTACGCGATGCGATGGTGCAGCGATTCGCAACCTATATCGAAAAGGAGCCGCTGAACCCTGACGCAAATTACTCTGACAGTTCGACCCAGTGGGCGTGGACTATCAGATCCGGAAATCCACTCAATGCCAATGCCATTGGGCGCCAGCTACGTCTGAGAGATGATGCGGCGATGGCTATCGACGCTGGCCACGTCGAAGCAATAAACACAGGCATAGGGATCAGGATCATCCAAACTCTTGGAACGCTTCATACTGAGCCAGACGCGGTATTTCAGTTCGTCGCCAATGGGACTGACGACACGGTCGACGACGTCGAAGATCTGATGTCAGAGGTGCGCCAGGCCGGCTCGTTCCAGCGCTATGCAACCGAGATGGATCTACTCAGCTGCATGGTGGAAAGCTCCTGGCTGCATGTATATTACAAAGGAAACGAGCTTCGGTATGACGCGCTTCCACCGAGCGCAGTGTGGATCAAATACGGAAGCAAGATCGTATATATTGATGCGGATGGTAACGAGACGAAATCGTGGGTCGATTACCGCAGTGGGGACCTTGACGACGCGAGCGCAATCATTATCCAGCTGGCGGCAAGCAAAGGTGACTACGACAGCTCACCAGACAAGCAGCAGTATCTCGCCTATGTAGGTTGCTGCGATGATCTACCTGAGGGGCGATATGTCATCTATAGAGCCCGTGAGCCATGGCCTATTCCAAACGGTAATACCAGAGAAGAACAGGATGACATAGAATACGAGCACATGGAGGGGAGCGAACGTTGCAATCCCCTGACATGGCTCAGGCATCACGGGACGGACAGAGAGCGCGAGCTGGTAACCACTGAGTATCCACTGGTTCTATGGCGTGGTGGGCACCGCGTTTTTACTAGCGATTTTCCGCCGATTACGACGAGTCTATACG
>Ga0315553_10001227_pt1:20000-21612 | contig 21612 bp, 15 predicted proteins | sample SalMarSW160140MG_FD_203099 | JGI IMG/M metagenome (GOLD analysis project Ga0315553, IMG submission 203099) | Salt marsh sediment microbial communities from the Plum Island Ecosystem LTER, Massachusetts, United States - Salt Marsh Sediment SW1601-40 ... | reverse complement strand
GCTCCAGCCCCAGGATGTGATGAGTCGACATCGAGGTGCCAAACGATCTCGTCGATATGGACTCTTGGAGATCATCAGCCTGTTATCCCCGGCGTACCTTTTATCCGTTGAGCGATGGCCCTTCCACGAGGAACCACCGGATCACTATGGCCGTCTTTCGACTCTGCTCGACTTGTCAGTCTCGCAGTCAGGCAGGCTTATGCCATTGCACTCGACGAGCGATTTCCGACCGCTCTGAGCCTACCATCGCGCGCCTCCGTTACGTTTTGGGAGGCGACCGCCCCAGTCAAACTACCCACCATGCAATGTCCCGGACCCGGCTCACGGGTCGCGGTTAGACATGCATAACAACAAGGGTGGTATTTCAAGGGTGGCTCCACCTGAGCTAGCGCCCAAGCTTCAAAGCCTACCACCTATCCTACACATGCCGTCACGAATGCCAGTGCAAAGCTATAGTAAAGGTGCACGGGGTCTTTCCGTCTAACCGCAGGTACCCCGCATCTTCACGGGGAGTTCAATTTCACTGAGCCTGTGCTGGAGACAGCGGGGAAGTCGTTACGCCATTCGTGCAGGTCGGAACTTACCCGACAAGGAATTTCGCTACCTTAGGACCGTTATAGTTACGGCCGCCGTTTACCGGGGCTTCGATTCAGAGCTTGCACTCCTCCTCTTAACCTTCCGGCACCGGGCAGGCGTCAGACCCTATACGTCATCTTGCGATTTCGCAGAGCCCTGTGTTTTTGATAAACAGTCGCTACCCCCTGGTCTGTGCCACCCCTGCCTGGTTGCCCAGGCAAAGGTCCTCCTTCTTCCGAAGTTACGGAGGCAATTTGCCGAGTTCCTTCAGCACAGTTCTCTCAAGCGCCTTGGTATGCTCTACCAGTCCACCTGTGTCGGTTTCGGGTACGGTCTATACGCGGGGGCTATTTCCTGGAACTCCTTCGCGGCCCGATCAATCCAGTAAGACCGGACAACTTACGGAATTCGTCACCACCCGCAGGCTCAGGAATGTTCACCTGATTCCCATCGACTACGCCTTTCGGCCTCGCCTTAGGGGCCGGCTGACCCTGCGCAGATTAGCTTTACGCAGGAACCCTTGGACTTTCGGCGGGAGTGTCTCTCACACTCCTCTCGTTACTCATGTCAGCATTCGCACTTCCGATACCTCCAGAAGCCCTCGCGGGTCTTCCTTCGCAGGCTTACGGAACGCTCCGCTACCGCGCGCGCCTTGCGGCGCGCACCCTAAGCTTCGGCGCGTGGCTTGAGCCCCGTTACATTGTCGGCGCTGAGATCCTTATTTAGACCAGTGAGCTGTTACGCTTTCTTTAAATGATGGCTGCTTCTAAGCCAACATCCTGGTTGTTTTGGGACCTCGACATCCTTTCACACTTAGCCACGACTTGGGGGCCTTAGCTGTAGGTCAGGGTTGTTTCCCTCTCCACTACGGACGTTAGCACCCGCAGTGTGTCTGCCGGATAGTACTTCTCGGTATTCGGAGTTTGGTTAGGTTTGGTAAATCTGTGGGATCCCCTAGCCCATCCAGTGCTCTACCCCCGAGAGTATTCATCCGACGCTCTACCTAAATAGATTTCGCGGAGAACCAGCTATTTCC
>Ga0315553_10001227_pt1:0-15000 | contig 21612 bp, 15 predicted proteins | sample SalMarSW160140MG_FD_203099 | JGI IMG/M metagenome (GOLD analysis project Ga0315553, IMG submission 203099) | Salt marsh sediment microbial communities from the Plum Island Ecosystem LTER, Massachusetts, United States - Salt Marsh Sediment SW1601-40 ... | reverse complement strand
TCCCGACGTCAGTGAGCCCGAGGTGCTGTACGCCTCTCTGACTCTCAACGGCCTGGCCAAGCGCTTCTATCGCTTCCGCACCTCAGACGACGGCGTCGTCGACTACTATGACGAGGAAGGCAAGAGCGCGAAGAAGTTCCTGATGCGCAAGCCCGTGCCCGAGAGCCGCATCACCTCGCGCTTCGGCTATCGTCGCCACCCCATCGTCGGCAGACGAATCCTGCACACCGGCGTTGACTACGCGGCTCCGCGCGGCACGCCGATCCTCGCCGCCGGCAGCGGTATTGTGGAAAAGGCCGCACGCAGTTCCGGCTACGGCAATCTGACCCTGATCAAACATCCCAACGGCTACGAGACCGCCTACGGCCACCAGAACAAGTTCGCCAAGGGCATCGAGCCCGGCGTTCGCGTCCGGCAAGGCCAGGTTATCGGCTACGTCGGATCGACGGGCCTATCGACGGGCCCGCATCTCCATTTCGAGATCCGCATCAACAACAAGCCGGTCGATCCTTTACGCATCCGCCTGCCGCGCGGCCGCGTCCTCCAGGCCGATTACCTCGCTGCCTTCGAGCACGAGCGCCAACGCATCGACGCTCTCCTCGGCAACGAGGCCCTGCCGACCAAGGTTGCCGCGGTGAACTAGGCGTTTCGCGCCCTCCAGTGTTCAGCCCGACGATCCGCCTGACTAAGCCGCCTTGCCGCCGGCGACCCGCGGCAGGAACAGGAGCTTGTCGGTGCCGCCGGTGATCTTGACCCGGGCGCCGTCCGGCACCTCGCCGGCGAGCATCTTGTCGGCGAGCGGGTCCTGCACCTCGCGTTGGATGACCCGCTTCAAGGGCCGCGCGCCGTACACCGGGTCGTAGCCCTTCTCCGCCAGCCAGGTCCTGGCCGACTCGTCGAGGTCGAGCGTCACCTTGCGCTCGTCGAGCAGCTTCTGCAGTCGGGCGAGCTGGATATCGACGATCGCCGCCATGTCGCTCCGTTTCAACCGGTGGAACAGGATGATGTCATCGAGCCGGTTCAAGAACTCCGGCCGGAAATGCGCCCTCACCACGTCCATCACCGGACCGCGAACCGAGTCGGTGTCCTCGCTCTCGCCGAGGTTGGCGAGGAAATCGCTGCCGAGGTTGGACGTGAGCACGATCAGCGTGTTGCGGAAGCCGACCGTGCGCCCCTGTCCGTCCGTCAGTCGCCCGTCGTCGAGCACCTGCAACAGCACGTTGAAAACGTCGTGATGAGCCTTCTCGATCTCGTCGAACAAGATCACCTGGTAGGGGCGCCGTCTGACCGCCTCGGTGAGCGCCCCGCCCTCCTCGTAGCCGACGTAGCCCGGCGGCGCGCCGATGAGGCGGGCGACCGAGTGCTTCTCCATGTACTCCGACATGTCGATGCGGATCAGCGCCGTCTCGTCGTCGAACAGGAAGGCGGCGAGCGCCTTGGTGAGCTCGGTCTTGCCGACGCCGGTTGGCCCCAGGAACATGAACGACCCGATCGGCCGGTTGACGTCCTGCAGACCGGCGCGGGCGCGCCTGACCGCCGTCGACACCGCGTGCACCGCCTCGGCCTGCCCGACGACGCGCTTGGCGAGTTCGTCTTCCATGCGCAGCAGCTTGTCGCGCTCGCCTTCCAGCATCTTGTCGACCGGGATGCCGGTCCAGCGCGACACCACGTGCGCAATGTGGTCGGGCGTCACCGCCTCTTCCATCATGGCGCCGGTCTCGCGGCTCTCCTCGTCGGCCGTTTTGAGCTGCTTCTCAAGTTCGGGGATGCGGCCGTAGGCAAGCTCGCCGGCCTTGGTAAGGTCGCCCGTGCGTTGCGCCCGGTCGAGGTCGATGCGCGCCTGGTCGAGCAGTTCCTTGATCTTGGTTGCCGAGGCGAGCTTCTCCTTCTCGGACATCCAGCGCTGGTTGAGCGAACCCGCCTGCTCTTCGAGGTCGGCGAGTTCCTTCTCCAGCCGCGTGAGCCGATCCTTGGATGCCCGGTCGCTCTCTTTCTTCAACGCCTCGCGTTCGATCTTGAGTTGGACGATGCGTCGGTCAAGTTCGTCCAGCGCCTCCGGCTTTGAATCGACCTGCATCCTGAGACGCGATGCCGCTTCGTCGACGAGGTCGATCGCCTTGTCCGGCAGGAACCGGTCGGCGATGTAGCGGTTCGACAGCGTCGCCGCCGAGACCAGCGCGGAGTCGCTGATCCTGACCCCGTGGTGAAGCTCGTACTTCTCCTTGAGGCCGCGCAGGATCGATACGGTGTCCTCGACCGTCGGCTCGTCGATGTAGACGGGCTGGAAGCGCCGCGCCAGCGCGGCGTCCTTTTCGACGTTCTTGCGGTACTCGTCGAGCGTTGTGGCGCCGACGCAGTGAAGATCGCCGCGGGCCAGGGCCGGCTTCAGGAGGTTGGAAGCGTCCATCGCCCCTTCCGCCTTGCCGGCGCCGACCAGCGTGTGCATCTCGTCGACGAACAGGATGATGTTTCCCTCCGCCGCCTCGATCTCCGACAGGACCGCCTTCAGCCGCTCTTCGAACTCGCCGCGGTACTTGGCCCCGGCGATGAGCGCGCCCATGTCGAGCGCGAGCAGATGCTTGTCCTTCAACGACTCCGGCACGTCGCCGTGGACGATGCGCTGCGCCAGCCCCTCCGCGATCGCCGTCTTGCCGACGCCGGGGTCGCCGATCAGCACCGGGTTGTTCTTCGTACGTCGCGACAGCACCTGGATGGTGCGGCGGATTTCCTCGTCGCGACCAATAACCGGGTCGAGCTTGCCCTCGCGCGCCTCATCGGTCAGGTCGCGCGCATATTTCTTCAACGCGTCGTACTGGCTCTCCGCCGAAGCCGAGTCGGCCGTGCGCCCCTTGCGGACTTCCTCGATCGCCGCGTTGAGGGTTTGCGGCGTGACTCCGGCGTTGCCGAGAATCTTCGCAGTGTTGGCGTCTTTTTCGATCGCCAGTGCCAGCAGCAGCCGCTCGACCGTGACGAAGGAGTCGCCTGCCTTCTTGGCGACCTTCTCTGCGGTGTCGAACACCTTGGCCGTTGGCTGGGCGAGATAGAGCTGCCCGCTACCGCCGCTCACCTTGGGCAGCGCCGCGAGCGCCTGCTCGGTCGCGGCCAGCGCGTCGCGGGCGCGCCCGCCCGCCCGCTCGATCAGCCCCGCCGCCAGGCCCTCGGGGTCGTCAAGCAGCACCTTGAGCAGGTGCTCGGGTGTGAACTGCTGGTGGCCCTCGCCGATCGCCAGCGTCTGCGCCGATTGCACGAAGCCGCGGGCGCGCTCGGTGTATTGCTCGAAGTTCATCTCGCCTCCTTCCCGGTCCGGACCCGCGGAAAAGCGCTTCCTGCCCGAATGACCCGGCTGAGATAGGTGCTGCCGGCGGGTATCGGAAGGTTCCTCCCGCCCCCGGCGGCTCTGCCGGCCTTTGGCAAACGTTAACATCGCCGGCCGAAAATCGCGCGTCGGGTCTGGCGAGGACGGGGAAAAGCATGGCTGTCAGGACGGTTGCCGAACCCAGCCGCAATCAGGCCTGGACCGCGGCGCTGCCGTTCTTGGTCGCGGCGGTCGTTTATCTCGTCCTCCTTGCGGTCGGCGCGAGCCTCCTAAACGACCCGGACATCTTCTGGCATGTGGTGGTCGGCAATTGGATCGGGGCCCACGGCTTCCCAACCGGCGATCCCTTCTCGTTCACCTTCGCCGGCGAACCATGGATCGCCAAAGAATGGGCGTCCCAGATCGTCTTTTCTCTTGCTTACCGTCTCGGCGGCTGGCCGGCGGTCGTCGTTGTCGCTGCTGCAGCGGTCGCGCTCGCCTTCGCCTTGCTCACTCACTTCCTCCTGGACGGGCTGGCACCGCTGCCCGTCATCGCGTTCCTCGCCGTCGCATTCGTTCTGGCTGCGCCCCACATCGTCGCGCGGCCGCACGTCCTCGCGCTTCCGGTGATGGTCGCCTGGGTTGGTGGCCTCTTTCGGGCCGTCGACCGCGACACGCCACCGCCGTATGCGTTGGCTGCGCTGATGGTGGTGTGGGCGAACCTCCACGGCGGCTTTACCCTCGGCGTCGTGCTCTGCGTCGCCGCCGCGCTCGACGCGGTGTTTGGCGCCCAACGCGGGAGCGGCTTCCGGCTGGCCCGCGGCTGGATCGGTTTCGTGGTCCTCACCGTCGTCGCCGCGATGGCGACCCCCTACGGTCCGCGATCGATGCTCGTCACTTGGCGCATCCTGAGCCAGAGCGAGGCGCTGTCTCTCATTTCCGAGTGGCGGCCGGCGGACTTCAGCCGCATCGCCGCGTTCGAGGTCGTCCTCTTGGCCGGCGTCGGGCTTGCCCTGTACACCGGCTTCGTTCTCCGACCGGTCCGCATCCTCGTGATCCTCGGGCTCCTGCACCTTGCGCTGTCACTACAGCGCAACGGTGAGGTGTTGGGGATGGTTGCCCCACTGGTACTGGCGGGCCCGATCGCCCGCCAGTTTCCCGCGCTCCGCTCCGAGCGCGAACCGGGCGCGCCCCGATGGGGTCCCGCGCTCGGCGCCGCCGCTCTGCTCGGTGCGGCGACGGTCGCCGCCGTCATGACCGTCGGGTACCGGCCGGGGCAGCTGATCACACCCGCCGGCGCCGTCGAGGCGATCAAGCGAGTCGAAGCCGGCCCGGTCCTAAACAGCTACAACTTCGGCGGATACCTGGTGTTCGCCGGCGTCCCGCCATTCATCGACGGGCGCACGGAGCTCTACGGCGGTGCCTTCACCGCGCGCCACCACCGGGCGGTGACGCTCGCCGATCTCGACGATTTCCTGAAGCTGCTCGACCAGTACGGGATCGGCGCAACCCTGCTCACGCCCGGAACGCCGGCCTTGGCGCTCCTCGACAGGCTGCCCGAGTGGCGGCGCCTCTACGCCGACGACGTCGCCGTCGCGCATATCCGGGTCCCCCGGGAACTGCTCGACGCGCATTAGGCCCCGGCGGCGCCTACGCCGTCGGCCGAACGTCGATGTGCCGATCGTTGGGGAGGTGGTGTCGGACCGGCTCAGTCGTCAGCCTGGCCCGATTCAATGGCGCGCGTGTCCTCGTGGCCGCCGCCCTCGCCGCGCTCCTGGCGGTCACGATACGGACGCCGGCGCCGGAAGTTGCCGCCGTGGCCGCCGCGCTCGCGTCCGCCGCCCGGCTCGGCCGCCGCCCCGCCGTCGCCACGCTGCGACGGCAGCTCGGCTCCGTTGACGTAGGGTTGCGGTTCGGACAGGCCGAACGCGGGCTGACCGCCCTGCTGGCGCTCGCCTCCCGAACCGTTGCCGCGGCCCTCGCGGTTGTCCTCGTCGTCGCCGTCGTCGTCGCTGCGTACGACCGGCTGCGGCTGCGGCATCTGCGCCTGGGCAGCGGCGACGATCCTGTAGTAGTGCTCGGCGTGCTGGAAGTAGTTTTCCGCCCCCACGCGGTCGCCGGACGCTTGCGCGTCGCGCGCCAGCTGGACGTATTTCTCCGCGACGTGGAGAGCCGTCCCGCGGATCTTCACGTCACCGCCGTTGCTCTCGTACGAACGCGACAGCGGACTGGGTCCCTTGCGGTTGCGTCCGCGCATTCTCTTACCTTGCTGTCCTTGCCTCATCGCTGGTTCTCTTGATGTAACGATACAGTTCGCAATGCGTCGCCCGCCCCTACCGCGGCAGCCGCCGGGGCACGAGGGAACGAAACGGTGTCCGGCACCGCCGGACCGTCATTTGGTCCTGTCGACTGTGTTCACCCGGTCACGGTTTCCCAAGCGGGATGCTCCCGCCAAGCCCGGCCTGTCCGAACTGAAATATCGGTCCGAACATTCGGACGCCTAAAGCTCGCGTTCGCTCGGCTGCCGTTTTCTCAGCGCCCGGCACCGCGAACTCCATCCCCGCGGATTCTGCGATGGACGCGCCCGTCTCTGTACGGTGGCGAGAAACGTAACTGTTCCAAGCGGGATTTCCAAGTGCTTTTTCAAACACGCCGAATCGGCATTAACAGGATCGGAACGGACTATGGCCAGCGCGTGACAACGGCAACCCTGTCGATCCCCGCAAGGTCCGGTTCGAGCCTGGCCGCCAAACGCGCAGCCGCAGCGAGCGCTCGAACGGCCTCGCCCTGACCGGCCCCGATCTCGATGAGCGCCGCGCCGTCCTCGCTCAGAACACCTGGGAGGCACGACAGAATCACCCGAATCGCCTCGAGACCGTCTCCACCACCATCGAGGGCACGCCCCGGGTCGTGATCTCTCACCTCGGGAGCGAGGCCAGCGATGGCGTCGCTCTGTATGTAGGGAGGGTTGGCGACGATGACACCCACCGGAGCGGCCACCGGCTCAAGCCAGTCGCCGACCACGAAACCTGCCCGGCCCAGCAAGCCGAGCCGCCGGGCATTGTCGCGAGCGGTGGCGACCGCTTCCAACGATATGTCCGTGCCGAGGCCCTGTGCGTTCGGCAACTCCGACAGGAGAGCCAGCAGGATCGCCCCGCTGCCGGTGCCAACGTCGACGATCCGGACCGCCGCGTCCCGCCCCCATCGGCGTTCGACGAGGCCGAGCGCAACATCGACCAGCGTCTCGGTCTCGGGACGCGGCACCAGGGTGGCCGGCGTGAGCTTCAGGTCGAGGCCGTAGAACTCCTTGTGGCCGACAATGCGCGCCACCGGCTCGCCGGCGATGCGGCGCTCGGCGAGCGCAACAGCCGCGGCTTCGATCTCGGGCCCGACCGCCCGCTCGTCGTGCAGGATCACATCGCCGGGGTCGCACCCAAGCACATGGGCGACCAGCAGCCGCGCGTCGAGGTCCGGCGTGCCCTCGCGCCCGGTCTCAACGAACGCTTGCCTGAGCCGCGCCGCGATCTCTCGGCGGAGCGCGGCGATGGTGAGACTCACGTCCGTTCGTTCGCTCACCGCAACCACTGGCACCATCCCCGCGAGGTAGTTCCTCACACCCCCTCCGCCGCCAAGAGGCTGGCCTGGTGATCGGTCACGAGTGCATCGATGACCTCGTCGAGTGCCTCTCCGGCGAGCACCTGGTCAAGCTTGTAGAGGGTGAGGTTGATGCGGTGATCGCTGACCCGGCCCTGCGGAAAGTTGTAGGTGCGGATGCGTTCCGAACGGTCGCCAGTGCCGACCTGGCCGCGCCGCGCCGCCGCCCGCTCGCCCTCGGCCTTCTCGCGCTCGATTTCGTAGAGGCGCGAACGGAGCACCTTCAGCGCCTCGGCCCGGTTCTGGTGCTGCGAGCGCGACGTCGCCGTCACCACGATGCCGGTCGGCACGTGCAGCACGCGCACCGCCGAATCGGTGGTGTTTGCGTGCTGGCCGCCGGCGCTCGACGCCCTCAGCGTATCGACCCGGATATCCTCCGGCCGGATGTCGACGTCGACGTCCTCGGCCTCCGGCAATACCGCCACCGTCGCCGCCGACGTGTGGATGCGCCCGCTCGCCTCGGTCTCCGGCACTCGCTGCACCCGATGCACCCCTGACTCGAACTTGAGCCTGGCGAACACCCCCTTGCCGGCAACGTCGGCGATAATCTCCTTGAATCCGCCGACGTCGCCGTCGCTTTGCGACAGCACGCGCACCTTCCAGCCTTTGAGTTCGGCGTAGCGCTGGTACATGCGGAAGAGGTCGCCCGCGAAAAGCGCCGCCTCGCTGCCGCCGGTCCCGGCGCGGATCTCCAGGATCGCGCTCTTCTCGTCGGCGGCGTCCTTGGGGATCAACAGCCGCCGCACGGTCTCGGTCAGCTCCTCGATCTCTCTGTCGAGGCGCTCGCTTTCCTCCTCGGCGAGCACCGCCATGTCGGGGTCGTTGACGAGCGCGTTGACGCCTTCGCGCTCCGCTTCCAGCGCCATGAGGTTGACGATCGCGGCATAGACCGGCTCCAGCTCGGCGCGCTCGCGGCTGAGCTTGACCAACGTGTTGCGGTCGATCGGCTGCGACAAGCGCTTGTCGATGGCCTCCACGCGGGAGACGAGGGCGGCGATCTTCTCTTTGGGCAGCATATTAGATGGTATCACGGCCGCCGGCGGCTGGCGTATCCTGGAGGGTCCGCGGCCGGCGCTACGCTAATGTGGGATGCCTTCGCGCTGTGCGAAAGCGGCGAGTGCCGGCGTCAGCGAATCCTCGCCCGAGCCTTCGTCGAGATAGGCCTCGACCAGACGCGCGATCAAACCGGCGTCGAGCGCCAGCGTCATCGCCTTGACCGGGCCGATCGCCGCCGCCGACATCGACAGCGACCGGTAGCCGAGCCCGATCAGCGCCATCGCCGCTAGCGGGTTTCCGGCGAGTTCGCCGCAGAGCGCCACCGGCATGGTCTCGCCGCAGGCGCTGACGATCGAGCGGAGCGCCCTCAGGAAGGGGCGCGACAGCGGGTCGAACCGGCCAGCGACCAACATGTTGCCGCGGTCGCTGGCGGTCATGAACTGCAGGAGATCGTTCGAGCCGACCGACACGAAGTCGGCAACGCCGGCGAGCCGGTCTAGCTGCCACAACATCTGCGGCACCTCGATCATCGCGCCGAGCATCAGCGTCTTCGGTTCGCTGCGCCCGTGTCGGCGGAAGTGGGCGATCTCGCGGTCGATCATCTGACGCGCCAGGCGCACCTCGTTGAGCTCGGTCACCATCGGCAGCATGATGCGCAAGTCGCGGCCAGCCGCCGCACGCATCAGCGCCCGGAGCTGCGTGCGCAAGAGTCCCGGCCGGTCGAGCCCGAGGCGGATCGCCCGCCAGCCCATCGCCGGGTTTTCCTCCTCGGCGGTCCTCAGGTACGGCAGCACCTTGTCGCCGCCGACGTCGAGCGTGCGGAAGGTGACCGGACGCGGGTCGGCCGCATCGAGCACGGCGCGGTAGAGCGCCTCCTGTTCTGCGAGCTTCGGCATCTTGGCCGCGATCATGAACTGCAGTTCGGTGCGAAAGAGGCCGATCCCTTCCGCGCCCGACTCTTCCAGATGCGGCAGATCGACCAGGAGCCCGGCGTTCATCGTCAGCGTCACCCGCACGCCGTCGCGGGTGATCGCCGGTTTAGCGCGCACCAACCGGTACTGCTGCTGGCGCTTGGCGCGAAACCGGACCTTCTCGGCATAAGCCGATTCGACGTCTGGGTTGGGCCGGAGGTAGACCTCGCCGGTCTCGCCATCGACGATGATGGCGTCGCCGTTCTCGACCAGCGACACCACGTTGGCGACGCGGCCGGCCGTGGGGATTCCGAGCGCTCTCGCAACGATCGTCGCGTGGCTGGTCGGCCCGCCCTCCTCCAGTACCAGACCACGGATGCGCTCGCGGCCGTAGTCGAGGAGTTCCGCCGCGCCCATGGTGCGTGCGACGATGATCGCGTCCTTGGGCAGCGCCTCCTCGCCCGGCCCGTGCGGCTCCTTCATCAGCACGCGCAAGAGCCGGTTGGTGAGGTCGTCGAAGTCGTGCAGCCGGTCGCGCAGGAACGGGTCGGTCTGGCGTTGCAGGAGCGCGCGCATGTCGTTCTGCACCTTCTCGACCGCCGCTTCGGCCGACAGCCCGATCCGGATCGCCTCGTGCATGCGCCGGACCCAGCCGCGGTCGTAGGCAAACATGCGATAAGCCTCCAGCACGTCGCGATGCTCGCCCATCTCGGCGATGTCGTCGCGCGACAGCATGTCGTCGACGAACAGCCTGAGGCCGGCGATCGCCTCGTCGAGGCGTTTGATCTCGACGCCGACGTCTTCTGCGATCAGCGCCGTCACCACTACACGCGGCTCGTGCAGCACCGCGTGGCCGAGGCCGACGCCCTCGCCGAGCCCGACCCCGGTGAGTGCGATCGGACGCTTGAGATCGAGCTCCGCACCCCTGCGCGCCAGGCCCGCCAGCTCACCGACCGCAATCAACTCGGCCAGCACCATCGCCGTCGTCTCGAGCGCCTCGACCTCCTCCTCGTGATAGGTGCGGTGCGCCTTGTTCTGAACGACAAGCACGCCGAGCGTGCGCCCGGCCCTAAGGATCGGTACGCCGAGGAAGGAGTGGTAGATTTCCTCGCCGGTCTCCGGCAGGTAGCGGAAGGCCGGGTGCGTCTGGGCGTCCGGGAGGTTGAGCGGGCGCGCCTGCGCCGCGATGGTGCCGACCAGTCCCTGCCCGACCCTGAGCGAGACGTGGTGGATGGCTTCGCGCTTGAGGCCCTCCGTGGCGTAGAGCTCAAGCACGCCGTCAGCGTGCAGCACGTAGACCGAGCACACCTCGGCCACCATGTTGGCCGCGATCTGGGTAACGGTCTTGTCGAGCCGGGCTTGGGCGCTGATCGGCTCCGCCATGACCTCGCGCAGGCGGCGGAGCAGAACGCGCGGCCCGGGGGGTGGACCCCGCATAATCCGCTATCTCCGGGGACGCTTTTGGCGGCTAGCCTATGACCGCCGGCGCCTGGCGGCGCGCCCGAGCGCGCCGGTCAATCGTTGTCTAGCCCGTATAACGAATGCAAAGTCCGTACCGCAAGCTCGGTGTAGGGCGCGTCGATCAACACCGATATCTTGATTTCGGACGTCGTGATCGCCCGGATGTTGATGCCCTTGGCCGCCAGCGCCTGGAAGCAGTCCGCCGCGACCCCGGCGTGGCTGCGCATGCCGATGCCGATCACCGAGATCTTGGCGATCTCGGTGGAGCCCTGCATGACCTGGTAGCCGATCGCCTCGCGGGCGTCTTCCAGCACCCCGCGCGAGCGTTCGTAGTCGGCGATCGGCACGGTGAAGGTAAGGTCGGCGAGCGTGCCGTCCTCCGAGATGTTCTGGACGATCATGTCGACGTTAATGTTGGCGGCCGACAGCGGTCCGAACACCGCAGCGGCGACGCCGGGCTTGTCGGCCACACGTCTGAGCGAAATCTCGGCCTCGTCCTTGGAGTAGGCGATGCCGCTGACGATCTTCTGTTCCACGATCTCTTCCTCGTCGCAAATCAGGGTTCCCGGCGGGTCGCCCGCGTTGGGCGCGTCCGGATCGTCGAAGCTCGAGCGCACGAAGATCCTGACGCCGTGCACCATGGCCAGCTGGACCGAGCGCACCTGCAGGACTTTGGCCCCGAGTGACGCCATTTCCAGCATTTCTTCGTAAGAGATTTTCGACAGTCGGCGCGCCTTCTGCACGATCCTTGGATCGGAGGTGTAGACGCCGTCGACATCGGTGTAGATGTCGCAGCGCTCCGCGTGGACCGCCGCGGCGAGCGCTACCGCGCTGGTATCGGAGCCGCCGCGGCCGAGCGTGGCCACCCGGTTGTCTGGGGCGACCCCCTGGAAGCCGGAGACCACCGCTACCTGGCCGGCGGCGAGCCGCCGGATGACCACCTCGCCGTTGATCCCGGCGATTCGCGCCGCCCCGTGTGCGTCGTCGGTGCGGATCGGGATCTGCCAGCCCTGCCAGGAGCGCGCGTCGACCCCGGCGTCCTGCAGCGCAATCGCCAGCAGTCCGGAGGTGATCTGCTCGCCGGCGGCGACCACGGTGTCGTACTCGCGGGCGTCGTGGATGGCCGCCGTCTCCCGCGTCCACGCCACGAGCTGGTTGGTGGTGCCGGCCATCGCCGACACCACCACCGCGACCTCATGGCCGGCCGCGACCTCGCGCCTGATGTGGCGGGCGACGTTGCGGACGTGCCGGATGTCGGCGACCGAGGTGCCGCCGAATTTCATGACGAGTCGTGCCATTATCCACTTGGTCCGCCGGTCGAGCGGGGCCCCGCGCTAGAAGGCGCGCCTTCATACCGGCTTGGCCTCCGGGCCGCAACGGCGTGCGACTTGCGCTACACTTGCCGGCGATGCCCCGCCGCTCGCCCCAACCGACCACCGTCGACCCGTCCGAGATCGCCCGCTTCGCCGCGCTCGCCAAGCGCTGGTGGGACGCCGACGGCCCCATGCGGCCCCTCCACCGGCTGAACCCGACCCGCCTCGCCTGGCTCAAGGGCGAAATCTGCAAGCGCTTCGGACGCGACGCCAAGGACGCCTCCGCCTTGTCCGGCCTTCGCGTTCTGGACATAGGCTGCGGCGCCGGCATCCTGTCGGAGCCGCTGGCCAGGATGGGCGCCGCCGTCGTCGGCATCGACCCGTCGGACGAGATCATCGCCGCGGCGCGTCTGCACGCGGCGGAGGGCGATCTTGCCATCGACTACCGCGCGACGACGGCAGAGGCCTTGGCCGAGGTCGGCGAGCAATTCGACGTGGTGACGATCCTCGAGGTGGTCGAGCACGTGACCGATGTCGAGAGCTTCGTCGCCACTGCCGCGTCGCTGGTGAAGCCCGGCGGCCTGATCGTCGCCTCGACCATCAACCGCACCATGAAGGCGTTCTTGCTGGCGATCGTCGGCGCCGAGTACGTCCTCGGCTGGCTGCCACGCGGCACCCACACCTATGACAAGCTGGTGACGCCGTCGGAACTCTCCACCGCCCTCCGCGCCGCTGGGCTGACGGTGATGGCCGAGACCGGCGTCATGTACGCCCCGCTAGCGGACGAATGGCGGCTGACCACCGACATGGACGTGAATTACATGATGGCCGCGACGAGTCCGGCCGCCACGAGGCGGAGTCCTCACCGTCACCGCGGCGCATTGGAGCCACGGCGGCGGTGAGGCATTTGACCCTCCCCCGCGCGACGCAACCGGCACCCCGGCCGACGGCGGCGCGTCGGCTGGGACTGACCGCTACTTGGCAGCCGCCTCGACACCCATGAGCGGTCCGAGTTCCTGCTTGAACGTCTCGAAGTCGACCTGGAGGCCGTTGAGCATCGTGCTCCAGTAGCGTTCCGTCGCCGCCACGGCGACCGCCTCGCCGATTTCCTCGTCGGTCGCTCCCGCCTGCCGCGCGGAGGCGGTATCGGCCCAGATGCAGTAGACACATGGGATCTGGGACACGACGGCGAGCGCGATCAGCGCCTTGGTCTTGGCCGGCAGCGCCGTGTCTTCGCTGAACTCGAGCGCCTTCAGTTGCTGCCAAGCGCCGGCGAACCCGGCCTTGGGCATTTGCTGCAGGAACGTTGGCACGGACCCGAACGTCTGTTCGACGTCGTTGATGGCCGCGGCGTAGGTATCGTCCTCGGCGTTCGCCGGACCGGCGGCAAACGCGGCGCCGGCGAGCAACCCCAACGAAACCAGGAGTGCAGGAGCAATCGTCTTCATGGTGCCTTCTCCTCAGTCAGACCGCCGGATGGACGGTGTGTTCAATGGCCCGGCGGTGTAGGCTGAGCTTCCGGATTTCGGCTCGGTTCGGGAATACGCCGACCGGCGTAGGACAGGGCCCCCATGGAGAAACTGACTGCTACCGACTTCCGCAAGGTATTGGACGCAATAGAGATTCTCGGCAACGACCTCGATTATTCGACCTTTCCCGAGCGCGTTGTTGATGCCATTCAGACCGTGGTTGACGTTGACCTGATCAGCTACAACGAGGTCGACCCCACGGACGGAACGAGCCGGTTCGTCCTGCGACCGGACATTGCCGGGATGGCGCCGGAGAGCACTGAGTACGCGGCCCTCGCCCGCCGCTATGCCCACCACCCGATCGTTGCCCAAGGAATAAGTCGAACCGCGGATGCCACGCTCGCGGCCTTCGTCGACCGCTTGCGGTTGCTCGGCATGGTCGGCAACTGCTGCGGCGAGGCCGAGCTCCGGCTCAACCTCGGCCTGACGGTTGCGCACTCCAGGACGCGCATGGTCGGGATCGCGATCAATCGCAGCGTGCGTGATTTCGACGATCGCGACGCGGCATGCCTGGAAGCGCTGAAACCCCACATTGTCTCAGCCTATCGACACGCCCGGCGGACGGCCGAGACGACAAGGCTGGAGCCGGCGACAGACCTGTCGACGCCTGCCCCACCGCTCACGCGACGCGAGAGCGAGGTGCTCTACTGGGTATCGATGGGCAAGACGAACCAGGAGGTCGGCACCATCCTCGGAGCGCGGCCGCTGACGGTGAAGAAGCATCTGGAGCACATTTACGACAAGCTCGGCGTGCCCAACCGCACGGCCGCCGCGCGGATGTCGCAGCAACTGCGGCCGGCCTGAGCGCGGCCCGTCTCGTCGAGACGTAGCGCTGGAACTACTCCGCCTCCACCGTCACCGCCGTTCCGAACGCCAGGATCTCGGCCGCGCCCTGTGCGATCATCGATGTGGTGAAGCGCATGCCGACGACCGCGTTGGCGCCCATGCCTTCGGCGTCCCGCATCATGCGGTCGAGGGCTTGCTCGCGCGCCTCGGCCATCAGCTTGGTGTATTCGGTGACCTCGCCGCCGACGAGGTTGCGCAGGCCCGCCACGATGTCCGATCCGATGTGTCGCGCCCGGATGGTGTTACCGCGCGCGACCCCGTGAACGGCGGTGATCCGGTGGCCCGGCAGCGATTCCATTGTCGACAGGATCATCGGCCGGTTCCTATTTGTCGACGTTCTTCTCGTAGTAGGCGTCCTCGGCGTTCGCCATCTTCTGCCGAATGACGCCGACAATGAGATACCCGACAACGACGATAACGACGAGGCCGATCAGGCCAAAGGGCCACATCGCCACGAGACCGACAATCGCGACCGCGGCCCACGCAATCGCCAGCGCAACCACCAGCCACAGGGCGACGGTATCGAGCTTCATGAACGGCCGCCTCCGCTATTCCAGGGAAATGACGACCCGCTCGCCCTTGCGGTGATCCTCGATCTCCACGAGGTTGCCGTGAGCCTCCGGGTTCTCCGAGAGTTTGATGACTTCCTCAAGGTCGATGCCCTCGTCCCTGAGGGCGCTGACCGCCTTGTGGGGAATGAGGTTGGAAGCGATCTTCAATACGCCACCAGGAATCGTCACGGTCGTCGCGAGGTCCTGTTTGTCGCCTTTGAACACCCGAATCTTCAAGCTCGCCATCGCCTAATCCTCCGCTGAGGTCTCTGTCACCCATGTGGGGAGCCCCGGCTTCGACCGCAGCCCCTGAGTCGTAGCAATCGCAAACTGCCCTCTCCCCGGTGGGGAGAGGGCTTTGAGCCTTAGCGAACCGAAGGTGAGCCTGGGCGAAAGGGGTGAGGGGGCTGTGACCTGTTCGGATAGGGCAGAACCCCCTCACCC
>Ga0315553_10001225_pt1 | contig 21641 bp, 18 predicted proteins | sample SalMarSW160140MG_FD_203099 | JGI IMG/M metagenome (GOLD analysis project Ga0315553, IMG submission 203099) | Salt marsh sediment microbial communities from the Plum Island Ecosystem LTER, Massachusetts, United States - Salt Marsh Sediment SW1601-40 ... | reverse complement strand
CCCGAGCGCGGCCGCGCGCGTGGCGGCGCGGCTGGTGAACTTGACACTGATGATGCCTTCGGAGGCAAGGAACGCGACCTTCGGGTTTCCGTCCAGCTCCATCTGCGCTGCCAGCTTTTCGGCGATGAGCGACTCCGACATCCCGAAGCACTTGAGCATCCGAACGGCGATCGCGCCGTCCCCCTTCGGCAGCAGTGGAACGGCGGCGCCCTCGAACATCGCTTTCATCTCGCGCGGCACGCCTGGGAGGACGAATACCGAGGCAGCGCCGATATCCACACGGAACCCGGCGGCCGTGCCCGTGGCATTCGGAAGGACGTCGCTCCCGCGCGGGACGGTCGCCTGTTTCGCATTCGACGCGGGCATCTCAATCCCGCGAGCGGCGAAAATCTGCTCGACGTGTTCCAGCGAGGGCGGATCGAGCACGAGTTCGGCCCCGGCTGCAGCGGCGACCGCTTCGCGCGTCAGATCGTCATGCGTCGGGCCCAAGCCGCCGGTGACGATCACCACCTCCGAGCGCCCCGCCGCCAGCTTCACCGCCTCGACGATCTCGGACTGGATGTCGCGGACCGCAGCGTGCGCCGCGACGACAATGCCAAGGTCGGCCAGCCGCTGCGACAGCCACGCGGCATTCGAGTCCACAATCTGCCCCGACACCACCTCGTCGCCTACGGATAGGATCTCGGCCTGCACTACTGCGTCTTCCTCCGGCGCTTGAGCTTCGCCTTGACCTTCTGCCAGCCGGTCTCGTGCAGCCACTTCAGAATGATGTCAAACTCCGCCACCGGCCAGCGAAGCTTCTTCAGAAGAACCAGCGTGGCCACGAACGCGATCAGCACGGCGACGGCCGGGATGCCGAGCGCCACCACCCGGCCGATCGCGACCGCGAGCCCCGTCGGCATGCCCGTTGGCACCAGCTTCTCCACCACGCCGTCCGGGGTCGCTATCTTGAGTTCAACCAGTCTGACGAACGGGCGCCCCATCGCCACCAACTGCTGCAGCAGCCGCCACTTGGCCAAGGCACCGACCCACAGCCATTCCCATGCCACGAGGGCCGTAGCCGCGGAAACCAGCACCGCCTGCAGCACGAACCTCAGCGCGTCGCGCGCGCGGAACAGCTTCAGCTCGAAATGCAGAATCCCGCAGAGAATGAGGTTCTTGAACGCGCGCGAAAGCGGATAGGCGAGCGCCACGACGATGAACGGCGTGAGGCCGTGAGCACGCAGCCAAGCCCCCGCCGCCGACTCCTGGCTCCGCACGACGTCGAACGCCACATAGAGAAAGCCGATCTGCGCAAACGACGCCACCGCGCCGATCAGCGTCGGCAGCCACGTGTTCTGCAGCGAGAAATACGTCTGCATCAGCACCATCTCAGTCGCGTAGAAAATGAACCCTAGCGAGTAGAGCGCCAGCGCGAGCGCCGTGGCATCGACCAGCTCCGGGTCCACCCCCTTCACGGCCAGCAGTTCAATCACCGGCTGCCGAAGGATCACGACGACCGCGGTGAGTGGCAGGAAGAACAGCACGATCATCTTGATCGCGTTCGAGACGACCTCCGACAGAGCTTTCAGGTTCTGCTTGGTGAACATGTCGCACAGGAACGGGAACATCGCCATGCTGAGCGCGAGCGGAATGATCGCCATCGGCGCCTCGCCGAACGACTTGGCGATCTTGATGGCGCCGAATGCCCCGGTCTCCAGGTCCGTCGCGTAGCTGTCCTGAACCACGTCTCGGGTGCGGGCCACCGCCACACCCATCAATACGGGATACGCCAGGAGGAACACCTTCTGGAGCAGCGTCCTTTCCCGGAGGCGCCGGAGTAACAGCCACGATATCAGCCCTCGAATGCTGAAGAACAGCAGCGCAGTGAGCAACGCCAGTCCGGCGAACCCCGCCTGTCCCGGCCATGCCCCGCGCCAGCCCAGCAACGGCGCCGCCAGTAACGCCGCGGCCAGGACGACCGCGAACTCAACGAGCCAACGCGCCGCGTGCTTGAAGATCGGGCGCCAGTACGGCACGGTGAACCGGTACCTCGCCAGCTTGCCTCTGAGCCCGGCGAAGTGCGTGAGCAGCTTCGCCGGCGACGACAGCACGAACGCCAGCGCGGCCCAAATGGCCGGCGCGCCAAACACCCAGAACGCGACCGCGAACACCAGCGCGTGGACGAACCGGTGCATGCCGATACCCGCCGCCGCGTGGCCGAAACGCTTGTAGGAATTGAGCAGCGCGTGCGTGAACGAGCCCAACGCCACAAAGAACAGCGCCGGCAACATGCACCGGCAAAACTGGATGGCCAGGTTCGCCGTGTCGCCGTGCTTGGCGATCCATGGGCGAGCGATGAAATGCACCACCTCCGACATGCTGAAGTTGAGGACCACCACCGTCGCAAGCAGCACGGGGATCAGCAGGTTGACGAACGAGTTGGCGAACCGCCACGCGTGGTCCTCCCCCTTCAGCTCCCGCTCCTCCGAGAACAGCGGAAGAAAAACCGGGAAGATGAACTTGTCGAAGACGACGTACAACGAGAAGATGACCGTGCCTTCGGCGAAGGTGTAGGCGTCGAGGATGTACTTGTCCTGCTTGCCGCCGAACTGGTTGAGCGCGAGGACTTTGACGATGAGGCCGCCGAACTTCCAGAAGACCTGGAAGATGAAGATGGTGACCATCGCGCGAGCGATGCGGCGCCCGAGATGTTCTTCGGTCAAGACCTGTCCTGCTGCGGCCGGAAAAGCGAATCGAATAAGAGACGGGTATTCTCGCGCAGATTGTACTCGTTTTCCACCTTCTTCCGCGCGTTGCGGGCGCGCTGAAGCGTGCCCCCGCGGTCCGACAGCGCCGCCCGGACGGCTTGGGCCAGCCTGTGCGGATCGTCGGGACGCACGAGCGCGCCGGTTTCGCCGTCGATCACGAACTCACCCACGCCCCCGGCATCGCAGGCCACGATAGGCAGCCCGACCGCCGCCGCCTCCAGCAGGACGTTCGGCACGCCGTCCCTGTCGCCGTCCCGCGCCACCAACGATGGCACCACCAGCACGTCGGAATCGCCCATCTTCGCACGAAGCGCCTCCGGCGACAGCCAGCCGGGCAGCGTGACCCGTTCTTCCAGCCCGAGCTGCGCGATCTGCTCCCGCAGCCTCGCCGCCAACGGGCCCCGGCCCGCAATCTCGCAGGTGCAGTCGTCGAGCGCCCCCACCGCCTCGATCAGGGAACTCAGGCCCTTCTTCTCAACGAACCTCGCCGCCGCCAGAAGTCGGGCCGGAGAGTGCAACGTCCGCGCGGGGCTGAATTCGTAACCGGCCGCGTCGATTCCGTGCCGTATCAGAACCAGGCGGTCGTGAAAGCGCGCCGGGACCTTCGAGGCGAGGTCATCCAGCGCCGCCTGGCTGCACAACGCGACGCGCTCGGCAGCCGCGACCTTGTGCTTCAGCGCCACGCCATCGGCGAACACGTCGCGCGCGTGCGCGGACATGGTGAAAGGCAGCCGCAGCATCGCGGCGATCATCATCCCGACGGCCGCGGGCTTCGTGGCAAAATGCGCGTGCACCCGCTCGATCCCCTTGGCCTTGATGTCTCGCGCGTACGCCGACGCGCGGTCCAGCCCCCCCACGAACTCCTTCCATGCCTTGATCCGCAACGCCGCCAGGTCACCGAACGGGAGCCTCGCGACGGCGCGCCACGTGCGTGGCAGACAAGAAAGCCACACGTGCTTGCCCAGCACGCACCACGGACAGGCGAATCCCTCCTCACAAACGATCGGATAAACGGCCACCTCGGCGCCCAGATCCCGGAGCGCCTCGACCTCGCGCTGGATGAACTGCTCGCTCGGGCTGGGATAGGCCCCCACGATGTAGGCGATCTTCATGTTCCGCGCTCCGCGGTCTCGCACAGGACCTCAAGGGTCCTCCGACCGGTCTCGGCCCAACTGTACTGCGCGGCGACCTCGCGGCCGCGGCGGGCCAACTCCGCCGCGAAGTCTTTCTCCGTTAGGACCTTCTCCAGCGTCCGGCGCAGTCCGGCGAGGTCCTCCGCGGGGAAGTGCGCCGCCCCGTCGCCGGTCACTTCGACCACGGCGGCGTCTTCCGACGTGATGGTCGCCGTCCCCGAGAGCATCGCCTCCAGCGGCGGGATGCCGAATCCCTCGGCGTGCGACGGATAAACAAACACATCCGCGCCCGCGTACAGTGCCGGCAGATCATCGTCATGTACGTAGCCCGGAAAAACAACGTGCTCCTCGCAGCCGAGCTGCCGGACCAGTCTCGTGAGGCGCCGTGCCTGGTGCCGCTTCTTCCCCGCCACCACCAGCGTATGCGGCAGCTTCTTGTTCATCCTGGCCGCAAAAAACGCCTCCACCAGGCGACGGAGGTTCTTGTTCGGCTCGATGTTGCCCACGAACAGAACGTATGGCGTCTCGATGCCGTACTTCTTCAGAGCGGGGCGCGTCTCACGGGGCGGGTCCCGGAACCGGTCGTCCACGGCCAGAGGCACCACCCGGATCCGTTCGCTCGGGACCCGAAGCACCCGCTCGATGTCCTTCGCGACGGCGCGCGTCGGAGCGATGACCCGCGCGGCGCGGTCAGCCGACGCCGGCAGAGCCCATCGGTAATACCGCGCGGTCTCGGGCCTCACCCGCTTCGGATGCTTGAGCGCGTTCAGATCGAAGATGCCAAGTACCATCGGCGCCCGCAGCGCGCCGGGGAACACGTAGCCGGGAGCGTAGAACACGTCGAGGTTGTCCCGGTCCACATGCCGCGGCATCACGTAGCACTCGTGCACGATGCGGAGTATTCTCGATCCCGCGATCAGCGGCGTCCGCACCACGCGGCAGTTCGCCCTGTTGCTCAGGACATCGGGGAACTCTTTGTTCGCGTAGATGACGAACTCGTGCGCCTGCGAGGCGTCCGCCATCGCCTCGATGGTGCGGGTGATCGCCTTGCCGACACCGGTCGGCCGCGCCTTCACCAGATGTGCGTCAATCCCGATCCGCAACGGGGCATCCCCTCACTGAAGCAGCCGGTCGTAGAGGTCCTGAATGCTCTGCACGTAGCGATCCGCGGAGAACTTCTCGCAGACGGCCTGCCGGGCGGCGCGGCCCAGTGCCGCGGCCCGGTGCTGGTCCGCCAGCAGCGCGGTCACGGCGTCGGCCATCGCGTCCACGTCGAACGGCTCGACGAGCAGCCCGGTCCGGTCGTGCTCGATGATCTCGGCCGGCCCGCCGCAGCGGAACGCGACGACGGGCGTCTCGCACGCCATCGCCTCGATGACCACGCGGCCGAACGGCTCGTTCTCCGACGCGACGACAAGCACGTCCAGCGCGTTCATCACCGCCGCGGTGTCGTCGCGCCAGCCGGTGAATATGACCACGTCGCCCAGGCCGAGGTCCGCCGCCTGGGCACGAAGCTTGTCCAGCAGCTTTGGATGATCGCCGAAGCGGTTGTCGCCGACGACGAGGAACCGCGCGTCGGGCAACCGCGCGGCGACCTTCGCCGCCGCAGCAAGGAAGCGGTCGTGCCCCTTCCACGGCACGACCTGGCCGACGATGCCCGCGACTGGTGTCGAATCGCCGGGGCCCAACCCGTCCCGCAGCGCCGCCCGGTCTCCGGGAGCGAACTGCGCCGTGTCGACGCCGTTGAACACCACCGTCGTCTTCTCCGCGGCGCCCCGCACCTGCCGAACGGATCCCCGGATCGTCTCGGAGACGACGATGATGGCCGAGGCGGCCCGCACCAGCGCACGGTCAATGCCCCGGAACCCGGTCAGGCGGACGTCGCGCACGTGCCAGATGACCGGCGCCTGCCGCGTCCGCCCGCGGACCGAACCGAACAGGAACGCCGTGGTCGAGTTGCAGTGCACGATGTCCGCCTCGACCTCGTCGATCAGGCGGGCGATGCGTTTCCGGGCGCGGAAGTAGCCAAAGAAGAAGCGCAGCAGCGGGAAGGGATTACGCGTGCGGCGGAGCCGGAACAACGGCACCCCGTAGCAGGGAATGTCCAGCGCGTCCAGTCGCTCGACCAGCGGCCCGTCCCCCGGCGTCACTACCGCCGGGTTGAACCGCGCCCGGTCGAGCCGCTCGAGCAGCACGAGCAGGCTGTGCTCGGCCCCGCCGAGCTGCGACGTGTGACTGATGTAGAGGATGTTCTTCATGCGTCAGACGTTGAAGCGAATCTGAAGGACGTCGCCGTCCTGAACCACGTACTCCTTGCCCTCCAGCCGCTCCTTGCCCTTGGCCTTCACCTCGCGCTCCGAGCCGAGCTCTTCGAGGTCCTTGAAGTGAACCACCTCGGCGCGGATGAAGCCGCGGGCGATGTCCGAGTGGATTTGCTCGGCGGCCTCGACCGCGGTCTTGCCCGCCTCGAGCGCCCACGCCCGCAGCTCGTCGCGGTTGTGCGTCAGGAACGTAATGAGCCCGAGCACGTCGTACGACATCCGGACGAGCCGGTCGCGGGCCAGCTCCCCGATGCCGAGGTCTGCCAGGAACTCCGCCCGGTCCGCCTCGTCGAGCTCGACCAACTCGTCCTCGATCTTGGCGCAGAACGCCAGCGAGTTCTCCGGCGGCAAGCCGCGCAACGAATCGCCGGACGCGATGTCCGACTCATTCACGTTGACGACGTGGATACAGGGCTTGCCCGTGAGGAACCGGAACCCGCGGAGCTGCTTCTCCTCCTGGGCGTTCAGCTCGACCTGATCGAGGTGCTCGCCGTTCTCGACTGCGGCAAGGCACCGCTCCAGCGCCGCCAGCTCGACCCTGTTCTGCTCCCGCTCCGGTGTCGGCTTGTTCACATCCCTGCGGAGCCGACTAACCCGCTTCTCGATCACCGCCATGTCGAGGGTGAGGAGCTCGTCGTCGATGTCGCGAAGGTCGCGGACCGGATCGTTGCTCCCGCGCGGGTTCGGCTCCTCGCCGCAATCGAACGCTCGGAGCACCTTGATGACCGCGTCCGAGTCGCGAACGGCCGCCGCCGCCGAGCCCTCCGCGCTGGCTCCGCCCGCGGACGCCGAGAACAGGCCCGGCACCTCGAGATACTCGACCGGCGCATACGTGACCTTCTTGGGCTGGAGCATCTCTGCAAGCACGTCAACGCGGCGGTCCGGCACCTTGACCACCGCCACGTGCGCCTCGCCCGGCCGCGCGTACGCGTGCGGATCCTCGTGCCGGCCCGTAAGGGCGTTGAAGACCGTCGTCACGCCCGACTGCGGCAGTCCGATGATCGACAGCTTCATACAGGCGAGTATATCACCCTCGTCCGACTCTCACAAGTTCAACGCAAGGCAAATTGGCCGTGCATCGTATGCCGACAAGGTGTTGCGCCGCGTCGGGAGAGGGCCCTGGCTGTGGTCGGCCTCCATGAGACAGGGCCGCGGTCATGGACCTCGGCTACAGCCGCGCGTGCCGAAGGGCCACATCGCAAATGCTTGACGCTCCAAGAGATGTTGCGGGGATATGGGGGTTGGTGTAGAATTGATGTGTTCGCTTTTCTCCGCTTGGGAAGCCCCGAAAGAATGAAGCGGCGACAGACGCGCGCGGTGCACAAGGGGACGGTTCAGGTGGGCGGCGGAGCGCCCGTCTCGGTGCAGTCGATGGCCAAGACCCACACCGAAGACGTGGACGCGACGGTCCGGCAGATCCACGAACTCGAAGAGCTGGGCTGCGACATCATCCGCGTGGCGGTGCCAACCATGAAATCCGCCGCGGCTATTGGGGCGATCAAGAAGGCGATTCGGGTTCCGCTGGTCGCGGACATCCACTTCGACCATGGCCTCGCGCTCGAATCCATCGCTCAGGGCGCGGACTGCGTCCGGATCAACCCGGGCAACATGCGCAGCGAAGCGGACGTGGCGGAGGTGGTCCAGGCGGCGAAGCAGGCCGGCATTTCGATCCGTGTCGGGCTGAACTCCGGCTCGATTCGGCCGCGCGGCGGCGAGGTGCCCGCCGAGAAACCCGATCTGGCCGGGCTGATGGTCGATGCCGCGCTGGGATACTGCGAGTTTATGGAATCGCTCGGCTTCGGCGACATCGTCGTGTCGCTCAAGGCATCCGACGTGCCGACGACAATGACCGCGTACCGGGCCTTCGCCGAGCGGGTCGATTATCCGCTGCATCTGGGCGTGACCGCGGCCGGCCCAATCGAGTCGGGCACGGTCAAGTCCGCCATCGGGATCGGCGGGCTGCTGGCGGAGGGGATCGGGGACACGATCCGGGTGTCGCTGACCGGTCCGCCGCACGAGGAAGTGCTGCTGGGCCACGAGATTCTCAGAGCGCTCGGCTTGGAGGCCGGCGGCGCGGAGATTATTTCCTGCCCCACGTGCGGCCGTTGCCAGATCGACATCGTCCGGCTGGTCGAAGAGGTCAAGCAGAAGATGCCGCCGGTCGAGGCGCCCCTCACGGTGGCGGTGATGGGGTGCGTGGTGAACGGGCCGGGCGAGGCGTCGGAGGCCGACGTCGGCATCGCCGGCGGGAAGGGATTCGGGTACGTCTTCCGCGGTGGCGAGCAACTTCGCAAAGTCCCGGAGGAAGCGCTTGCTGACGAACTCATCCGCGAAATCAAAGCCGTCCTGGCTGGGAAGTAGAGCGCGGATCGTGGTGGCGCTTGTCCCGCTGGTCGCCGGCTGCGCCGACCACATCATCCCCGTGTTGGTGCCGATCCGCACGGCGCGGGTCAAGCCCGGCGGCCCGCACCAGGCACTGGTGATTCTTCCGAACAACGCCGTGGCGTCGGTGTACCTCAACTTTGTTTACGCCGGCGGCCGGATCGCGATCTCGGGAATCGCCGTCGTCAACCATTCCCCCGACAAGATCACCCTGCTGCCCGAGAAGTCGATCGTGTACGTGGACGACGGCAACCGGCTCAAGTTCACTGGCTACCAGGAACTTAACCGCGACGCCCGGCGCATCGACCGTCAGATCCTCGAAAAGCTGCCGCCGGGGTCGAAGGGAGTGTGGATTGCTGCCGAGCCGAAGTTCGTGACCCAGAGCGAGATCCGTGGACCAACCGTGGTCCTTACTTACCGGGTTGGGGAACACGAAGGGTTCGTCAAGGTTCAGTATCGTGCTCTGTGGGATTTGTCCGGCCCGTGAGGAGTTGTCTCATGCGGAGAGCCGGGGCCGTGCTTCTGGTCGTGCTTGCGAGCGGCAGTCTGCGTGCCGCTCCGGACGCATTCGAGAAGGCGGCGGCCGAGATGAAGAAGGAGTTGGGCAGGGGATTCATCGTCGAGCGGACGGGCATCTTTGTGGTCGCCGGCGACCTCTCCCGCAGCAGCTTCGACCGGTTCAAGAAGCATACCATCGAGGATTGCGCTGCCGCTCTGTGGAAGGGCTTCTTCAGCAAGAAGCCGGACTATCCGATCAAGATCTACCTGTTCCGCGGCAAGGCGTCCTACGAGAAGTGGGTACAGGAACTGGCGGGGTTCAAACCGCACAGCCCGTTCGGCTTCTACCTGCCGGGCAGCAAGAAGCTGATGATGAACATCAGTACCGGCGGGGGAACCCTCGTCCACGAGATGACCCACGCGCTGACCGATCCCGATTTCCCCAACTGCCCCACCTGGTTCTTTGAGGGGCTTGGCTCGCTGTTCGAGCAGTGCTACGTGGGGCGCGACGGGCACATCCGGGGGCGGGTGAACTGGCGGCTGCCCGCGCTGCAGAAGGGCGGGTTCGTCCCCTTGGAGAAGTTGATCACGATGTCCAACGCGGAGTTCCGCGGCGAGAAGGAATCGCTCCACTACGCCAACGCGCGGTATCTGTGCCTTTACCTGCAGCAGCGCGGGCTGCTGAGGAAGTTCTACAAAACGTTTCGCGACGCGCACGGGGCCGGAAAGGACAAGACCGGCTGGGCGTCCTTCAAGCAGGTTATCGGGGGGCCGCGGCCGGCGGCCGAGTTCGAGAAGGCGTGGCACGCATGGGTCAAGACGCTCAAATGGCCGCCGAGATAAATCCGGGGAAGAGCGCGGTGAACGGACTGGTGGAGCTTTTCCTCGATTACCTGGTGGTCGAGTGCGGGCTGGCCGAAAACTCGGTCAAGGCCTACCGGCGCGACCTGGCGCATTTCTGCGCCTACCTGGCTGCGCGAAAGAAGCCGGAGTTCGGGGCGCTAAAGGCGCGGGATATCGTGGGGTTCCTCACGCACGAGAAGGCGCGGGGGCTGTCGGCGAACTCGATCTCTCGGGCGCTCGCCGCGATTCGGATGCTTTTCAAGTTCCTGGCCGTCGAGGACAAGATCCCCAAGAACGTCGCCTCGACGCTTCAGTCGCCGCACCTCTGGCGCCGGCTGCCCAACGTGCTCGACGTCGGGGACGTCGAGGCGCTGCTCGAGGCGCCGGACACCTCGAAGCCGCTCGGCATCCGCGACCGCGCCATTATCGAGGTGATGTACGCCACCGGAGCGCGCGTGTCCGAGACGGCGGACCTCACCCTCGACGGGGTGAACTTCGACTTCGGCTTCCTCCGCTGCTTTGGCAAGGGCGCCAAGGAGCGGGTCGTGCCCATCGGGCGGCGCGCCGTGGAGGCGCTGAAAGAGTACCTCCGGCTCGTCCGTCCGAAGCTCGACCGGAACGGGAGCCGGCTCCTCTTCCTGAGCCGATCAGGCAAGCGGCTGAGCCGAGAGACCATCTGGGCGCGGGTGAAGCGATATGCGTTGATGGCCGGGCTGAGGAAGAAGGTCTCGCCGCATACGCTGCGGCACTCTTTCGCCACGCACCTGCTCCAGGGCGGCGCCGATCTGCGGGCGGTGCAGGAGATGCTCGGCCACTCAAGCATCGCAACCACGCAAATCTACACCCACGTGGATAAGAACCGGTTGAAATGGGTGCACAAGAAGTTCCATCCGAGGGCGTAGGGAGAGAACTCACCACCGATGAACACGGATTGCGCACGGATGGGACCGTTGAAAAAGGCACAAAGGGCCTGTGGTGTGCCTGGCATACCAAGAGTGACATCAAGACCGGGCACGTCGCCCGCTTGTCCGACGAAGCCTTGGCGAAGTCGGAAGGCGATTCAATGCCGAACGCTCGACCGGGACCTGTGGGCGTAGTCTGCCCGGCGTATGAGAGAACCGGCAAAGTGATTGCCGTTGTCCGTGTGGGGCGATATAATGACCTTGGGGACGATGTTGAGGAGACAGAAGATGGAGCGCGAGGAACTGCTCAAGCGTGCGAAGGCTGCGCTCCGGGACGCGTTCGGGGAGCGGCTCCAAGGCGTCGTTCTGTACGGCTCGGAAGCCCGTGGCGAGGCAGGCCCCAACAGTGACGTGGACCTGCTGGTGCTGCTGGACAGGGTGGACCATTACGCGGCGGACTTGCGAACCGGCCTCAGCGCGCTGTATTCCCTGTCGAGCGAATTGGAGCGCCACGTCAGCATCATGCTTGCCCCGTCCGCAGAGTACGAGACCGTGGAGTGTCCCCTCTACCAGGCTGCTCACCGCGAGGGGATCCCTGCATGACGGAGTTTGCCGGCAGCGAGTGGAAACGCGCCGAGGGAGCGCTGGCCGCCGCCGAGGCGCTTGTGGAAATCGACCCCGATTCGGCGGCGTCGCGCGCATACTACGCGGCGTTTCACGCCGTGAGCGCGTTGTTTGCCCTGCGAGGGCAATCCTTCTCCAAACACTCGGCGGTGCGGGCCGCGGTACATCGCGACCTTGTGCATGCAGAAGACTGCTCCCAGGAGTTCGGACAGGATTACGATTTCTTGCTCGACCTCCGGTCCGCCGGCGACTATGGCGGCATCAAACACGTCTTGCCGGAAGATGCGCGTAGCGCCGTCGACACGGCGCGACGTATCCTGGACGCGGCGGCAAAGACCTGTCCCGAACTGCGCGACGGACCGGCATAGAGGCTCTTGCGGCGCAGGAACTTCTGAATCAAAGCGCACCACGCGAAGGCTGAATTAAGTATGGCGTCCCCGGAATAATCCGGACTAATCGCCGGAATAAGAGGATTGCCTGCCCCACCAGGGTTTTGATGGAACCTGTTACGGAGGTGCGAGATGAAGATTGAGTTCCTGGGACAAGCTTGCTTCGTCCTCACGACCGACGCCGGCACCCGCATCGTGACCGATCCCTACGCGGTCGGCGGCGCGATCCGCTATGCGGAGGTCGGGGTCAGCGCGGACGGGGTGACCGTGAGCCACGGCCATTCCGACCACGCGAACGTCGATGGCGTTGGCGGGGATCCGACGGTCATCAACACCACCGCTGGCGGCTCTGTCGGGTCCGTGAAGATCCGGGGCGTCCGGACCTCCCACGACGCCACAGGCGGCTCAGAGCGCGGCGAGAACATCGTGTTCATCATTGAGGCGGACGGCCTCCGCGTCGCGCACCTGGGCGACCTGGGCCACGCGCTGACCGTCGAGCAGACCCGGGAAATCGGCCCGGTCGATGTGCTGCTGGTCCCCGTGGGCGGGTTGTTCACCATTGACGCGACCACCGCCGCCGCGGTCGCCGACGCGCTGGGGGCGGCCGTCGTCATCCCGATGCACTACAAGACCGACAAGCTGGGCTTCGACATCGCGCCGGTCAGCGAGTTCGTTGAGCTCCAGCCGGACCGGGTGAAGGAGCTGCGCTCATCCGAGTGCGAGGTCACCAAGGGGGAGCTTCCTGAGATGCCCGAGGTGTGGCTGCTGGAGCCCGCTCGCTGAACTCCGACGGGGCGGAACGTGTGTCGCGGACCTCGCCGCGCTACGGCTGCAAGTCGCCCAGCAGCGTGAGCGAAGTCGAGTCGGTGACGCGGACGTCCACAAAAGTCCCGGGCGGGATGTCACGGGCCGGCCTGGGGAAGACGACGATGTCGTTGCCGCGCGTGCGGCCGGCCAGCCGCCTCGGGTCCCGCTTGCTCCGACCCTCGACCAGCACCTCCAATGTTCGCCCTTCCTTGGTCTCCTGACGGGCGGCGCTCACCTCTTTCTGGACGGCGAGCAGGCTCTGGTTGCGCTGCTGTTTGACGGCCTGCGGTACGTCGTCGGCCATCTGCGCCGCGCGGGTCCCCTCGCGCGGCGAATACTTGAAGATGAACGCCTGGTTGAACTGGCAATCGCGGACCAGCGACGCCGTGGCTTCGAAGTCCTCGTCCGTCTCGCCGGGGAACCCCACGATGAAGTCGCTGGCGATCTCGATGTCCGGCACCGTCTCACGTGCGGCGGCAACAATGGTCCGGTACTGCTCGGCCGAGTAGCCGCGGTTCATCGCCTCGAGGATTCTGTCCGACCCCGACTGTGCGGGCATGTGCAGGTGCTCGCACACGGAGGGCAGCGCGGCCATGGCCTGGAGCAGGCGGGTCGAGATGTCCTTGGGGTGCGACGTGATAAACCGCAGGCGTCTCAGTCCTGCAATTCCGTCGAGCCGCGTCAGCAGCGCGGCGAGGTCGGTCTCTCCGTGGCGGTATGCGTCGACGTTCTGCCCGAGCAGGGTGACCTCGACGCAGCCGTCCCGGACGAGCCGGTCGACTTCCGTCTCGACCTCTTCGGGCGGCCGGTTCATTTCGCGGCCCCGCACGTAGGGCACAACGCAGTACGAGCAGAACGAGTTGCAGCCGCGCATGATCGAGACGAACGCGCGGTAGCGTTCCGGGCGAGCGGCTGCGGCCCGGTCGAACGTCACCGGCGCCTCGTCGGTGGCCGCGTACCGCCCGCCTTCTCCGCGCACTTGTGCAATCAGTTCGGGAAGGCGGGCGAACTGCTTCGTTCCGCACACGATGTCGAGGTAGGGGTACGCGCGCAGGAGCGCTTCGCCTTCTTTCTGCGCCATGCAGCCCATCATCGCGAGGACAAAGCCCGGGCAGCGCTCTTTCGCCCGTTTGAAGCGGCCCAGGTTCGACAGCGCCCGTTCCTCCGCGTGCCTGCGGACGCTGCACGTGTTGATGATGACCGCCCCCGCCTCGTCCGCGTTCGGGGTCACCGACATCCCAGCTCGGACGAACTCGCCGGCGGCGAGCTCGGAGTCGAGCTTGTTCATCTGGCAGCCGAAGGTGATGAAACAGACCTTGGTCTGGTCCCGGTCGGCGGGTGAAGCGGGCCTGGTCACTGGTCGAACTGCCCGAGAAACTGGAGGGCCTGCTTGGCCGCTTCGTCGGGGTGTACGTCGGCGCCGCTCAGGTCAACGGTGAACCAGCCGGTGTAGCCGATGTCGTCCAGCGCAGCAAACACAGCCGAGAAGTCAACCATGCCCGTGCCTGGCACGACCACCTCGCCGGAGCCGTCCGCCGCCACGTCCTCGACGTGAACGTGGCGGATGAACTCCTTCAGAACATGAATCGCCTCGGGGATATCCTGCCCGGCGCGGCGGAAGTGGCCGGTGTTGAAGGTGACACCGATATGGGACGACTTGGCCTGCTGGACGACCTCCAGAGCTTGGGCGGCGGCCCCCACCAGCAGCCCAGGCTGCGGATCGATGAGGACCGGCGGGCACTTCCCCTTTGCCGCTTCGGACGCTACCTGTTTCAGTCCGGCGATGAAACTTTTGACGGCGCGCTCGCGGGTCATGTCGTCCTCGAGCTTCCCGCCCCCCAGCGTCGAGATCGTCGGGGCGCCGATGTCCTTGGCGAACTTGCCCGCGTCCAGCGTGTGTTGAACGCGCTCCTGTCGGAGCACCTGGTCGGCCTCGACCCAGGACGGCCGCAGCTCATCGCGCAGAGCGGTCATCGGCGCGGCGTTGACATTGGAGACGGCGAGGCGGCTCTGTGCGAGTGCCGACCGGATGCCGCGTCGGTCGGCCTCCGCCACGAGCGGCGGATATCCGTGAGGAACGTCCGCGACGACCTCGATGCCGGCGTATCCGGCCAGGGCCACGTGGCGGATGGCCTGCGCCAGCTTGCGTCTCCTGTAAGCGCTCGATGAGAGAGCGAACTTCCTCAAGCTACAAGTCCTGCTGATTCAAGAACAAGGAGCGTGAGCATCTTAGCGCCCGAAGCGATTTCGCGCAAGGACATCCTCTCGTCGGGGGAATGGGCGTGATGGAGTTGGCCCGGGCCGAAGACAATGACGTCGCGGTCGCGGAAGTGGTCGGCAAAGAGTCTGGCGTCGCAGCTTGTCTCCCACCCGGTTGGCTGATCCGGGACGCCGAGCCCGGCGCGCTTGCAGCTCTCGGTGGCGTACACGGCAAGCTCCGAATCCGGCTCGCGAGCAAACGCGTTGTTGTGCAGTTTGTCGAAGGAGATTCGGGCGGCGGCCGAACCTTTTTCGGCCTCGGCCTGTGCACACAGCTCGGCCGCGCCACGCGCGGCGGCCGCAGTGAGGCGCTCCGCCACCTGGTCCATCGTGTGGGTAGGGACGAACCCCTGCGCTCCCTCGATGAGCAAGGCATCGCCTTGGTGGCCCGCGAGCGCGATGTGCACGTCTTTGCCGGAGGTGCGGAGTTGAGACAGCTCTCGGACGACGTACGCGGTCTTCGTGATGGCGTTGTCGCAGAGAGCGAGGGAGCCCATGTGACCGGCTCGGCCGTGCACCCGCAGCAGGAGACGGCCCTCGCCTTTGGCTTCGAGAGAGAAGTGCTCGGCGACCTTGGGCTGGCCCGTTTCCGGGTCGGTCTCGCGGGTCTTGTCGCCGTAGACCGCACAGTATCGTCCTACCGCGCGCTCGGCCGCGCGGTTGATCTCTGCGGGGGCGAGCTCGGCCGAAGTGATCTCGACCTCGACGAGATCGCTCACGCTCGACGGCGCGGCTCCGAACGGCCCGATGATGCCGTGATTGGTCTGGGCCGGCCGGTTGGGGAACAGCGGATGGTCGCTCTCGGCCTTGATCGCCCGGCCTTCTTCTTCCAGCGCGAGGACGAAGTACGCGGCGAGCTCTGCGACGAGGCCGGGGGGCGCGCTCAGCTCTGCCTGATACCACAGCGCCCCGCGGTTGGCGGTGTAGACCCGAGAATCGGTCGCTTCGCAGATCACAATGCCGTCGAACCGGAACGGGTCTTGGACGGCGAGGGAGAGGCTGCCATTGCCTCCGGTTTCCTCGCCGATGACGAACTGGGCGCACAGGTCGCTGCGGATGCGCACACCGAGCTTGCCGCGAAGATGCTTGAGCAGGCGGAACGCCGCGACGACCATGGCGACCTGGCCCTTGGCATCACAGGCGCCGCGGCCGCAGATCAGGCCGCCCTGCCGCGACGGGGGAATATGCGGGGGAACGGTGTCGATGTGCGCGTTGAGCGCCAGCCGAAGCGGCCTGAGCAATTCCTCGGCGGCTTCGGCCGGTGGCTCGGGGAGCTCTCCGTGCCGGAGGACGGCGATGAGATTGCCTCTGTTCTCATACACCTGCTCAACGGGGAGGGCGGCGCCATTCGCGTCCGTCGCGTAGCTTGGCCGGGTGAACGCATCGTCGTTCTGGATCCCGGGATCGATGGCGAGGAACTCCGTCTCGATCTCGTCGCCCCACGTTTGCTTGAGCGCCGTTTCGATGAGTTCCAGGCATCGGCGCTCATCAGCGGCGGCTTTCGCGACGTCGGGTCGAATGGTGGTATCTACGTCCATCAGCTCCATCAGGAGCGCCGCCACCGGCTCGATGAACTCGTCGGATGCGGCGGCCTGTGACACCTCGGCGACGACGTCGTCAGGAATGGAGCCCTCCGCGATTCTGGCACGGATCGCCCTGGCCACCCCGGCGCGCCGGTCGGCTCTCACGGCCTCGTCGATCTTGCGGGACAGCTCGATATCGCGTTCGGCGGATTCATCGAGATGAAAGGAGATGACGGGAGTATATTTCAGCCCGGTTTCCTGGGCGACGCGGGCCTGGATGTAGCCGCGGGCGCTCTCCAGAGCGCGCTGCGCGGTCCGCTTCTGAGATTCGGACCCCAGGACCGAGAAGTTGACCCGGGCCTTCCGCAAGTCGGGCGCGACCTTGACACCGACAATGGTAGTGAAGCCGGTGCGGGGGTCCTTCAGTTCCTGGGTGACCACGCGGCCGATCACGTGCTTCATCTGGCGGGCGACGCGTTCGAGCCGGATCTTCGCCATCGGTCACAGGATCTCCGTGTCGCACGCGGCCAGTTCAGCACCCCGGGCGCCCCGGACCAGGTTGATGATCTGCGAGAGAACGGAGTTGAGGTAGCCCGGGTCGTTGGCGACGACGGCTACCCCCAGCAGGGCGGTCTGGTAGGTGTCGAGCTCGCCGACCTCGGCGATAGACGCGTTGAACTTGTGCCGCACGCGGTCCTTGATGCTTTTGACGGTGCGGCGCTTGTCCTTCAGCGAGCGGGCGCCCCGGATGACCAGCCGGATGCGAAGCGTGCCGACCGCCATGTTGTTCTCTTTGCTCATCGCCGCCGGAAGTCAAATGTGGGGTGCAGGGCAGAATGGGTGTTGACGGTTCCTGCTCAGAGCGTCCGGGCGATTTCTTCAATGCGATACGCTTCGATCACGTCGTCCTCTTTCACATCGTCATAATCGGCAATCTTGATGCCGCAGTCCGTGCCGGCATTGACCTCGCGGACGTCGTCCTTCACGCGCCGCAGCGAGGCGATCCGGGCGTTGTCCACGATGACGATCCCGTCCCGGGCGATGCGGACATGGGCGTCGTTGGCAATGACCCCGTCGGCGACCTGGCACCCCGCGATGTTGCCGACCCGGGAGTGTTTGAACACTTTGATGACGGTGGCGTGGCCGATCACCGTTTCGCGCCGCTCGGGTTCAAGCAGCCCGCTCAGGGCGGCGCGCATGTCGTCAACCGGCTGAAAGATCACCTGGTAGAAGCGGAGGTCGACTTTCTTTTCTTCGGCCAGCGCCCGGGCCCGCGCTTCGGCGACCACACGGTACCCAATGATGATCGCATCCGACGCATCGGCGAGCAGAACGTCCGATTCGTTGACCGCGCCCACGCCGGTGTGGAGCAGGCGGATCTTGACCTCGTCCGTCGACAAGTTGTTCAGCTTCTCCTTCAGCGGCTCGAGCGACCCCATCACGTCCGCCTTGAGCACCACGCACACCTCGGCGACCTTGCCTTCCTCGATCTTCCCAAACAGGTTTTCGAGAGTGACGTGCGACCGCTCAATCAGGCTGGCCACCCGGGCGCGCTGGCTTCGGATCTGCGCCACCTCGCGCGCCTTTTGCAGGTCCTCGACGACGATCATCGGGTCGCTGGCCTCAGGCACGCCCCCCAGGCCGGAGATCTGGACCGGCATCGACGGTCCCGCCGAATCCGCCGGCCGGGACCGGTCGTCGTGCATCGACCGCACCTTGCCGTAGGTCGCCCCGCACAGGAGGACGTCGCCAACTCGAAGGGTGCCCTCGCGAACGAGAACGGTGGCCACCGCGCCGCGGCCCGGCATCAGGTGGCCCTCCAGCACGACGCCCGCGGCGGACTTGTGCGGGTTCGCTTTCAGGTCTTTGAGCTCGGCCACCAGCAGCGTCATTTCGAGCAGCTCGTTGATGCCTGCACCGGTCTCCGCCGAGACCTCGACGCAGGGGACGTCGCCGCCCCATTCTTCGAGCTCGAGCCCGGCGGCGCTCAGTTGCGGCTTGACCCGCTGCGGATCGGCGCCCGGCAAGTCCATCTTGTTGAGGGCGACGACGATGGGGACCTCCGCGGCGTGGGCGTGCGATATGGCTTCCTCGGTCTGCGGCATGACGCCGTCATCGGCCGCCACGACCAGGACGACCACGTCGGTGCAGTTGGCGCCGCGGGCGCGCATCGCGGTGAACGCCTCGTGGCCGGGGGTGTCGAGGAACGTCACTTTCTTCCCGCCGGTCGTCTCGACGTCGTAGGCGCCGATATGCTGGGTGATGCCGCTGGTCTCCGACGCCGCGACGTTCGTCTGGCGGATCCGGTCGAGCAGAGACGTCTTCCCGTGGTCGACGTGGCCCAGCATGGCGACCACCGGGATCCGAGGCTCGAGTTGTTCCTGGCTCTCGGCCATCGCGGCGCGCTCGACCTCTTCCTCGATGCCCTCGCGCTCCTGGATGGTGACTTCCCAGCCGTGCTCCAGGGCGATCATCTGCACCATGTCGTTGGGGAGCGGGTGGTTGATCGTGGCGGTGATGTCGTTCGCCATGAGCTGTGCGATGATGTCGCTGACCTTGACGCCGATGGCCGCGGACAGGTCGCGCACGGTCACGGGGAATGAGAGCTGGGCCTTCCTGTCTTCAGGTGGAATCTCAACGGCCGGCGTGGCCCCAGTGGTGGTACGGTACCGCTTGCGCCTTCCGAAGGGACGGGGCCTTCTGGCTCGGCGCTGGTAGCTGACTCCGGTGCCGGCCATGGTGTGGGAATAGGTCCCGCCGGCGGTGAAGTCGGTGAACACCATTCCCGGTTCTTCCTTGCCGCTGCCGCGGGCCGAGGGCTTGTGCGGTTCGCGCGGCTCGGCGCTTTCGTCCCGACGTTCGCGTCCTCTCTGTTTGCCGCGGGCGCCCTTCCGGCCGCGCGTCTTCTCCGCCGGTCTGGCCTCGGTGCGGCGGCGCTCGGCTTCCTGGGGTGGCTCGGAGGGCCGCCGGGCAGGTGCCCGCGGGGGGGCAGCAGGCCGTTTGGCGCGTGGTGCTGGGCGAGCGGGGCTCGGCTTTCTTTCAGGAGCAGCCGGCCGGGCCTTGGGCGGGGCGGCCGCGGGGCCTGCGGCGAGCCCTTCGCGCAACATCCTCGCCTCGCCATCGCTCAGTGCGTTCATGTGCTTGGTGATGCGCACCAAGCCCTTATCCTGGCATTTGGCGATAAGCTCTTTGCTGCTTATCCCAAGCTCCTTGGCCAGCGTATGTACTCGTGTTCCCAAGCCGGGTCTCCGCTAGTGCGCCCTATCTCTCGTCCGGCGCCTGTTCTGGGCTGGTTTCGCCGGGCTTGTCCTCAGAGCCGGTGTCCTCCGGTTCCGCCTCCGGCTCGACCTGTTCCTCAGGTTCTTTGGTTTCGTCTTCCGCCTCGGCTTCTTCGGGGGCTTCGGCGCCGGCTTCTTCCGCTCCTTCGACCGCGTCGCCGGTTTGCTCCGCGAGTCCTTCCGCCTCAGCCTGTGCCGCCTTTGCCGCCGCCGCCCGGGCTTGGCGGGCTTTCGCGCGTTCTTCGCTCACATATTCGCTCGCACAGTTGATGATTCGTTCTGCGGTCTCCTTGCCGATGCCTTCGACGGTGAGGGCCGAATCCATCGAAGTGGTGGCGAGCTTCTTCATGGAGAACCCGCTTGCGAAGAGCTTGCTGATGGTCTTGTCGCCGACGCCGGGCAGCTTACAGAGGACCTTCTTCATCTTGTCGAGCTCGCCGTCGAGCTCCTGCTGGCTCATCACGTCGATGTCCCATTCGGTGAGCTTGGAGGCGAGCCGCACATTCTGGCCGAGTGCGCCGATGGCCCTGGAGAGTTGGTCTTCGGCGACGATGACGCGGGCGAGCCGGGCGCGGGGGTTCAGGCTGATGGCTTCGATCTCCGCCGGATTGAGGGCGTTGGCGATGAAGATATCGTGCTGGTCGCTCCATCTCACGATGTCAACCTTTTCGCCGCCCAGCTCGGCGACGATGTTCTTGATCCGCGTGCCGCGGACGCCGACGCAGGCGCCGACGGCGTCGACCTTGGAATCGACGGAATAGACGGCGATCTTCGTGCGGTATCCCGGCTCCCGGGCCAGCGCTTTGGTCTCGATGATCCGTTCGGCGATCTCCGGCACTTCCAGCGCGAACAGCTTCCGGATGAGTTCGGGGTGGCTGCGCGAGAGGATGATCTTGACGTTGCTGCCGGCCTTCTTGACGTCGACCACGTAGCACCGAATGCGGTCGCCCACGCGGTAGTTTTCTTCGCGGACCTGTTCGCGGCGGGGGAGGAACCCTTCGGTTTTGCCGAGGTTGACGATGACGTTCCCGCCCTCCGTCCGCTGGATGGTTCCGTTGACGATATCGCGCACGCGGGCCTCGTAGTCGCGGTAGATCACGTCGCGTTCGGCCTCGCGGATTTTCTGGATGATGACCTGTTTGGCGGTCTGCGCGGCGATGCGGCCCAGGCTGGTCGGGTCGATGGGTTCGTCCGTACCCTCGACGTTCATCTGTCCGGTCGTGCGGTCGATGGTCACGCTGATGTCTTCCTGCGTGCCCATGTGCTTCCGGAGCGCAGAGGCCAGTGCGTCTTCGAGCGCGCCGAAGAGGATATCCAGCGAGATGTCCTTGTCCCGGTGGATGCCGTCGATGATTCGCAATAGTTCGCCGTTCATCTCACGATTCCAAAAACGGCCGGCGCAGAAGAACGGGCGTTCCCGCTGCGGGCAACGCCACGCCCAACTCCGTGCGGAGTCGCCGGTCTTCTAGGCTTGCGACTGACCGGGCTGCGTCAACGAGACGTTCTTGCCGCTCTCCGGATCGAACAGGTGTGCCTTGTCGATATTGAAGTTCAGGCCGACCAGGTCGTCTACGGCGACCTGCTGGTGCGATGGCGCCTTGCAGATCAGGTCGTGATAATCGGTGGAGAGGTAGACGATCATTTCGTCGCCGAGCGGCTCGAGCACGTTGACCTTGGCCCGGATGACCGCCGAGCCGTCGCCGATGGAGATGTCTTCGGGCCTTACTCCGAAGACGGCTTCGCGGCCCGAGACCGCGCCCATGGCCTGTCTTACCCGGCTGGGAAGTTCGATCTTTGCCGAGCCTTCATTGAACAGGATCTTGCCGGCGTCTTCCTCCACGCGCCCGCTCATGAAGTTCATCGGGGGCGTGCCGAGGAAGCCTGCTACAAACTGGTTGATCGGCCGGTCGTACAACTGGAGCGGCTCGGCGA
>Ga0315553_10001224_pt1 | contig 21649 bp, 18 predicted proteins | sample SalMarSW160140MG_FD_203099 | JGI IMG/M metagenome (GOLD analysis project Ga0315553, IMG submission 203099) | Salt marsh sediment microbial communities from the Plum Island Ecosystem LTER, Massachusetts, United States - Salt Marsh Sediment SW1601-40 ... | reverse complement strand
TTTCAATGTAGTTATTGACAATGGAATAAGAAAGTCCCGCTAAGAGATCGATTTTCGGTGAACCCACCTGCTGGTGGTGTATCAAATCGGATTCCATAAAAACAGTGCACCGCGTCCCCAAATCAACAGGAGCCTTCGAGCTAAAAGCAAGCCTGCTAAACTCTCCGTCAATATTTACATCCAATCTATCAGCCTGTTCCTGGAGAAAGGAGCCGGTACCCGCAGCACAAACCTTGTTCATCTCAAAATCTACCACTGCGCCATTCTTCAAGCGGATATATTTCGAATCCTGCCCCCCTATTTCAAATATGGTGTCTACGTTCTCATCGATATCCAGTGTGGCCTTAGCCTGAGCAGTGATCTCATTAACTACTACGTCAGCGCCGATGAAGTCCCCTGTAGAATAACGTGCACTGCCAGTGGTCGCCACAGCTTGGACTTCAACAAGGTCCTTAATTTCATTACCTACGTCTTTCAATCCTTCCTTAACTGACTCAATGGGATTGCCCTCGGTCATAAGATACTTCATCGCCAGCAGTTTCTTGTTTTCATCCAGAACAACGATATTTGTGCTGGCAGCTCCAACATCAACCCCCAGATACACCTTCTTCCTCTGTTGTTTTTCAGAAATAAGACATTCATCCAGGGGAGTAGAACCATCCCTGTTATAAATCAATCTCCTTAAATGCCCTATCTCAGCCTCATTGACCTTTTTAGCTAAATAGTGCCTCAAGGCCTCCGTTGCTACTCGAAGTTTGCTAGGTCTGTCACTGTTTCTCTCCAGTGCCGTCATAGCCGCTCCAAAGGCTCCCATGATCTTAAAATACTTGGGAATAATCAATTCCCCAGCCTTGAGTTCTAGTAGTTCTTCAAAAGCCTTAACCACCCCTTTATTGGCAGCGACGCCTCCTTGAAAGGCCACTGGCTTCACGAATTTCCTCCCCTTACCTAAATTACTTATGTAATTTCTAGCCAAGGCATAACAAAGCCCGGCTATTATTTCCTCCTGTGATGTCCCCTCCTGCTGCAAATGGACCATGTCAGATTTGGCAAAGACACTGCACCTGCCCGCAATGGTAGCCGGCTTTTCGGCTCTCGTGGCTAGACTACTGAACTCATCTATGGAAATCCCCAGACGATATGCCTGTTGATCAAGGAAAGAGCCAGTTCCCGCAGCGCATATCTCATTAAGGGCATGGTCGACGATGACTGTTCTTCCACTTTTTTCATCCCAGTCCAGGAAAATCAGCTTTGAGTCCTGCCCTCCAATCTCGATAATTGTCCTAACCCCAGGATGGAAGTATGCGATAGCCTTTGCCTGACTAATAATTTCATTTTCTTTGTCTGCACCCATGACATCAGCTATAAGATTACGTCCACTGCCCGTGCATACAGCCCCGCATAGTTCAGGAAAGTCTTCTTCGAGATCCTCAAGAACATCAATCAATACCGGAATAGGTTGCCCCCTTGTCCTCTCATAGACGCTTTCGAGTAGTCGGAGTTCCTTATCAATTACAGCTATGTTTAGGCTGACCGAGCCTATATCTATTCCCATAAAGGTTTTGTTCTGGCTTGTCATTCCGATTCCTCGATCTTTTTCTTTACTGCCTGGCCAATCTCGGCTGAGACCTCTTGACCACCACGGCACGCCAGCCAGGCTAGAGCCCCCGAAACGTCGCCACCAGTGGTAACCTTCGTCTTGCCATTTACAGGTTCCAGAGTGTAGAAGCGTGTCAAATTGGTACCCATGGCTTTTCCTTGCATGACCACGGTCCGTTCTGGGACAAACTCAATGATCGTCATCAATAATGTAACCGTAAGCCCGCTTACCTTAACTGTGACAGAAAGCTGTGAGCCTGCTGTCAAAGGCCCCTTAGAGACTCTCTCAATCTTCTTGATGGACGGCATCCATTGGGGCCACTCTTCAAGCTTGTCTATCAGCGCCCAGACTTTCTCGACAGGGGCATTAATGTCGATGCTGCTCTCAAACCTCATGCCTGCCAAATTCCTCCCCTATGTAGTATCATACAATATATTATATATTATTATGCAATCTACTGGGCTAGCCCAGTAAGTGTATCCTCTATGCCGATTTGCTTGGAAAAGCGATATAACTTCAGGCAGGGAAAATACAGGAACGGAGATGGGAAGAGAGATTGTTTATTGTTTCCCTGACATCACCCATTATGTAGTATAATGCGTGGAACATACTATGCCACGAATAAAAGCAGGTGTAATAAATGTCACCGGGTATGTTGGTGCTGAACTGGCTCGCTTACTTTGCCAACATCCCAAGGTAGAGCTCGTCACAGTCACCGGGAGAAGCGCAGCCGGGCAAAAATTAGGCGATGTCTTCCACAATTTCGCGGGAACCGACTATATAATAAAAGCCGAGCTTGACAGCGAAATCGACGTCGCCTTCTCAGCAATGCCCCATAAAAGCAGTGTAGACTTAGTACCATCCTTGCTAAAACAAGGCATCAAGGTCGTCGATGCCAGTGCCGACTTCAGGTTAAAGAACGCTGGCGAATATCCCAAATGGTATGGACTTACTCATCCATCGCCCGAGCTATTGACAGAGGCGGTTTTTGGCTTACCCGAGCTGCATCGGGGAGAAATTGCCTCAGCCTCTTTGGTAGCAAACCCCGGCTGCTACAGCACCAGTGCTATCTTGGCCCTGGCACCCATAGTCAAAGAAGGGCTTATCCATCCCGATATAGTGGTGGATAGCAAATCAGGCATCTCGGGCGCCGGCAGGACCCTGAGCCTGACTACTCATTATTCCGAGGCCGACGAGAACGTCCTTGCCTACTCCCTTGAAGGACACCGCCATTTGCCCGAAATAGAACAGGAATTGGGAATCCTTAATCCGCCACTTTCTCCATCGATAACCTTCGTGCCTCACCTGGTGCCAATGACCAGAGGCATACTGAGCACTTGCTATGCCAAATTAGCTGATAGCGGCAAGCTGTCAGATACTAGCTTGAAACAGCTATACCAGGAATTCTACAAGCATGCCCCCTTCGTTCAAATAACGACCAAGCCTCCCCATACCAAGCATGCCTGGGGAACCAACCTTTGCCTTATTTATCCCACTGTCGATTCGAAGACAGACAGATTGATAGTTATTAGCTGTCTGGACAACCTCGTCAAGGGAGGGGCCGGACAGGCGGTGCAAAATATGAATCTGATGTTCGACCTGCCTGAGACCACAGGGCTGGAAGCTTTAGCCATTTATCCTTGAAATGTGCAGGATTATTCCCCCACTTCTTAGTTTGCTTAATCCCTAAGGCTACAGAAGATAGCAGATGCCTTTCAATCCCTTATCACCCTCTTTCCGGCGCCCTCGTAAATTTCTCACGCTAAAAAGTGTCGACCCATTACGCTAACGCAGTGTTAACTCAGTGTTAGTATATTATGTCAACTAAACCAGGAATCCCTTCGCACCCTTCTACAATCGTTGGGAAAGTTTTGTGTTTGGTGCTACCTGAGCAGCAGATGATATAATAATAAGTACAGATGGGTGATTGACGCTTTCCAAAACATGAGTCATAGTATATTAATAGTATGGCATAACTGAGTAGTTTCAGAAGATGAAAAAAGAGAAAAAGCTTATATTGTTCTTAGCACTGGCCCTTGTTGGTGCGCTGCTTTTTATCTCCATCTCTGCTTCGATAGGTGAAAATCCTGGCCTCGGAAAGTCATTGACGGAGGCCAGAAAGGCCCTGGAACAAGAACTTTTGCCTCTGGCTGGAGCTGGCTTTGCCGGCATCACCCATTCAGAAGCTGAGGGCGAAGTTATCGTCCTTGTCGAGGATGAACAGACGAGGCAAAGAGTGCCGCGCTCCTTTGAAGGCTATGCTGTGCGGACGGAGGTCACCGGGAAAATACAAACACTTTCCACTCAGATAGCAGAGCCCATAACCGGTGTTGACGAGGAGAGGCAAGAAGAGGTCAGCCCTCTGGTCGGCGGGACAAGCCTGTCAGCCTACATCCCGGACCTGTATTATGCCGGCACCCTGAGCATGGTCACCTACGACGACAAGATTTTGTCCAACGCCCACGTTATCGCTATGAATCCGGAGACGGGTGGGTTTCTTGCCACAGGAACACACATCATCCAGCCCGGAAGTGGCGACGGAGGAACTACGGGAGACCGGGTGGGGGAACTCGAGGCATACATACCTATTAACTTTGACCCTGATGCGGAAAACTACGCTGATGCTGCTATAGGCAGTATTGATATAGGTGTTGAAGCGTCTCCTGGCGAGCAGTTTTATGAAGGAGGTAATTACTGGGTTGAAGGGTGGACCGAGGTCTACGATGAAGATACCGTACGAAAATCCGGGCGGACGACCGGAGTAACCACCGGCGAGGTGACTCACACCAATGTCAATGTCATAGTTCAGTACGGCGACCAGACAGCTTATTTCATGGACCAGATTGTAGTAAAGCAAGAGAATTGGTCCTTCGGAGCGCCAGGTGATTCAGGCTCCGCCGTGGATAAAGGCGGAGAGTTCGTGGGGCTGCTTTTTGCTGGCTCCGAAGACTGCGCAGTCATTTGCAAGGCAGAGCACATTATTGATGAGCTTGGTATCGCTGTTGAGCCTCTGGAAGGTCAATATAGCCTCACCATCTCCACCACCCCTGGCGGTAATGTAACCCAACCCGGCGTGGGGAGGTTTACCTACGATGCCGAGGAAGTGGTCGACCTTGTCGCTGAGGCTGACACCGACAACCATTACCACTTTGTAGAATGGACTGGTGGTGATGGTGCTATTGGCAATGTCACCGCCGCCGAGACCGACATCACCATGAACGGCAACTACAAAATCACCGCCAACTTTGAACTAGACCCAGGTTGGTATAGCCTCACCACCTCCGGCACCGAAGGCGGTGAAGTAACCCACCCCGGTGAGGGAACTTTTGTTTATGAAGCTAGCACAGAGATCGAACTTGTTGCTGTGCCTGACGAACACTATGAGTTTGTGGAATGGACTGGCGATGCAGGTGAAATCGACAATCCCGAGGCTGCCGCGACCAACGTCACCATGAATGCCTCTTACTCCATCACCGCCAACTTCGAACTGGAAGAGAGTTGGTATAGCCTCACCATCTCCAGCACCGAAGGCGGTGAAGTAACCACCCCCGGTGAGGTGATTTCTATCCATGCCGCTAACACGACGGTCGACCTTGTCGCTGTGCCTGCCGAACACTATGAGTTTGCGCAGTGGACCGGCAATGTAAGCACCATCGCCGATGTTTACGCTGCCTCGACCACCATCGCCATGAACGCCTCCTACTCCATCACTGCTAAATTTGAGACATGGCATCCCGAACCCATGGCACTATTGATGATATCCAGCACCAGAGGCGGCTCGGTAACCACCCCCGGTGAGGGGACATTCTTGCGTCCTCTCGGCAAAAAAGTCGACCTCGTGGCTGAGCCTGACGAAGGGGGCCAGTTTCTGAGGTGGACTGGCGATGTGGACACCATCGCCGATGTCTACGCTGCCTCGACCACCATCACCGTGGACAGTCCCTACACCATCAGAGCTTACTTTAGCGGGTCTGGGTTCTGTTTCATCGCCACCGCAGCCTACGGCACCCCGATGGCCGAGGAAATAGAAAGTTTGCGTGAGTTCAGAGATGGATACCTGCTGACCAACCCGCTGGGACAAGCTCTAGTAGACCTCTATTACAGGGTCAGCCCACCAATAGCCGAGTTCATAACCGAGCATCCCAGCCTGAAGCCAGTAGTGAGGGCTGCGTTGGTACCTGCTGTGGCCATGAGCACCATAGCCGTCAACACTACTCCGGCCGAGAAGATAGCCATAGCAGGCCTGTTGGCGCTGGTTTCAGTGGCATTGGCTGCTGTCTGGGCAACTACACATCATAAGTACGATTCGGCAAGCTTGAAATAGCTCCGGGCAGCAGTCACCAGCTTTGCCTTCTCCTCTTCGGGAATGTATGGGTCGTCGAGCTTAAAGCTTTCGACTTTGCCCCTGACATAAGCCCGGTAGCACTTGTAGAAATTGAGCAATTTCAGGAGTTCTTCGTCATGGCTCAAGCCCACATAGATATTTACTAAATGCCGGGAAAGACCAGCCTGCTGATAGCGGTCTAAGTCCATAGCCAGAAAGGCGACCTCTGAAGCCACGTCGGAATATCGGAACCTGTCGTTAAATTCAATGCAGTCATAAATGCAGATCTGCCCGCCAGGGCTCGACAGGCGGGTATCGTCAGTGAAGCAAACATGAGCGGCATGAAGGTCGCCATGGCAATCTCTTATTCTCCCTTCTTTTACTCGTTTGTCGAACAGGCCCGCGTTACTGTCAATGAAGTTATTAGTGTAATCCTTAATGTGCCGATATTGCTCGGCTGTGACGGAAGTTCCAATATATTTATCGGTTTGAGCAAAGTTCTCATCACAATTATGGCGTACAACATCCAATTTGCCGAAGGCGGCAATTTTTTGATTTGTTTCGGCTTTTCGGTGAAAGCCCGCTAGCTTTTCAGCTACCCTGGCCACCATTTCCGGGGTTACCCGACCCCGTGGCAAAAGCACATCCATCATGCGGTCCTGAGGCAACTGCTTCATTTTGACAGCATATTCTATCGCCTTGCCTCGCCCTTCGATGCAAAGCAGATTGCTTCGTCGCTTCGCTCCTCGCAATGACATTGTTATTGGGACCACGGCTAAATAAGCATCGGGGCAAAGGCGCCTGTTTAGCTCCAGCTCTTGATGGCAGAAGAAATGGCGTTTCTCCAAAGTAGTATAATCCAGATAACCCAGATTGACCGGCTTTTTAATCTTGTAGACATATTCGCCGGTAAGGAGAATAAAGGACATCTGGGTCTGGACCAGTTCTATTTTTTGTGGCTTGTGGGGATAGGCCTGGGGCTCAAGAAGAGCCTTAACTGTAGATGGTAATACTGACACCAGACCTCTCGTGAAATTTCAGGGCCTTTCCCAAACGGCTGCCATCCCCTGCCCACCACCAATACACATGGTTTCCAGGCCACGATGCAGATTTCTATGCATCATATCATAGATGATAGTAACTGCTATTCTTGCTCCGGTGCAGCCGATAGGATGCCCCATAGATATGCCACTCCCATGAGGGTTAATATGGTCGAAATCCCAACCAAGCTCTTTCAGGCAACCTAGTGTCTGAGCAGCAAAAGCTTCATTAAGCTCAATAACATCAAAATCTCCATTGCCAAGCCCCGTCTTTTTGAGCACCTTTCTTACTGCCGGTATAGGACCTAATCCCATGTATTTGGGATCTGTCGCCCCTGAAGCCCAGGCTCTAAGGATTGCCATGGGTTTGAGCCCTAATTCTTTAGCTTTGTCTCCGGACATAAGCACTACGGCAGCCGCTGCATCATTAATCCCTGAAGAGTTACCCGCAGTGACTGTTCCATCTTTTCGGAATGCGGGGGGTAGCTTAGCCATTTTCTCCATGGAAGTGTCCATAGGCCGCTCATCAGTATCAAAAACAATAGGTTCTCCCTTTCTCTGCGGGACAGGAAATGGAACTATCTCATCCTTAAATACACCCTCCGCTATGGCTTTGCGCGCCCGCATATGGCTGAGATAGCCTATTTCATCCTGCTGTTGGCGAGTGAAGCCATATCTACTGGCGATTTCCTCCGCGGTATTTCCCATATGATAGCCGTAGAATATTTCCCATACTCCATCATAGACCATGAGGTCTATAAGCTCTCCCTTAGCTCCAACATCCATGCGATATCCCCAGCGGGCCTTAGGGAGAACATAGGGGGTGTGGCTCATGCATTCCATGCCTCCAGCGACCACAACATCGGCCTCGCCCGCTATTATGGTTTCTGCTCCCAAGGTAATGGCTTTTAAACCTGAGGCACAGATCTTATTCACTGTAAAGGCGGGGGTCTCTTTGGGAACGCCGGCGTAGATGCAAGCCTGGCGAGCTGTGTTCTGCCCCTGTCCTCCCTGAAGGACATTCCCCATAATTACTTCGTCAACCTGAACAGGACGCAAAGAGGAATCATAAGCATGGTGCTTTTTCTCCAGTTCTATTATTCCATCAGACTTGAGTGCGTCAGGTCCATAACCGAGCAAGTCTTCACTGGACTTCGGTCTTAGTCCTGCTCGCTTAAGCGCCTCTTGGATTGCCGCGGCACCTAGCGCAACAACAGATATATCCTTTAAAGAACCACCGAAGGCGCCAATTGCTGTCCTGGCGCCACTGACGACAACTATTTCTTTTTGCATGCTCTAATCTCCTTCTATCAGAATTTCCTCATATTGCGGATGGAGGCATTAAATTGCCTCATGCCTTGCTGTGGGACAGTTTACCCGTGAATTTACCAAGTATAGCAAATCTTGGGCCATATCAAAAAATTATCTTGGGGCGACAGCTACTACAAAAACTTGCCTCCTTCAAGTCGGTATCAGCCAGGCTGTTGGAAAAGTGCATGACACATTTGTTATTGGTGCAATGTCCCAGGCCGAAGGTATGTCCCAGTTCATGAACTATCTCCTTGGTGGCTCTTTCCAGAAATAAAGCTTCGTCTGAAGCCAAGCCATAATATTCTTGCCTTAATCGGCACAGGGATACGATTGCTGTTCCCGAGACTATATCGGCTTCGCCAAATACGAAGTTAAGCCTGGGAACATAAATGTCAACGTCAGCTATACCGACAACCCTTTCTTCTCTTTCCGACCTTTTAAGAGAAGCTAGCAATTTTGAGGAAAAGTATTGCCTTCTCTCCAGATTATAAGCCTGGGCTAAATCGCTAAACCCCGCCTTTATTTCTACTGGACAATGGAAAATGCCGCCAACCCTATCCTTAAGCTCCTCCATTATTTCGTCAGCTATGTTGCCTAACGGTTTAAGCGTGATCTTCACTTAATTTTTGCTTGCGCTCTTCTCCCGAATAATATCCTAAGATTTTATCACAGACCGAGCAGGGCATGATTCGTAAGTAGTATAATTGCTGGATATCGAGGCGGGGAATTGAATTACAGCCAGGCAGAAGAGTATCTCAATAGTTTTGTTAATTATGAACAGATTCCGGGCATAACTTACGCCCAGCCTGGTTATAGCTTAAGGCACGTAGAAGAACTACTCAACCGTATGGGCAATCCTCAGTTGGCAGCCAGGACTATTCACATCGCGGGCACCAAGGGGAAAGGGAGTGTGGCGGTCATGATTGCACAGGTCTTGAGCGATTCAGGATACAAAACAGGGCTATATACCTCCCCCCACCTTCATACACTAAAGGAGCGTATTAGCGTGGATGGCAGTTTGATTTCCGAAGCAGATTTTGCTGCTGCCATGGCAGAGGTCAAGCCCTTTATCGAATCAATGAAGCAAGACGCTGCCTTCAGGCAACTGACTTACTTCGAGGCGTTGACCGCGCTGGCATTTGCTTATTTCAAGAAAAAGCGGGTGGACTTTCAAGTGCTGGAAGTAGGTCTGGGCGGCAGGCTTGATGCCACCAATGTGGCCAGGCCTTTAGTCTGTATTATTACCCCCATCAGCCTGGACCATACTCAGATTCTGGGCGATAGCCTGGAGGAAATAGCCCGGGAAAAAGCAGGCATTATCAAGTCCGGCTGCTGGGTGGTGCTTTCTCCCCAGCCAGAAGAAGCGGCTTCGGTAATCAGCGATATTTGTCGTGAGAAAGAAGCGAAGGTGATTCAGGTAGGCAAGGAAATCACCTGGCATAAGACAGGCGGTGACCTCCATCATCAATTGCTGGCGATCGAGAGTAGAACAAGTAAATACCAGGTTAGCATTCCTCTTTTAGGCGATTACCAGCTTGAGAATACTGCCGCCGCCGTAGCTGCTCTAGAGATATTGGCTTCCACGGGCTTCGCCATCTCAGCTGCCAATATTGCTCAAGGGCTTGCCCGAGTTAAGTGGTCAGGGCGATTCCAAATTTTGCAGCAGCACCCCACAGTGCTGGTTGATGGAGCCCATAATGTAGCATCGATGAGAAGCCTGGTGAGCAATATCAAAGCATACTTCGCCCACAAACGGATTTTTCTTGTTTTCGGGACATCCTGTGACAAAGACATACCGGGAATAGTGAATGAACTGGTTTCCCTCTCACCTCAAGTTACAGTTACACAGACACCACATTCCCGCGCTGCCCCCCTTTCAACCCTGGCTTCCGAGTTCAGCAAGCGAGGCATCGAGCCTGAAACCGGAGAAAATGTAAGAGAAGCCATATCCCGGGCTTTGTCCCTGGCAGACAAAACGGATGTTATCTGCGTTACCGGCTCTCTGTTTATCGTGGCGGAAGCGTTAGATTATTTCTCGAGGGGCTGAGTTTCCATAGGAGAGGCAAGGGCTTCCTTGGGTAACATATCGCCTAGAATTCGCTGGAGTGCCATGATATGGCTACATATCTCCCATTGAGAAAAGAAAAGGCAGGTACAATGCCATTTTCCATTGGCATAGCTTAGCTCGTGGTCATCGTTTTCACCATGGAAAACAGCAGTTAAACCTGAGAAGGTGACACGGCCCGGTTCTTGAGCATACCGTTTGGCTTTTTCAATCTTCCCGATAAGGCTGGACCGCATCTTAATTTCCTGTTTTAAGTATACAACAGGGCACAGGAAAAGTCCAGCATCCGTAACCAGATGCAATTATGCTATCATAGTAACCAGTTTGGGGACGATGTAATGGTCTTTCAGCCTCAACTTAGAATTCTTATCAGCCGTGGCGAGATAGCTAAAGCTGTAGACAGGCTGGCTTCTCAAATTAAGAGGGATTATCAAGGGAAGCAGCCTTTGCTTATTGGCATCCTTAAAGGGTCATTTGTATTCATGGCTGACCTCATTCGCCAGCTCGATTTACCCCTGGAGCTCGATTTTGTCAGGCTCTCCAGCTACGGCGCTGCCAGGGAAAGCTCGGGCAGAGTGAGAGTCGTTCAAGGGGTCAAGACGCCTATAAAAGGCAGAGATGTTCTGGTGGTTGAGGATATCGTGGATACTGGAATCACCACCTTTTTTTTACTCGATTACTTAAAGAAGAAGAAGCCCGCTTCGCTGAAGCTCTGTGCTCTAACGGACAAACCCTCCCGGCGCAGGGTTCCGGTACCCATTGACTATCTTGGCTTCACCGTGCCCGACAAATTTATCGTGGGATATGGCATCGACTGTGACGAGAGGTTCCGCTATTTGCCCGATATTTATGGCATTGAAGACTAATACAGTTGGCCATAAGATTCCTTATGATCCTCCCTCCCCTGGAGGGAGGGAGTTAGAGGGAGGGGGAAATTCACCCTCACCTTAACCCTCTCCCTTCAAGGGAGAGGGATTTTATATGAAATTGTGTGGGAAGATTAAGATATGAACTTAGCTGAGCTTATTTCTGTGGCCAGGGGAGAAATACCGGCTGATTTGCTCCTGAAAAATGCCCGGATAGTAAATACCTTTACTGGGGAAATAGAGCAAGCCGACGTTGCTATCTACGGCGACAGGATTGCCGGCGTAGGAGATTATGGTAAAGCAAAGGAAATTATCGATTTACAGGGCAGGTTTTTAGCTCCCGGGTTGATTAACGGACATACGCATATAGAAAGCTCTATGCTTCACCCGGCAAGGTATGCTCAGGCCGTGGTCCCCAAAGGCACTCTGGCCGTGGTCACCGACTTGCATGAAATCGCCAACGTTTGTGGATTTGAAGGAATAAAGTTCGTCACGGATTTGGCGCGAAAGCTCCCACTGGATATGCTATTCATGGCCCCTTCATGCGTGCCAGCAACCCACCTGGAGACATCAGGCGCCCGAATCAGCTCTAAGGAAGTAAAGAAAATTCTAGCTCACCCTAATATAATCGGCCTGGGAGAGATGATGAACTTCCCCGGCGTAGTCAGTGGAGATGAAGAAGTTTTGAAGAAAATCAGCGCCTCTAAGGGCAAGGTTATCGATGGGCACGCTCCGGGACTCAGTGGCAAAGAATTGAATGCCTACTTGTCCGCTGGTATCAGTTCCGACCACGAATCCACTACCCTGGAAGAAGGAAAGGAGAAGTTGCGCCGGGGTATGTATCTCATGATTCGAGAGGGCTCTTCAGAGAAGAACCTGGACGCCCTTCTGCCTCTGGTTACCGATAATACTTATAAAAGATGCTTCTTTGTGGTGGATGACCTTAGTTGCTCTGATTTACTTCGGGAAGGCGATATCGACGCTGTGGTACGAAAGGCCATTAGCAGAGGTCTGGAGCCTGTCCGGGCGATTCAGATGGCGACGATTAATGCTGCCGAGTATTTCAGACTTTATGATAGAGGGGGCATTGGCCCGGGTTATATAGCCAACCTTATAACCATCACCGACCTGACTAAATTAGAGATAGATATGGTGTTTTACCAGGGCAAGCTGGTGGCAAGGCAAGGCAAGCCCTTGTTCCCCTTGCCCCCTGTTACTATGGAGCTAAGAGACACGGTACGAATTAAGTCTCCCACAGCAAAATCGCTGTCATTGCGAGCGAAGCGAAGCAATCTCAGTGAGGAAAGCTATCCGGTTATCGAAATCGTCCCCGGGCAGATAGTTACCAAGAAGGCGGTGGAAAAGATGAAAGTTGTGGATGGGGCGGTGATGCCCGACGTTGAAAGAGATATTCTGAAGCTGGTGGTGGTGGAAAGACACAAAGCTAGCGGCAATATCGGATTAGGACTGGTAAAGGGATTCGGTTTAAAAAAAGGAGCGTTAGCCTCATCAGTGGCTCACGACTCTCACAATATAATAGCGGTGGGCACAAATGACTTCGACATCCTCAAGGCAATCGAGGAAATTAATAGATTGCAAGGCGGGCTGGTTGTTTGCGCCAACCTGGAAATTCTCGCTTCTTTGCCCTTGCCCATCGCCGGCCTGCTTTCCCCTGAGCCGCTGGACGTAGTCGCGTCCCAGCATGAAATAGTAGAGAAGACTGCCGCCAGTCTGGGCCACTTGCCTCCAGCACCATTTGCTCTCCTCTCTTTCCTGGCCCTGCCCGTGATTCCCGAGCTCAGGCTGACCGATTTAGGCCTGGTGGACGTTGCAGAGTTTAAGTTGATTAAGTAAAACTCTTGAACTGCGTGGACATCATACTTAATCCCAAAGATTATTTCACCTCCCATTCATATCAAGGGATATATACTCTCTCCTCTTAATTGCGCCTTCCCATAATAGGCATCCGTCCAACTCTACTTTGGTAATCTACAATCTACGCTTTAGCCTGTCAGATAATCGGCCAAGCCCTTCACTCCCTAGTCCAACAAAGGTGCCGATCGCAAAACTAAGTGCCAACAAACTCCAATCCCCTTTAACTAGGGCGAGTATAAGCCCAACTATAGCCCCGATGGTCGCCCCGCCCCAAACTGCGTTTCGCCCTCTCCAGAACACTAACAAAAGGACTCCTGCAACTATCGCCATTATTACCCGTGGTGTCATTTTCTATCCCTGCCTTCCAGAAAATTTCGGGGCCGCATATTAAATTCCAAAGATTATGTCGCCTACCTACCTACATCAAGAGATATGTATGATGTCCCCTTAATTGCGGCCGCCATAAGCGGTCGACTGAAATGATTTGTTAGCTTTCCTTGTGCCATAGCTTTGAAATCCAAACCCATAATCTCTGAAAAGTTGTTTTCTTTCCAATAATGGCATTACATCGGTCCTCAATGTTTGAAATGACCGCACTGACTCGAGGGGTTATCGGATCGCGGTCTGCTGGCATTTCCCAGAATACTGCCTCATTCTCACGCATCTCTTCAAGATGCTTCTTAAACTCTGCTTCAGTCCTCCAAGTACGACGACCCTGATCTTTCCAATAATAGGTCAACATTCGGGAGGATACGAAGATATCATTAACAATCTTCCGAAGGTCATCAAAGGGGACAGATGCTTCTTTGCCAAACTGGGCCATGAACCGGTACCGCATTGAGTAAATCTTATTGAACAGCTCTTGGTTTTTATTGTAGCGCTCCACAACGACATACGCCTTATCATAGATTTGCTTTTCTTCGGGGCTTTCATTCTCAGATGATTTGCGGGAACCACCTTCACCAACATAACCAAAAGGACTTCTAATATAGCTTATTGCATCACGTGCCTCATAGAACAATGCGAGCACTTCCTCAGCTAACTCAATCCTTCGTTTACCGATGAACTCACGTCGCCAAGCATTAACACCGATTATCACAGTCCATGCTGCAATAATTATTGAGATGCTTTCCAATATATCTGCAGCTGTCATAATTTCATCTCATCAGGAGAGCTAACATTTATTTTTATACCTATTTTCTATACCTAATTCTATATGCATGTACTGTACGACGTGGCACAGCAAAGTGCAGAATTCTCACTTCTGTCTTGTGGCCCATAATGCTGAGGCGTCGAAAGCCTCTCCTTTGAGTTTGGCCTCTAAGATTTTCCCTAGTTCCTCTATGGGCACGCGAATTTGCGCCAGGCTGTCCCTTTCCCGAATGGTAACCTGCTTATCCTCTAAGGACTCAAAATCTATGGTAACGCAGAACGGCGTGCCGATTTCGTCCTGACGCCTGTATCTCCGCCCTATGCTTTGTGAATCATCGTAATCGGTCACGAAATTGGGACACAGTTTGTTGAAAACCTCTTTAGCCAGAGGGGTTAACTTTTCATTCCTGCTTAAGGGCAAAACAGCTACCTTAATAGGAGCCAGAGAACGGTGCAGGTGGAGAAGTGTTCTCTTTTCTCCTTCGATTTCCTCTTCATCATAGGCATCAATGAGGAAAGCCAGGACGGAGCGGTCGACGCCAGCCGAAGGCTCGATAACGTAGGGAACATACTTCTCGCCAGCCTCAGCATCATAGTAACTGAGCTCTCTTCCGCTATGCTTGGCATGCTGAATAAGGTCAAAATCGCCCCTGTTGGCTATACCCTCCAGCTCCGACCAGCCCATAGGAAATAGATAATCGACGTCGTAGCAGTCCCTGGCATAGTGGGCCAGCTCATCTTTGCCGTGCTGGCGCAGGCGAAGATTTTCCTTCCTGATACCCAGTTTGACATACCAGTCAAACCTTTCCTTGACCCAGTAATCAAGCCACTTTTCATCGGTCCCGGGCTTAACGAAGTACTCCAGCTCCATGTGCTCAAACTCCCTGGTCCTGAATATGAAGTTGCCGGGGGTGATTTCATTGCGGAAAGATTTGCCTATCTGGGCGATGCCCAAAGGCAACTTTTTCCTGGAAGTGGTGATTACATTATCAAAGTTAACGAATATGCCCTGGGCAGTTTCGGGGCGGAGGTAAACTGTGCTTGCCTCTTCCTCCACAGGGCCCATAGAAGTTTTAAACATCAGGTTGAACATGCGAGGCTCGGTTAATTCACCACCACATTTGGGACATCGCTCGCCCTCCATTTCGGTAGCACGCCACCTCAGGTGGCAAGATTTACACTCCACCAGGGGGTCTGTGAAGCTATCAATGTGGCCGCTAGCTGCCCAGACTCCCGGGTGCATCATTATCGATGTGTCCAGACCTACTACATCGTCCCGCTCATGGACTATTGCCTTCCACCATGCGTCTCTAACATTGCGCTTGAGCTCCACCCCCATAGGGCCATAATCCCAGCAGCTAGCTAAACCGCCATATATTTCGCTGCTGGGAAAGATAAGCCCCCTCCGCTTACAGAGAGAGACGATTTTATCCATATCCACTTTAGCGGGCATACTCAGGTCTCCTTTCTCCGATGCATCGGGGCTTAGCTTATCAGCTTTATTTACAGGCGTCAAAGGGGACTAACAGGAAGCTGAGGGCTCAGGCGGCAAAGGAAAAAGGTTCCGGAGAGGAGTGAGTAAACTCCGATGAAATCGGAGTTTACTCATGTTTTGTTTTTGTTTTCTTTTTTGCCTTAGCAGTTTCCAGAGCAGCGAAGCTCAGGTTATCTTCCTTCAAGCCAATAGCTATGGTGTCTCCTTCTTTGAACTCGCCCTGCAATATCTTTGTCGATATGGGATTTTCTACATACCTCTGAATAGCCCGGCGTAAGGGGCGGGCCCCGTATACAGGATCATAGCCTTTCTGAGCTAACCAGGCTTTGGCTTTCTCATTGACTTCAAGCTTAATACTCCGCTCAGCCAACCTCCGTTCTACTTCACGGATAAGCAGGTCAACGATGCTCTTCAAGTGCTCTTCAGTTAGAGGGTGGAATATAATGACATCATCTATCCTGTTGAGTAGCTCAGGGCGGAAGGTTTTCTTTAAGGCGCTTTCTATAGCGGTTCTCATTTTTTGTTCGTCGCCTTCCTCTTTTTTAAGGGGAAAACCAATTCCCCCACGTTGGAATTCTTCGGTGCCCAGGTTACTGGTCATGATTACCACCGTGTTTTTGAAGTCCACAGTCCGGCCATGCCCATCGGTAAGCCTGCCGTCTTCCAGCATCTGCAATAGTATGTTGAAGACGTCGGGATGAGCTTTTTCTACCTCGTCGAACAGGATGACCCGGTAGGGACGGCGGCGCACTGCCTCGGTCAACTGTCCTCCTTCCTCATACCCCACGTATCCCGGCGGCGATCCGATAAGACGGGATACGGTATGCTTTTCCATATATTCTGACATGTCCAGTCTTACCATGGTCTCTTCGTCGTCGAAGAGGAACTCAGATAAAGCGCGAGCCAGCTCGGTTTTCCCCACGCCGGTAGGGCCGAGGAAAATGAAGCTGCCAATAGGGCGTTTGGGGTCCTTGAGCCCGGCCCGGCCTCGCTTGATGGCCTCGGAGACGGCAGCCACTGCCTCTTCCTGGTCCACTATCCTCTGGTGAATCCTTTCCTCCATGTGAACCAATTTATCAGTTTCAGTTTCCATCATCCGCGAAACGGGTATGCCCGTCCACTGGGCAACCAGTCCGGCGATATCCTCCTCGTCTACCACACTGTCAATTTTCTTCTCCTTTTGCCATTGCAGTTTGGCCTTATCGTACTCTTGTTCCAGGCGCATCCTTTCCGCCTTCAATTCGGTGGCTTTTTGATAGTCCCCTCGTTGCGAAGCCGCCTCCTCTTCATCAATCAGGTGCTTCATCTTCCGGTCCAGTGTTTTAACTTCCTTAGGAGCGCTTTCCATATCGATGCGTAGCTTGCTGGCTGCTTCGTCGATCAAGTCAATTGCCTTGTCAGGCAAGAATCTATCAGATATATATCTCTGGCTCAGCTTGGCAGCAGCTACCAGGGCGGAATCCTCGATCTTTATTTTGTGGTGTGCCTCATATCTGGGACGAAGTCCTCGGAGCATCTCTATGGTGGCTTCCACGCTAGGCTCATCAAGATAAACCGGGCTGAAACGTCTCTCCAGAGCTTTATCTTTTTCAATACGCTTTCTATACTCGTCGAGTGTAGTAGCCCCGATACATTGAATCTCCCCACGAGCCAGTGCGGGCTTCAACATATTACTGGCATCGATTGCTCCTTCGGCAGCTCCGGCTCCTACTACGGTGTGAAGCTCATCGATGAACATAATAACTTCGCCGGCCGCCTGCCGGACTTCATCTAGAACTGCCTTCAACCTTTCCTCAAACTCCCCACGAAATTTGCTTCCCGCTACCAGCGCCCCCATATCCAAAGCCACCACCTTTTTCCCCTTCAAGGAATCGGGAACATCTTCAGCGGCAATCTTCTGAGCTAATCCCTCGGCAATAGCCGTCTTGCCCACGCCGGCGTCGCCGATAATCACAGGATTGTTCTTAGTGCGCCGCGATAGTATTTGCGTCACACGTTTGATTTCGTTTTCTCTCCCGATTACAGGGTCGAGTTTGCCCTGACGGGCTAACTCCGTGAGGTCATGCCCGTATTTTTCCAGGGAACGGTATTTGCTTTCTGCCTGACGGTCGGTAACCCGATGTCCGCCACGAATTTTCTGCAAGGCTTGATAAATCTTTTCCTGGTTAACGCCAGACTCAGCTAGAATTGTTGCGGCTTCACCTTTGCTTTCCCCGGCAATAGCAATGAGCAAATGTTCAGTGCTGACAAACTCGTCCTTGAGCCTGTCGGCTTCCCTGTTGGCATTTTCGAGAAGAGCTGCAATCCGCGGAGTAGCATAAATTTGCCCCGCCTCGTAAGCTACTTTGGGGAAACCTTCAAGCGTTGCTTGTACTCGCTGCTTTACCGCTTCGACATCCACACCTAACATCTGTAATATGTCCCTAGTTATCCCCTTCTCCTGCTCCAGCAAAGCCAATAGAATATGCTCCACATCCCACTGGTTATGTCGATAGCGGCGAAGTAGCTCCTGTGAGGCTGCTAAAACCTCTTGTGCCTGCTCAGTAAATCTCTCCGGTCTCAATTCTCTACACCTCCTTCCATTCTGCGTCTTCTATTATGTCCTCTATTATGTCTTCTATTTCAGCTTCGGTAACTTTACTAATTTCCCTCTCCATTTCCTCAAGTTGCTGTTGCATCTCTTTCATTCTTTGCATCAATCTCAACGCCACCTCTACCCCAGCCAAATTAACGCCACAATCGCTCATCAGCGCCTTAATATCGCGCAAGCGGTCAACGTCTTCCTCCGAATAGAGACGAATATTGCCACTTGACCGCCCTGGCTGTACCAGCCCCAGCTTTTCATAATACCGCAATGTGTGAGCTTCTATGCCCACCATCCTGGCGGCTATGCTTATTACGTATCTCGGTTTAGATTCCCAGTCTGTCATCGTGGCACCTCGCTTTATGCGGGTCGCAGAGACCGCAATCTCTCAAATAGTTTTTTTTCCTCCTCGGTCAAATTGGTGGGCAGAACCACTTTTACCTTGGCGAACATATTGCCGTACTTTTTATTGCCTAGCTGGGGCATGCCTTTTCCCGCCAGGCGGAAAACCTTGCCGTTCTGGGTCTCCGGTGGTATTTTAAGAGATAGATTGCCCTTAAAAGTGGGCAATCTGACCTCGCCACCCAATATGGCAGTGGCTAAAGGCACTGAGACTTCATTGTGAAGGTCGTCTCCTTTACGCTCAAAGAGCTTGTGGGGAAGAACTTTCACTACCAGATAGAGGTCGCCTTTGCTGCCACCGGCAAGACCAGGGCCGCCTTCCCCTGCTATACGAATCCTCGAGCCGTCTCTAACTCCCGCTGGAATCTTGACCTCCAGGCGCTTGGGAATTATCTTTCCACCGGCACCATTACAAATAGTACAGACTCGATTGCCCACTCTGCCCGTGCCGCCACAAGCTGTACAGGGCTCCTCGGTCTGAAGTTGCATCATACGCGTAGAGCCATGGTAAGCCTCTTCAAGGGTTACCTCGATGGGAGACTCTATATCCTGACCACGTCGTGGCCCACGCCTCATTCTGGAGCCTACACCAGAATCGCCGAATAAGATTGAAAAAATGTTGCCAAAGCCGCTCAGGTCGCCATACTCAGAAGTTGTGCCACCCTTGCCAAAATCCCACCTGACTCTCTCTTGCCCCCCGGATTTAGCAAATTGGTCAGCATATTCCCATTGTTCACCGAATTTGTCATACTTCTTTCGCTTTTCAGGATTAGAGAGGACTTCATAAGCCGCATTTATCTCCTTGAATTTAGCCTCAGCCGATTTGTCGCCGGGGTTGAGGTCAGGATGATGTTTACGTGCCAAACGGCGGTAGGCCTGCTTGATTTCCTTCTCCGAAGCATTCCTGTTTACGCCTAAAATTTGATAATAGTCCTTGCCTGCCATCTCTCTTCCCTTAGGATTTTGTGTTAATTATAAAATTATTTAATTTTTTTGTCAAATATTTTCAACATATTTCGAGAAGGTTTGACAATATTGTTTAACTTTCCTATAATATTGCCTGGCCTGAGAGTGGGGCTCAGTTAAAAAATAAAATGGAAGATGGCGTTCTAACTCTTACTATGCCCAAAGCTAAAGAGGTAAAGCCCAAAGCAATTAAAGTCAAGGCTAAAGAGAAGAAATGACTACTGCAGAGCCCCGCTCTCAGACTTCAACAAATCTATTAACTGCTTTAAAATCCCTGCGGTAGCTCCCCAGATGATATGCCCGTCGTATTCATATTCGCAAGAATCTTGCCTGAAATTGGCTTCATCCATCAAAAATGCCAAGGGAACGGAAAAGATTTCCCTGATTTCTCTACCATCGGCCTTAAAAGGGTAAGGGTGGGGTATGAAGGCAACAAAAGGCGAAATAACATAATTACTGGTGAGTGTCACGTTATCGTCAAATTCTCCTAAAATTTCAACATCCTCGGCCTTTAAACCTATCTCTTCTTCAACCTCTCTGAGAGCAGTTTGGAGCAGGCTGGAATCAGATGGCTCCCGGGTTCCCCCGGGAAAACAGACTTGCCCTTTGTGAAAGTTTACCTCTTCGCTCCTTTCAGTAAGCAGGACATGATATTGCCCCTGGTCATAAAAAAGAGGTATAAGCACGGCTGAAGCTCTAAGATTTTCATCGGTGATTTTCCTTTTCTTGTGATGACGGAGAATTTTTGCGATTTGCTGTTTCACTGCGTTGTGATTATATCACCTCTCAAGATGTCAAATATTTGCAAGCCCAGTACCTAAGAGTTGTCGCCTAATCACTTAAGAGGTATACTTAAAGGTTGTGGCGATAAAACAAGATTATTACGAAGTGTTGGGAGTGCCTCGGAACGCCAGCGATGAGGAAATCAAGAGGGCGTTTCGCAAGTTAGCGAAACTGCACCATCCTGATTGCAATAGAGAGCCCGGGGCCGAGGAGAAATTTAAGGAAATAAACGAGGCCTACCAGGTCCTCTCCAACCCCGATAAAAGGCGCAGATATGATCGCTATGGCCGAGTGGATATAGAGGGAGGCTTTTCCGATTTTGGCTTTGGCGGGCTGGGGGACATTTTTGAATCCTTCTGGAGTGGTTTTGGTGCCCCCTTCGGGCGGACTGCTCAGCGTGTTCCCCAGAAAGGAGATAGCCTGCGAAGTCACCTGAGTTTTTCCTTTGAAGAGGCGGTATTCGGCTGCAATAAAGAAGTTGAAATACAACGCATCGAGTTCTGCCCTTCATGCCACGGCATTGGCAGCGAACGGGGTACAAATCCCGAGACCTGTCCTGATTGTCGCGGCACAGGACAAGTGAAGAGAGTTCAGCAAAGCATTTTTGGGCGTTTCACTCATATCACCACTTGCCCTCGCTGTGGAGGTAGTGGCGCTGTAATAAACAATCCTTGTTCTCAATGCAAGGGAGGGGGAAGAATAAAGGTGAAGCGCAAAATAAGTATCAACATTCCTGCTGGTGTGGATGAGGGATATCAATTACGCTTGGATGGAGAGGGGAGCGCTGGATTGTATGGAGCCCCCCCCGGCGACCTCTATATCACCCTTTCAGTAAAGCCACACAATTTATTCCATAGAGATGGCAGTGACATTCTTTATGAGTTATCCATCAACTTTGCTCAAGCCGCTTTGGGCGATGAGGTGAGAGTGCCATCTTTAGATGGAAAGGTAGAATTAAAAATACCATCAGGAACTCAAAATGGGAAAATATTTCGCTTCAAAGGCAAGGGGATCTCCCACGTTGATGCCAGAGGAAGAGGAGACTTGCTTGTCAAAGTAAGTATAATAACACCACAACATCTGGATAAAAACCAGCGTTATCTTTTTGAAGAATTGTCTAAGATACTACCTCTGACTGAACCACCCCCAGACGTCTAGTCCGGGCTCAGCAATGGCTTTCTGCCAG
>Ga0315553_10001222_pt1 | contig 21654 bp, 20 predicted proteins | sample SalMarSW160140MG_FD_203099 | JGI IMG/M metagenome (GOLD analysis project Ga0315553, IMG submission 203099) | Salt marsh sediment microbial communities from the Plum Island Ecosystem LTER, Massachusetts, United States - Salt Marsh Sediment SW1601-40 ... | reverse complement strand
TGGCGTAGCGCCAGGAGTTGTACTCTGAGCCATACTTGTCCTTGACCGCCGAGCGCCATGCGAGCAACGAGTTCGGATAGGCGCCCAAATCGCGCAAGAGCGCCGGCTTGCCTTTGGCGGTGACGGCACTCTTGCAGTCGTCCTCGGCCGACGCGGACGATGCTGCCGCCATTGAAAAAGCGGCCGCCGCGAGGACGAGCCGCACCAACAGTCTCGTGGTCATGTTTCGCGTTTCCTGTGGTTCCGCCTCCCTTGCAACTCTGGAGGCTCATTATGCTCCCACAGGATTTGGCGGGGATTGCGACCGGTCTGCAAACCCTCGAAAGGGCGCAGCGCCTTAAGGTCGCACCCGGTGCAGACCGAGATAGCGCTCGACCACTTTGCGATAGATGCTGCTCGGCAGCTTACCGCGCAGGAAATGGCTCAGCCGCGCGACAGGCCCGACAGGGTTGCGGAAGCTCGGGCGGCGCGCCTCCAGAATCTTGGCAATTTTCACGGCCACCTCGCGCGGGTCGCCGCCGACTGCCGCGGCATGAGCATCGCCCGACCGGAACGTGTGCTGCGCCCATGTCCAGTAGGCGCTGCCCTCGGGGCAGATGCGGGGGGAGCTTTGCCAGATGTCGGTCATGTAGGGTCCCGGCTCGATCAGCAGCACGTCGATTCCAAACGGCGACACCTCGTAGGCGAGCGACTCGGCCCAGCCCTCGATTGCCCATTTGGAGGCGCAATAGATGGAGTTGGCCGGCTGGCCGACAAACGCCGACTCGCTCGACACGATGAGGATGCGCCCGCTTCGCTGCTGGCGAAAGGTGGGCAGAAGCGCGCGCGTCAACTCAAGAATGCCGAAAAAATTCGTCTCCATGACGCGGCGCAGCTCGGACTCGGGCAGGTCCTCGAAGGCCCCGCCGGCGGCGACGCCCGCGTTGTGCACAACCGCATCAAGGCGGCCACCGGTATCGGCCAGTGTGCGCTCGACGGCCGCGTGCAGGGAGCTTGCGTCGGTGACGTCGAGCTGGCCGATTTCCACGCGTTCGCGCACGCCGGCCTTATTGAGCGCCTCCTCGAGCGGACCTCGTTTGTCGGGATTGCGCATCGTTGCAAACACGCGCCAGCCGCGCCGCGCGAGCTCCACCGTGCTCGCGAGGCCGAAGCCCGTGGAGGTGCCTGTGATGAGAACGGTACGCATGAGCCTTCTGCCGACGATAAATCCTCGCGCGCCCTAATACACCCGCGCTTTGGGCTCGATGTACTTGACCTCATTGGTCATGGTGTGCGCATGCACGGGCCGGTCGCCGAGCCGCACGGATTTGGTGGCGTAGTCGGCCCAGGACAGCGTGTGCTTCATCCAGTTGACGTCGTCGCGCTTGGGGAAATCCTCGCGCGCGTGCGCCCCGCGGCTCTCCTCGCGGTTGGCGGCGCTGCCGACCGTGACCGCGGCCTGGGCGATGAGGTTGTCGTACTCAAGCGTCTCGATCAGATCCGAGTTCCAGATCAGCGAGCGGTCGGTGACGGCGATATCCTCGGAGGCTTTCCAGATCTCGCCGATCTGGCGCACGCCTTCGGCCAGAACCGGGGCGTCGCGGAAAACCGCGCAATGCGCCTGCATCGACCTTTGCATCTTGAGGCGCAACTCGGCGGTGGGCGTGCTGCCCTTGGCGTAGCGGAAGCAATCGAGTCGTGTGAGCGCGAAATCGGCCGCGTCCTTCGGCAGCTCGGGCGGCGTGGTGCCGGGCTCGATTGTCTCCGCGCAGCGCAAGGCGGCGGCGCGGCCGAACACCACAAGATCGATGAGCGAGTTGCTCCCCAGCCGGTTGGCGCCGTGCACCGAAACGCACGCCGCCTCGCCGACCGCCATCAGGCCCGGGACCACGTGGTCGGGATTTCCATCCTTCAGCGTCAGCACCTCGCCCAAGTAATTCGTGGGAATGCCGCCCATGTTGTAGTGCACGGTCGGCAGCACGGGGATGGGCTCGCGACGGACGTCGACGCCGGCGAAGACCCTGGAGCTCTCGCTGATGCCCGGTAGCCGCTCGGCCAGGATCGCCGGGTCGAGGTGCTCGAGGTGCAGGTGCATGTAGTCTTTATCGGGTCCATGTCCGCGGCCCTCGCGGATCTCGATGGTCATCGAGCGCGAAACGACGTCGCGCGAGGCGAGGTCCTTGGCGTGCGGTGCGTAGCGCTCCATGAAACGCTCGCCCTCCGAGTTGGTCAGATACCCGCCCTCGCCGCGCGCGCCCTCGGTGATCAGCATGCCGGCGCCGTAGATGCCGGTCGGGTGGAACTGCACGAACTCCATATCCTGCAGCGGCAGCCCGGCGCGCAGCAGCATGGCGTTGCCGTCGCCGGTCTGGGTATGGGCCCCGGTGCACGAGTAGTAGATGCGCCCGTAGCCGCCGGTCGCCAGGATGGTCTTTTTGGCGCGGAACTGGTGGACCGAGCCGTCTTCCAGCGAGATGGCGACGATTCCGCGGCAGGCGCCGTCCTGATCCATGATCAGATCGATGGCGAAGTACTCGATGAAGAATTCGGCCGCATGCCGCAGCGATTGCCCGTAAAGCGTGTGCAGCATGGCGTGCCCAGTGCGGTCGGCCGCTGCGCAGGTGCGCTGCGCGGGCGGGCCCTCGCCGAAGTCGGTGGTCATGCCGCCGAAGGGGCGCTGGTAGATGCGCCCGTCCTCGGTGCGGCTGAAGGGCACGCCGTAGTGCTCGAGCTCGTAGACGGCGGCCGGGGCATGGCGGCACAGGTACTCGATCGCGTCCTGGTCGCCGAGCCAGTCGGCACCCTTCACCGTATCGTACATGTGCCAGCGCCAGTCATCGGGGCCCATGTTGCCCAGCGCGGCGGCGACACCGCCCTGGGCGGCAACCGTGTGCGAGCGGGTGGGAAACACCTTGCTCACGCAGGCGGTTTTGAGCCCGGCTTCCGCGCAGCCGAGCGTCGCGCGCAAACCCGCGCCGCCGGCGCCGACGACGACGACGTCGTAGGCGTGATCGTGGATGGGGTACGCCTTACCGTTGACGGCGGGCGCCGATGCCGGCGCGCGCTCCGCGCCGTTGCCTTTCTTCTTGGCGCCCTCGTCCCGCCGCTTCGCCATTTCAGCCCCCGAAGCTCAATTTCAGCACCGCGAAGATTGCGACCGCCGCAACGGCTGCCGAGAAGAATGTGTTCACCAGCAGCAGCAGCAATTTTGCGCTCTCGGTGTGAACGTAGTCCTCGATGATGACCTGCATGCCGATGCGCATGTGCACGGCAGTCGAAACAACGAGGACGAGGAGCGCAATGGCGATCGCCGGGTGCCCCAGCGTGGCCTTGACGGAGCCGAGCTCGGCGCCGGCAAGGGTCGCGATCAGTCCGATTGCGAAGGGCACGAGCACCAGGTTGGCGGCGGCGGTCAGGCGCTGGCGCACAAAGTGACCGGGGCCCTCGTGAGCGGAGCCCAGCCCGCGCACCCGTTTCAAGGGTGTGATCATTGCCATGGCATCACCCATCCCCGCTCGGAGGCGATGAAAAACCACAGGCCGGCCGTCAGCAGCAGCGACAAAACGATGGTGCTCCAGGACAGAAGATTGACGCTCGCGATGTCCAGGTTGGCACCGGTGTCCCAGATGAAGTGCCGCAGGCCTCCCAGCATGTGGTGGATCAAGGCCCAGGTGTAGCCGACGAGCACGACCATCCCGGCCGGGGTGGCGAAAAGGCCGTTGACGAAGGCGAAATAATCGGGGCTCGTCGCCGCCGCCAGCAGCCACCAGGCCAGGAGCAACGCGCCGAAATAGAGCGCGATCCCGGTCAGGCGATGAAAGATCGACATGACCATGTTGATCTGGGGGCGGTAGATCTGCAGGTGCGGAGAGAGCGGGCGGGCGCGCGCCGGCTGCTCTGAACTGGCCTCAGCCATGTCGGTTGCCTCGGGGGATGCCTTGTTCGTTGGGTCTTGAGGTGGTTTTAGCGCGTCGGGTAACACCCGGCAAATTGTCATTCGCCGCAGCAGGGCGGCGATCCCTACCGTTGCAACATGCGGAGACTTGCGTGGATCCCGCTCTTCAGCGGGATGACGGGTGGTGATGGGGCAGTCGATCGCCCACCCAAAAACGTCATTCCGGCGTAGGCCGGAACCCACGCCAGTTTCAACATGTGCTTCTCTTTCGGGTGTTCGCGTCCGCGCAGCGATTCCGCTCTAGCGTGGCAGCAGCACCCAGGCGTCGAGATCGAGGAGCACGCCGTCGGCGTACTGGCCGTCCTCGGTCTTCAGAGGAAAGGCGGCGCAGTCCATGTTCTTGACCGCCACCAGGCGGATGCGCAGGGCGCCGACGTCGGCGCGGTCGGGCAGCTCCGCCTTCTCCAGGATCTCCGACCAGGCGTAGACCGTGTCGCCGGCAAAGCACGGGGACACGTGGCGGCCGCCGTTGATGGCGGCGAGATGGAAGGCGTTGGCGAGCCCGTTGAAGGACAGCGCCCGGGCGAGCGAGATGACGACGCCGCCGTAGACGATGCGCTTGCCGAACCGGCCCTTGGCCTCGGTGTGCTGGTTGAAATGCACTTTGGCGGTGTTCTGGTAGAGGCGGGTGGCGATCTGGTGCTCGGCCTCCTCCAGCGTCATGCCGTCGACGTGGTCGATCTTCTCTCCGACCTCGTAGTCGCCCCAGCGATAGGGCGAGCCGGAAAGCGCATAGTCGTAGCGCGCGATCGCGAGCGGCGGCACGGCCGAGCCGATCTCGGCGGGATCGACGCGCTGGGCCAGATTGGGGACGATCGCTTCCGGCGCCGGGCTCTCCTTGTCGCGCTTCCTCACCATGACCCAGCGCACGTACTCGAGCACGATATCGCCGTCCTGGTTGCGCCCTGTGGAGCGCACGTAAACGGTGCCCGTCTCGCGGTTGGAGTTCTCCTTGATGCCGATGACCTCCGACACCGACGACAGCGTGTCGCCCGGGTAGGCCGGCTTCAAAAAGCGGCAGTTGGCATAGCCGAGGTTGGCAATCGCATTAAGCGAAATGTCCGGCGTCGTCTTGCCGAACACGACATGAAAGGTGAGCAGGTCGTCGAGCGGCGCCCGTGGATATCCGATCTCCTTGGCAAACGCATCCGAGGACTGCACGGCAAAGCGGGTGCCGTAAAGGCTCGTGTAGAGCGCTGCGTCGCCCACCGTGACGGTGCGCGGGGTGGCGTGGGTGATCACCTGCCCGTAGCGGAAATCCTCAAAGAAGTTGCCGGGATTGGTTTTGGTCGATGTCATCTGTGGGGATCATGCCTCTCGAGGTGGAACGGCCCGGTGCCGATTAGGCCGAAAGGGGCATCGCTGTCGATATCCTTTTTGCTGTCCGGACCGCGGGAGCCCCTCAAAACCACTCCTCCTCGGTCTTGCGCATGGCCGCGATCGCCACGGCGATCGCCACCGTGCGCTTGGCCTGCACCAGATGCAGCCGCTCCACCATCTTGCCTTGTACTGTGATAACACCCTTGTGCGCGTTTTCCGGCTCCTCGAAGGCGGCAATGATCTTGCGCGCCCAGTCGACCTCCTCCTCCGTCGGCGAGAAGATCTCGTTGCAGGGCGCGACCTGCGAAGGATGGATCAGGGTCTTGCCGTCCATGCCGAGCGTGCGGCCATGCTCGCACTCGGCGCAGAATCCGGCTTCGTCGCGGAAGTCGTTGTAGACGCCGTCGAGGATATCGAGCCCGTAGGCGCGCGCCGCCACGAGCGACATGGCGAGCCACGGCACGACGGCGATGCGGTTGTGCAGGGCGCGGGCGCGCGATTCTTTCAAGAGGTCGTTGGTGCCCATGACGAGGCAGGCGAGCCGGTTTGCGGGGTCGGCCCCCAGGGCGGCGATCTCGCTCACGTTCAGGATCGAGCGCGGCGTCTCCATCATGGCCCAAAGCCGCGTCTTGGCCGGTGCGCCGATGTCGCCCAGCACCCTCGCCACCGTGACGATGTCGCCCGGCAGGGACACCTTCGGCACGAGGATCGCGTCGGGTGCGACGCGCATTGCCGCGCGCAGATCGTCCATGCCCCAAGGGGTCTCGATGGCATTCGGGCGGATCACGAGCTCGCGCCGGCCGTAGCCGCCCGCCTTCACCGCCGCGCAGACGCTGTTGCGGGCCGCGATCTTCGCTTCGGGCGCGACCGAATCCTCCAGATCGAGGATCAGCGAGTCCGCCGGCAGCGTCTTCGCCTTCTCGAGCGCCCGCTCATTGGCGCCCGGCATGTAGAGCACGCTGCGGCGTGGGCGGATGTGCATCCCCAAATCCCCCTTGTGCACTGCACAATAGCGCGCGCCGCGGCGAAGACCAAGGTATGGTCCACAGCCTCTTGGCGGTGGACCGCACTTGCGGCAAGAGAAGCGAAACGGCAGATCGACCCCTTACATGGCCCGCGTTCTGGCTCTCTCCTCCCACGTCGCCTTCGGCTCCGTCGGGCTCGCCGTCATCGTTCCGGCGCTGCAGGCGCTGGGGCACGAGGTCGTGGCGCTGCCAACGATCGTGCTGTCGAACCACCCCGGCTACGGGAGCTTCTCTGGCGAGCAGATCGCGCCCGTCAATCTCGATCAGATCGTCGACTCCCTTGATTCCCATGGTTGGCTCGCAAGCGTCGACGCCGTGCTTACCGGCTACCTGCCGACCGAGGCGCACTTAGTGACGGCGGCGTCCACCGTCACGCGTGTGCGTCACGCCAATACTTCGGCGCTGTTCGTCTGTGACCCGGTGTTCGGCGACGAGCCGAAGGGCCTCTATCTGGATGCCGCCGTTCCCGCCGCGATAAGAGAGCGTCTGCTTCCCTTGTGCGACGTTGCGACCCCGAACCGGTTCGAGCTCGCGTGGCTTTCCGGCCAACCGGCCGACAGCCTCGCGGAAGGCGTTGCCGCCGCGCGCTCTCTCGGCGTCCCGGCGGTGCTGGCGACCTCACTCCCGGCAAGCGGGGACCGGCTCGCGACGCTCCGCATCGGCGAAAATGAAGCCCGCGCCTGCTTTGTGCCTCGACGCAAGGCGGCTCCCCATGGCACAGGAGACTTGCTGGCTGCGCTCTACCTGGGGCATGCCCTCAACGGCGTTGCGCCGGATGCGTGTCTGGGGCGGGCTGTGGCGGCGGTGGAAGCGAGCATCGTTGCCAGCGCCGGCCGGGCCGAACTGCCGCTGGCGGCGGCGCAGGCAACTTGGGTCGAGGCCGAGGCGTTGCCGACCACGGCGGTCTAAAGTCGGGTCGGTCGAAATCTACACACGGCGAGGAGGCGGTAGGGCCGGATGGCAATCCCTAAGAAGACGATCAACCGGCGGTTCAGCGGCGCCCTCGCCTTCATGCGGCACGACGCGGCGAGCGGGATCGTGCTGCTCGGGGCAGCCTTCCTCGCCTTGATCTTGCAGAACTCACCCTTGAGCTGGCTCTACGACAGCCTGCTGGGCACTCCGGTCACGATCGGCGTCGGCGCCATCATGCTCGACAAGCCGTTGCTGTTGTGGATCAACGACGGCTTGATGGCCACTTTCTTTTTTCTGGTGGGCCTCGAGATCAAACGCGAGCTGATGGTCGGCGAGCTTTCGACGGCGAAGCAGGCCTCGCTCCCCCTCATCGCCGCCATCGGCGGCATGATCGTGCCCGCTCTCATCTATTCGACTATCAACTGGACCGACGACATCGCGCTGCACGGCTGGGCCATTCCGGCCGCCACCGATATCGCTTTTGCCGTCGGCGTCCTCGCCCTGCTGGGTCCCCGCGTTCCAACCTCCCTCAAAGTGTTCCTGCTGGCGCTCGCCATCATCGACGACCTCGGCGCCATCATCATCATCGCCTTTTTCTACACCTCGCAACTGTCGCTGGTCGCCCTCGGGCTGGCCGGCCTCGGCGTCGCCGCGCTGGCGATCCTCAACACCCGCGGCGTCACGCACATTGCGCCCTATGCGCTCGTTGGGGTTTTCATCTGGCTATGCGTGCTTGAATCCGGCGTGCACGCCACGCTGTCGGGCGTGGTGACGGCGCTGGCAATCCCGCTCACGATCCCCAAGGGCGAGACGCAAAGCCCGCTGGTCAAACTCGAAGAGTCGCTCCATCCCTGGGTCACGTTCGGCGTGCTGCCGCTGTTCGCCTTCGGCAATGCCGGCGTCACGCTCGCCGGCATGACGCTCGCGAAGGTCGTGAGCGCGATTCCCATGGGCATCGCCTTCGGGCTTTTCATCGGCAAGCCGATCGGCATCTTTGGGTTCTCGCTCGGTGCAATCGGCCTAAAGCTCGCCGGCAAGCCGGAGGGCGCCACCTGGCCCCAGCTCTTCGGCGTGTCGATCCTGGGTGGGATCGGCTTCACCATGAGCCTCTTCATCGGCATGCTGGCCTTCGTCGACACCGAGCGCGCGGCCGAGATCCGCATCGGCGTCCTGCTCGGCTCGATCGTATCCGCGTGCGTGGGCTATCTCGTCCTGCGCCGTGTGACGCCCGCCGTCGTTTCCGTAAAACCATCAGCCCCGGGGCAGCGATGACACCGTTTCCCGAGCATCTGACCGACCGCTACCGGCGCTTCAAGTACCGGCACTTCATTCCGCATGTGGAGCAATACGAGGCGCTTGCAGCCTATGGTCAGGCACCCGAGGTGATGGTCGTGTCGTGCTGCGACAGCCGCGTCGACCCGGAAACGATTTTTTCCGCCATGCCGGGCGAATTGTTTGTCATGCGCAACGTCGCCAACCTGATCCCGCCCTACGAGACGGGCGGCACCTACCACGGTGTTTCCGCCGCGATCGAGTTCGCCGTGCTCACCTTGCGGGTCAAGCATCTCGTCGTCATGGGGCATTCGGGCTGCGGCGGCGTGAAGGCGGCGCTCGACGAGGAGGCGACGCGCGAGACGGAGGGTCAGTTCATCACCAAGTGGATGGCGATGCTCGATGGGGCGCGGCTCAAGGTGCTCGCCAGCCACCAGGGCGCCTCGCGCAAGGACATGGCCACGGCGTTGGAATGGGAAGGCATCAAGACGTCGCTGCAGAATTTGCGCTCCTTTCCCTTTCTCAGTGCGCTTGAAAGCAAAGGGCGCATCGCCTTGCACGGCGCCTACTTCGACATCGCGACGGGCCAGCTTTCGGCGCTCAACGAGACGACCGGCGAGTTCTACCCGCTGTAGGGGAAGGGCCGACGTCAGCTTCCTGCGGTGGGTTTCCGTGCAGCTTCGATCGCAGGGATGAGCTTCCTCGCCAGCGAGGACGGCGAAATGGGGCCGACGTGCTTGTAGACGATCTCGCCCCTGCCGTTGACGACGAAGGTCTCGGGCATGCCGTAGACGCCCCATTCGATGGCGCCGCGCCCGTTGGCATCCGTTCCCACCGCCGTGAAGGGATTGCCGTAGCGGCCGAGGAAGCGGCGCGCCGCGGTCGGCTGGTCCTTGTAGTTGACGCCGTAGAGCGCCACGCCGGTCTTGTCCTTGAGCGCCACCAGATACTGCTGCTCCTCGGCGCACGGCACGCACCACGATCCCCAGAAGTTGACGACGCTCACCTTTCCGTTAGCGAGCTCCGCGCTGGTAAAGCCGGGGACGGCACGGCCGCCGTCCCGCAGGCCTTCGAGTGCGGGAAAGGCCGTCGCCGGGGCGGGCTTGCCGATGAGCGCGGACGGCAGCTTGGAGGGATCGCCGGTGGTGAGGGCGAAGGCGAACAGGCCCACCAGCGCGGCGAAGATGAGGCCGGGCACGATTACCCATGTGAGGCTGCGGCCCGTTTGGGGCGCGTCACCCGCAATACTGTCGGCGGTGCCATCCTTGCCAGGCTCTTGCATGAGATGTGGGCCTATGCCTCTTAGGAGCGCGGCGCGGCGGCGCGGCTTTCGGAGCGGCGCGTCACTCCGCGCGCGGACAAATCCGCCAGGCGTCGCGCTTGCACGCGCCCGTCGAGAATGAGCCAGGCGATGAGGCCGGCGAGCACGAGTGCGACCGCGCCGTAGGCGGACCAGATGAAGGCTGCGTGCGGTCCAAGGTCCATGGGTTACTCCGCCGCCGCCGCCAGCTGGCCGGCCTGGGCGCGGGCCACCTCGGCCATCTGCAACGCCTTGACGCGCCGGCGCAGGATCTCGTTGCGCATGGCCTTCACGTGCAGCGCCACGAACAGCACCGTGAAGCCCAGCGCCATCACGAGCAGCGGCTTTAGAATGGATGGGTCGATGGTCGATCCGCCAAGCCTCAGCACGCTCGCCGGCTGGTGCAGCGTGTTGCCCCACTCCACCGAGAACTTGATAACGGGGAGCATCACGATGCCGACGAGTGCCAGGATGGCCGTCAGCTTTGCTGCCAGCGTCTCGTCCTCGATCGAGGAGCGAAGCGCAATGAGCCCCAGATAAAGAAAGAACAGGATCAGCACCGAGGTGAGCCGCGCATCCCACACCCAGTAGGTGCCCCACGTCGGCCGCCCCCAAAGCGATCCCGTGACGAGCGCAATGAACGTGAAGGCCGCGCCGATGGGAGCTGCCGCCTTGGCGGAAACATCGGCGAGCGGATGGCGGAAGACGAGCAGGCCGAAAGCCGAGATGGCGATCAGCGTGTAAGCCGCCATGGCGAGCCAGGCGGATGGCACGTGGATATACATGATGCGCACCGTCTCGCCCTGCTGGTAGTCGGGCGGGGCCACGAAGAAGCTCAAGTAGAGCCCGTAGCCGATGATCGCGGCGGCCGCGCCCACAAGCCACGGCAGGATCCGGCCCGAAAGGTCCATGAACTGGGTCGGGTTGGCGAGACGCTGGGTGACGGTCTGCATTGGAATTGATCTAAGACGTTATGCCCGGAATCGCAATTGAGGGCTGGTCGCAGCCTTATTGCATTTGTAGCCGCAGGGCTGCTGCGGCCGCGATCGGCCCTAAAATGACGGCGAAAAGCGAGATTGCGGTCAGGATCAGGAACGGGCTCGTGACCCCGCCGGGACCCAGGAGCGCGCCGATGGCCGCCATGCCGAAGACGAGCGTGGGCACATAAAGCGGCAGCACCAGAAGCGCGATCAGGAGGCCGCCGCGGTGGGCCTTCAGCGTCAGCGCGGCCCCCACCGCGCCGATGAAGCTGACGGCAGGCGTGCCGATCAGCATGGTCGCCACCAGCACCGGATAGGCGCCGATCTCCAGGTTGAGGAGGATGCCGAGGACCGGGGCCAACAGCGCCAATGGGACGCCCGTTGAGATCCAATGGGCGAGCGCCTTGGCGGCTGCGACCAGCTCCAGCGGCAGCGCACCCGTCGCCAGGATGTCGAGCGAGCCGTCCTCGTAGTCGCTCGCAAAAACGCGCGGAAGCGACAGCAGCGCCGACAAGAGCAGCGCGATCCACAGAACGCCGGGGGCGATGCGCGACAAAAGTTTGAGATCGGCACCGATGCCGAGCGGCAATAGCGTCACCACGATCATGTAGAAGCCGAGCGCGGTGCCGAGCGCCCCGCCTTGGCGCACGGCAAGGCGCAGATCGCGCTTGACGAGCATGGCGAAGGCGCTCACGCCGCGTCCTCCGCCAAACCCAAGCGGATCTCCTGGGCGCGCGCGAGCGGCACGGGCATGTGCGTCGCGACGACCGCAAGCCCTCCGTCCCGAACGTGCGCGTCGATACAATCGACGAGCACGGCGGCGGCGGCGGCATCGAGCGAGGCGGTCGGCTCATCGAGCAGCCACAGCGGACGCGGTGCCGCCGCAAGACGCGCGAGCGCCAGGCGCCGCTTCTGGCCGGCCGACAGATAGCCCGCCGGAATGTCGGCGAGCCCCGAAAGCGCAAAGCGCTCCAGCGCGGCAGCGACCTCGGCGGCGCTGTCGTGGCTGTCGGACCCGTCGAGAAAGGCCGCCCAGAAAGCCAGGTTCTCGGCGACCGTCAGGTGCGTCTTGAGGCCGTCGAGGTGCCCGACAAAATGAATGAGCTCGGCTATCTCGCGCTCATCGGCGGCGTCTGCGATGCGAATGACGCCGGAGGCGGGCGTCAGAAACCCGGCGAGCGCCCGCAACAGCGTCGTCTTGCCCGAGCCGTTGGCTCCCGTCAGAACGAGCGCCTCACCTGCCTGCAAACGAAAGGACAGCCCATCGATGATGGTCCGCCCACCGCGGCTCAAGACCAGATTTTCAGCAGTGAGCTGCACAGCTCTTGATCATCCGCGTGTCAGAATGCGCTGGCGAAGCGAAGGGGAAACCCCGCAAGATACGCGATGAGGATGCTCGCTGGCCCCGGGCCGCGCGGGCCTATATAAGAGGCACGCTTCCATCGACGCCAGCGCAAATGCGCGCCTATGAGGCCCTCCAAGCGGCAAGGTTAGCGCGCTTTTTGAGCCGGCGGTGCAGGATGAATGAAGGAGATCCCGCTTTGACGGTCGCAGAGACGCTCTGCCTCGACAGCTTCAAGTGCCGCAAGACGCTCACCTCCGGCGGCAAGACGTACGTCTATTATTCGTTGCCGGCTGCCGAGGAAAATGGCCTCAAGGGGGTCTCCAAGCTTCCCTTCTCGATGAAGGTGCTGCTCGAGAACTTGCTGCGCCACGAGGACGGCCGCACCGTAACCAAGGCCGACATCGAGGCGGTCGCCGCCTGGCTCACCGACAAGGGCAAAACCGGTCAGGAGATCGGATTTCGCCCCGCCCGCGTGCTGATGCAGGATTTTACCGGCGTCCCTGCCGTGGTCGATCTCGCCGCCATGCGCGATGGCATGAAGCAGCTCGGCGGCGACCCTGAGAAGATCAACCCGCTCGTGCCCGTCGATCTCGTGATCGACCACTCGGTGATCGTCGACGAGTTCGGCTCACCGCAAGCCTTCGCCCACAACGTGGAGCACGAATACCAACGCAACGGCGAGCGCTACAATTTCCTCAAGTGGGGCCAGGAGGCCTTCGACAATTTCCGCGTGGTCCCGCCCGGCACCGGCATCTGCCACCAGGTGAACCTGGAGTTCTTGGCCCAGACCGTGTGGACCAAGGCGCTGCCCGACGGCACGATTCTCGCCTACCCCGACACCCTCGTCGGCACCGACAGCCACACCACCATGGTCAACGGCCTTGCCGTGCTCGGCTGGGGCGTGGGCGGCATCGAGGCGGAGGCCGCCATGCTGGGCCAGCCGCAGTCGATGCTGCTGCCCGAAGTGATCGGCTTCAAGCTGAAGGGCAAGCTGAAGGAGGGCGTGACCGCGACCGACCTGGTGCTCACCGTGACCCAGATGCTGCGCAAGAAGGGCGTGGTCGGCAAGTTCGTTGAGTTCTTCGGCCCCGGCCTCGACACCATGCCGCTCGCCGACCGCGCAACCATCGCCAACATGTCGCCCGAGTACGGCGCGACCTGCGGCTTTTTCCCCATCGACGCCGAGACGCTCGCCTACCTCACCATGTCGGGGCGCGAGCCCTACCGCGTCGCGCTTGTCGAGGACTACGCCAAGGCGCAAGGCCTGTTTCGCTCGAGCGGCGCGCCCGATCCCGTCTTCACCGATACACTTGAGCTCGATCTGGGCACCGTCGTGCCCTCGCTCGCGGGGCCGAAGCGCCCCGAGGGGCGCATTGCGCTTCCCGACGTTAGCGCCGGCTTCGCCCAGGCGCTGGAAACGGAGTACAGCAAGCCCGGCGAATTGTCGAAGCGGGTCGCCGTTGCCGGCCGCAACTTCGACATCGGTCACGGCGACGTCGTCATCGCCGCGATCACCAGCTGCACCAATACCTCAAACCCCAGCGTTTTGATTGCGGCCGGGCTCGTTGCGCGCAAGGCGGTGGAGAAGGGCCTCAAGACCAAGCCGTGGGTCAAGACCTCGCTGGCGCCGGGATCACAGGTCGTCTCCGCCTATCTCGACAAGGCGGGCCTGCAGCCCTACCTCGATCAGCTCGGCTTCAATCTGGTCGGCTTCGGCTGCACCACCTGCATCGGAAACTCGGGGCCGCTCGCGCCGGAAATCTCGGCTGCCGTCAACGAGAACGGCATCATCGCCGCCGCCGTGCTGTCGGGCAACCGCAACTTCGAAGGCCGCATCAGCCCCGACGTGCAGGCCAACTACCTGGCCTCGCCGCCGCTCGTCGTCGGCTATGCGCTCGCCGGCTCGGTCCAGAAGGACCTGACGCGCGAGCCCCTCGGCGCGGGGCGCGACGGCCGGCCGGTGTTCCTCAAGGACATCTGGCCGACGTCCCAGGAGATCCACGCCTTCATCGCCGAGACCATCACGCGCGAGCTGTTCGTCGAGCGCTACTCTGACGTTTTCAACGGGGACGCGAGCTGGCGCGCCATCGACGTGCCCGGCGGCCTGACCTATGCGTGGGACGGGAATTCCACCTACGTGCGCAATCCCCCTTACTTCGAGGGCATGGACAAGACGCCGAGCCCGGTCACGGACATCGTCGGCGCGCGCATCCTCGGGCTTTTCGGCGACAAGATCACCACCGACCACATCTCGCCGGCCGGCGCGATCAAGCCCACCTCGCCCGCGGGCGAATATCTGCTGGGCCACAACGTGACGGTCGCCGAATTTAATCAGTACGGCACGCGCCGCGGCAATCACGAGGTGATGATGCGCGGCACGTTCGCCAACATCCGCATCAAGAACCACATGGCCAAGGACGAAGCCGGCAACGTCAAGGAAGGCGGGTTCACGGTGCACTACCCGTCGGGCGAGCAGATGCCGATCTACGACGCGGCCATGCGCTACAAGGCGGACGGCGTGCCGCTCGTCGTGTTCGCGGGCGTGGAGTACGGCAACGGCTCCTCGCGCGACTGGGCCGCCAAGGGCACCAACCTTCTCGGCGTCAAGGCCGTGATCGCCCAGTCGTTCGAGCGCATCCACCGGTCCAACCTGGTCGGCATGGGCGTCGTGCCGTTCGTGTTCGAGGAGGAGACGAGCTGGCAATCGCTCGGCCTCAAAGGTGACGAGACTGTAACCATTCGCGGGCTCGCGTCGATCAAGCCGCGGCGAAAGATGACCGCTGAGATCACATCGGCTGACGGCGCGGTGAAGACCGTCCCCATCCTTTGCCGCATCGATACCCTCGATGAGCTCGAATACCTCAAGAACGGCGGGATTTTGCACTACGTTTTGCGCAACCTGGCCGCCGCCTGAGCCCTTGAAGCGGGACCGCGAGCCATTAACGTGACTCAATCTTTCGTGACAGCCCGTTGAAGCCCCAAGGCCCGGGAATTAGTCTAGTTACAACGTAACCCTCTAGGTAGTTTGCTAATGCGGCTGGCCGCCATCCTCGCTCTGACGATCGCGCTTCTTGTGCCGTCCTCGCGCGTGCCCGCGCAGCAGGCGGGGATCAATCCCTCGTTCCCCCCGCCCAAGAACGTGCTCGAGCTGTTCACGAGCCAGGGCTGCGACACCTGCCCGCCGGCCGATAAGGTGCTCGCCTCCTACGCGGACCGCCCCGACGTCATCGCCATCACGCTGCCCGTCGACATCTGGGACTACCTCGGCTGGAAGGACACGCTCGCCTCCGACAAGAACTCAGAGCGGCAGAAGTTCTATGCCAAGGCGCGCGGCGACGGCGCCATCTACACGCCGCAGGTCATCGTCAACGGCATGATCGGCGTCAACGGCAGCGACCCCAAGGCCATCGACGAGGCGATCCACCTGACGGACGAGACGCTCAAGACGACGCGTGTTCCGATCCGCTTCTGGCACGAGCGCAACTCGATCATCATCGAGGCGGGCGACGCCCCGCCCGGGCTGCGCACCAAGGAGGCCACCATCTGGTTCGCGGTCGTGCAGAAGAAGGCAGACGTTCCCGTCGAGCACGGCGACAACGAGGGCAAGACGCTGACCTACACCAACATCGTGCGCGAGATGCTCCCCGTCGGCTCCTGGAACGGAAAGGCGATGCACCTGGAGCTGGCACGTACCGCGGTGATGACGCCAGAGACGCAGGCGTGCATCGTGCTCCTGCAGGAGGGCAAGGCGGGGCCGATCATCGGCGCCGCCTGGACGGGCCTGTGGTAGCGGTCTGTTAGCAGCCGATTGGAGCCGAAGCCCTAGGAAGGCACGCGATTCCCGGCGATATGTGCATGCGGCGCACTTATCCCGTGGACATGTTCATGAAACTCGATTTTTTGAACATATTGTTGTGGACGTGTTCAACGCGTGCACCTATTGTCTGCACATGGTCAAAAAACACAAAAAAGTGAGCACGTCGCGCTTCGATCCCGCGAAGCCTTACAACGCCCTTCCGCCGCTGCCGCCCCACCAAGCCTTGGAGACGCTCCCCGTGCTGCGCAAGTGCGTCGGCGCCAGCAGAGCATTGGCGGGTCTGAAGGAGGCGGCCCGACTCATTCCCAACCAAAACGTGCTGATCAACTCCATTCCCCTGCGCGAAGCTCGAGACAGCTCCGCCATCGAAAACATCGTCACCACGAACGACACGCTCTTCAAATTCGCAAATGCAGATCCTGAGAAAGCCGACGACGCGACCAAGGAAGCCTTGCGCTATCGAACCGCCCTCATGCAGGGCTTCAAGGACGTGCGAGAAAAACCCCTCAGCACCCGCACGGCGGTGCTGGTCTGCCGCGCCATCAAGAACGTCGATCTCGATATCCGCCAGGTTCCAGGCACCGCTCTCGCCCATCATCCCAGCGGTAATATCATTTACACGCCACCCGAAGGGCAAGCGTTGCTGCGCGAGAAGCTGACCAACCTCGAGCAGTTCCTGCACGGCAGCGAAGAAATCGACCCCATCATCCGGATGGCTGCCGCTCACTACCAGTTTGAAGCTATCCATCCCTTCACCGACGGCAACGGCCGCACGGGACGCATCCTCAATACACTCTTCCTGATTGACAAGAAACTCCTCGATTTGCCTATCCTCTATTTGAGCCGCTATATCAACGAGCATCGGTCCGAATACTATGACCGCCTACTCGCAGTGACGACTTCGGGAGCATGGGAAGCGTGGCTGCTCTACATGCTCACCGCTATCGAGGAGACATCGCTCTGGACCACGGCGAAAATTCGCGCCATTGGCGACCTGATGGACGCAACCGTCGATTACGTGAGCGCGTCGTCTCCCAAGATCTACAGCCGCGAGCTGATAGAAGTAATCTTCACCCAGCCTTACAGTCGCATCGCCAATGTCGTCGACGCAAAGCTCGGCAACAGGGCCACTTCTAGCAAATACTTGAAGGAGCTCGTGGCCAAAGGCGTGCTGCAGGAGAGGCAGGAAGGACGAGAAAACATCTACATCAACGTCCGCTTCCTCGAGCTTCTTACCTCCGACGCCAACGACTTCAAGAGATTTACATAGGTCAGGCAGCTTGCGACGCTGCTAATTCGCCAGCCCGCGCTTCTTCAGCATGCCTGCGATCTCCGGCGGACGCCCGCGGAAGGCGACGTAGGCAGCAAGCGGATCGCGTGCATTCCCGGCGCTATAAATGTGCTTTTTGAGCCGCTTCGCCGTCGGCGCATGGAACGGGTCGCCCGCCTCCTCGAAAGCGGCAAACGCGTCCGCGTCCATCACCTCCGACCACAGATAGCTGTAATAGCCCGCAGCATACCCGCCGACGATGTGCAGGAAATGGGGTACGCGGTGGCGCATGACGATCTCGCGCGGCATGCCAAGTGAATCGAGCGTCGCGCGTTCGAACGCACCGACGTCGAGGCCATCGCTGTCGGCAAGCGAGTGCAGTTCCATGTCGACGAACGCGGAAGCGACGTATTCCACCGTTGCGAAACCCTGGTTGAAATTGCGCGCTTTCTTGACGCGCGCCGCCAGCGTCCGCGGCATCGGCTTGCCGGTCCGGTAGTGACGCGCAAAGCGCTGCAGCACCTCGGGCACCGTCAGCCAGTGCTCGTAGAGCTGCGAGGGCAACTCGACGAAATCGCGCGTGACGCCGGTGCCCGAGATCGACGGATAGGTGACGTCGGATAATAGCCCGTGCAAGCCGTGCCCGAACTCGTGAAAGAGCGTGCGCGCATCCTCGAGCGACAACAGCGTCGGCTGGCCTTCCTGCCCTTGCGCGAAATTCGTGACGTTGACGATGACGGGCCGCACCTTGCCGGCAACCTTCGACTGTCCGCGCAAGCTGCTCATCCAGGCGCCGGAGCGTTTGGAGGGGCGCGCAAAAAAATCTCCCAGAAACAGACCGACATGGCCTCCGCGCTCGTCCGTCACCTCCCACACGCGCACGTCTGGATGGTAGCGGGCCGCTTTGCGCAGCTCTTCAAAGCGCAGCCCGAACAGGTGCCGCGCCGTATCGAAGGCCGCGCCGATCACGTTGTCCAGCGCCAGGTAGGGGCGCGTTTCCGCCTCGTCGACGTCGTAGCGCGCCTTGCGCTCCTTCTCCGCGTAGTAGCGCCAGTCCCACGGCGCGATCTCGAAATTGCCGCCCTCGGCGCGCACGTGCCGCTGCAGCGCCTCGCGCTCGTCGTTGGCGCGCTTGACGGCGGCCGGCCACACGGCCTCCAACAGATCGCGCACGGCTCTCGGCGTCTTCGCCATGGTGTCGTCGAGGCTGTAGTCGGCGTAGGTGTCAAAGCCGAGCAGCCCGGCGAGCTCACCTCTGAGCGCGATGATTTCCGCCATGATCGCCCGATTGTCCGTCGCTCCGCCCAGCTCGCCCCGCTTGACCCAGGCGGTGAAGGCCTGCTCGCGCAAGTCGCGGCGGGCTGAGAACTGCAGGAACGGCTCGATGCTCGAGCGCGCCAGCGTGATGACATGCTTGCCCTTGAGCCCCACGTCGGCCGCGGCCCGGGCCGCGCTAGCCCGCACCGCAGGCGGCAAGCCGGCAAGATCGCGTTCCCGCTCGAGCACCAACCGCCAGGACTGCTCATCCTTCAGCACGTTTTGCGAGAACTCGGTCGCCAGCGTGGCAAGGCGCTCGTTGATCGCGGCGATGTGCGTCTTGGCCTTGCGGCCGAGCTTGGCGCCGGCGCGCACGAACCAGGTGTGATGCAAGCCCAAAACGCGGGCCTGCTCGTCGGTGAGGCGCAGCCGCTTGCGGCGCCGGTAGAGGTCCTCCACCCGAGGGAACAGCTTGCCGTTCAGCATGACGGCGCTTTGGTGAGCGGCCAGCTGCGGCGTGATCTCGCGCTCGATGGCTTGGATCTCCTCGCTCGTGTGTGCAGCCGCGAGATTGAAAAAGACGCTGCTCACCCGGTCGAGCAAGCGCCCGCTCCTTTCCAGCGCTGCAATCGTGTTGGCGAAGGTGGGGCGCGAGGTTTGACGGACGATGCAGGCGATTTCCGCCTTGTGCTCTTTGAGCGCTGCTGCGAACGCGGGGCGGAAATGGCCGGGCTCGATCCGGTCGAAAGGAGGCAATGCGAAAAGCGTCGACCACTTTGAAAGCAGCGGATTGGCGCGCGCACGGTGTCCGGCCGGCGCCCGCACGCCCGGCTTGCGCGGGCGCTGCCCCGTTGCCTGGGGGCTGCGTTTTGTCATTGGCCTCAATCCTTTAGCGAGCTCCTGGGTCATTCGGTTATGGGAAAGTGGGCTCCCGGCGGCAAACATCCAAGCCAAGCAAAAAAATAGGGCCGGCTGCGAACCGGCCCATTGTTGCTCATGGGGACAAGAGTTTCACGGGAAGACTGTGCCGGTTAGACCCGGTCCATCAGAGCCGCCCTGGGGGGCTGGGGGGCTGAGAGTCCAGGGCCACTCTTTCGGGACCGGGCCTACAGGCAACCCTGCGACCCTCGCAAGGCTTTACGGCAGTTCGTTGTCAGCGAGAGGTCCTGAATTTGGCGATGTCGGGGAAATTCGGTGCTTCTTGGCGAGTTCCGCTGGCCATCCGCTGGCGCCGGCATCCACATTCTTCTCGGCCATCGAACCCTTGAAATTGGCCCCGTCCGGCGTAATCATGACCGACTTGTGAAAGGAGGCGCCGTTGAGCGAAGCCGAGCCGATAATATTCAGCCCGCGCAAAGCGGGCGGCCTTCGAGGTGCCACCGCGCTCGCAGGCCCGGGAGCGGAGGCGCACCGCCTTACCACCTTCAACCGCCGCGAATTGAGCGCCATCCTCGCCATCTACGGCCGCAAGGTCGCCGCCGGCGAGTGGCGCGATTACGCGATCGACGTTGGCCGCGACAAGGCGGTTTTCTCAATTTTTCGCCGAGCCAGCGAGTGTCCACTTTTCCGCATCGAGAAGACGCCGAGGCTCGCACGCCGGCAGGGCGTCTATGCGATCGTCGCCCCGGCCGGCCTCATTCTGAAGCGGGGCCACGACCTGCTCCGCGTCCTCCACGTGCTCGAGGACCGCGTGCGCCTCGTCAGCGTCTAGGCCTTCCCAAAAAGCAAAGAGCCCCGGATGGGGCTCTTCACGCAGGTCTTGCCTGTCGCCTTCGCGGCTACTGGCGACTGCTGCCGAACAGCTGCAGCATGAAGATGAACATGTTGATGAAGTCGAGGTAGAGCGAGAGCGCGCCCATAATGGCGCTCTTGGCCACCAAGGCCGCGTTGCCCCGCACCATCAGGTAGCCGTCCTTGATCCGCTGCGTGTCATAGGCGGTGAGGCCAGCGAAGACCAGGACGCCGATCACCGAAATCGCGAACTGCAGGCCCGGCGAGGCCAGGAACCAGTTGACGATCATGGCGATGATGATGCCGATGACGCCCATGAACAGGAACGAGCCCCAGCCGGAGATGTCCCTTTTCGTGGTGTAGCCCCACAGGCTGAGGGCGCCGAACATCGCTGCGGTAATGAAGAAGACCTGTGCGATCGACTGGCCGGTGAAAACCAGGAAGATCGAGGACAGCGACAGGCCCATAACGGCCGCGAAGGCCCAGAACGCAGCCTGTGCCGCGCCGACGCTCATCTGCTGGGCGCGGAACGACATGTAGAGGACGAAGCCGAGCGGGGCGAGCATCACAACCCAGCGCAGCGGCGAGGTGTAGAGCGCTTGGCCGAACGGTGTGAGCGCACCGTTGCTGACGGCCATTGAGAAGGTCAGATAGGCGACGATGCCCGTCAGCGCGATGCCGCCGGCCATGTAGTTGTAGACGCCGAGCATATAGGTGCGCAGGCCTTCGTCCACGGCAACGCCGGTGCGGGCCGCTGTTGCTGATTGCGCATACCTTTTGTCGAGCTGAGCCATGAGTGAATCCCTTGTTGGTTCGGCGAAACTGCCAAATCACGGGTGGAATATGCGCTCCCATCCCGTCCCTTTCAAGGCGCGTTGCCGAGGTTTTTCGCGCCACGCAAGCGCTTGTCCGTACACGGAAAGCCGGCCTTTCAGCTTTCGTTTACTCCGACCGCAAAAACGGCACCGCCGGTGCTCGCAGCACGGCCCACGTCCCGATCCCGCCGAACAAAAAGACGAGACCCATTGACAGCGTCAGCGCCACGGCGACGGCGTTGAGCGAGAATGTGAACTCGATTCTCATCAATTGCGTCACGGCCAGCCACGCCGCCGCCGATCCCAAGACGACGGCCAAGACCGCTGTCACGCACGCCAGCAGGAAATATTCCAGGAAGTGCGCCGCGAGAATGCGCCGGCGCGTGGCCCCCAATGTCTTCAGAATGACGGCCTCCAGAATGCGGCGGCGCTGTGCGGTCGCGAGCGCGCCGGCCAGCACCAGGGCGCCGGCGACAAGCGTCACGCTGCCCGCCACCCGCACCGCCGTCATCACCTTGGCGAATACGGAGTTGAGCGCGTCAAGCACGTCTCTGACGCGGATCGCTGTGACCGAAGGATAGGACCGGCCCAGCGCACGCATGACCTCGGCCTCGGTCGCCAGCGGCGTTTTTGGCGGAAGCGCAATCGTCATCAGCAGGTTGTGCGGCGCCCCTTG
>Ga0315553_10001221_pt1 | contig 21670 bp, 23 predicted proteins | sample SalMarSW160140MG_FD_203099 | JGI IMG/M metagenome (GOLD analysis project Ga0315553, IMG submission 203099) | Salt marsh sediment microbial communities from the Plum Island Ecosystem LTER, Massachusetts, United States - Salt Marsh Sediment SW1601-40 ... | reverse complement strand
GCCCCCCCCCCCCGGCCCGCCCCCCGGGGGGGGGGGCGCCGAGCCGCCTCAAACCACGATGTTAGATTTCGCCCACTCGAGTCCCCTGTACAAGTGACGGAGCGAACGAGCGGGCACGCTCCACGCCGCACGAACCGGGGAGGCGTTCACGATGAACGAGCCTGGACCATCCCCCCCGAGCCGCCTGTCGGACAGGGATCGGCACGCGTGCATCGTCGCTCGGATCGACCAGCTCCTCGACGGGCGAAGCTGGCGGTGGTTGTCGAAGAAGACCGGCATTCCCCAGTCCACCCTCGCCACGCAGAAGCGACGCTGGTTCACCGAGCCCGTCCTGGCGCGTATCGCCCGAGCGCTCGGCGTCGGCTTGAACGACCTGTTCCCGCCGGTTTGACGAACGCCTTCTCCCACTACACGCGATCCTCTATACCTTGGGTCAGGCGGGTCCCAAAGCGAAACGCCACCGCCGACGCCGCCGCAGTGATCGATATCCCGCTCATTCTGATCGGATGCCCGATGAGGACTTGCCGATCGTCTCGACATTCCGCATTTGATCTGACAGGTCGGATCCCAGGTTCTTGGCTGGCCTCGCCTCACACCCTCGCCGCAAGGAGGCGGCAATGCCTCGACGGTCGCTCGCCCTTCTCACGGTCGGCCTCGCGTGTATGGCAATACTCGCATGTCACGATGACGACGGTCCTCGCCCTACTCCGTCAGCAACCGGCCCTTTGAACCGCCAGCATCCTCCGTACCTCCCGTACGGCGTGTCCGTTCCTCCGGGTACGGAACCCAATGGCGTACCTGGGGGGCACTCTTATCATACTGCTTGGCGCCTGCGGCAAGGCGGTGATGGGAGGCGCGGTTCCGGGTGACCCTGTGTACACGATGGAGCCTGCGAGGGTGGATGGGGAGACGTTGGTCGTCGAGGGCGTCGCGTCGAATGCCGGGGAGCAGACAATCCAATATGAAATGTTGTCTCCGTGTCCAACGACATTGCGCATCTACCGGATGTTGGGGACGGGGACAGCCGAGACGGCGTGGGACCAACTTGCTTGGCACAATTCGCGGCCCGGGGGTTGCAAGCGCAGCCCCGTGACGTTGACCTTGGCTCCGGGGGAAACGCGGTTTGTTGGGGGGGTGGCCGAGGTGGCGGACATTTTGGGCGACAGTCTGCCCGCAGGGCCATATGAGGTGGCAATCGTGATCTGGGGTGGGTTCACAAGCCCGCCACCGATGGAGGTCGATGTCGGTGAGGTGATCCTGGAGCGGTGAATTGAGAATATGCTGATCCAGGATCCTGCGTGAGTAAGGCTCGGTGTCTATCGAGGCCGTGAGCTCCGAGACATGGCTGTCTCGTGGCCGTGCCGTGGCGTCGGTCGGTGGTATGGAGGCCTTTTCGGGTGCATGAGAGGGGCGGATCCGGGTTCCCGAGACACAACGCCCGGTGAGGTGGCGGGTTCGTGTCGGCGTGAGTTCAGGCGGTGAGCGGCGGTGCCCGGAGCCGGCCGATGACGGCGAGTGCGACGGGGAGAAGGGCGTGATCGAAGTCTCCCGACGGGATCTCGAGGGTCGTCTGCCGACCACCCCGGACGAACCGCCCCGGGGTGCGGAAGAGCCAGGCGCGGAGGCACCTGGGCTGCGCGCGTCGCCACCGGCCACAGAGCGCACGTCGTAGCCAGTGGAAGAGCTCGTTGGCGAGCGCGGGCTGTAAAGGGACACCCAGATTTACGCAGTTGGGAGACACCCAGTTTTACGCACCTGATCCGTTCACGCGGTCTGGATCGCACCTCCTTAGCCCGGAGGAGAGGGTGCAGGCTGCTTGAGGAGCCCGTCGATCTCACGCAGCCGATAGCTGCGTCCGTCGATGTCGACGATGTGGACGTGGTGGAGGAGCCGGTCGAGGATGGCGGTGGTGAGGATCTCGTCGCCGGCGAAGATCTCGGGCCAGTCGCGGACGTGCTTGTTCGAGGTCAGGATGATGGAGCCCTTCTCGTAGCGAGCGGAGACGAGCCGGAAGAAGAGGTTCGCCTCCTGGCGGTCGAGCGGTCGGAAGCCGACCTCGTCGATCACCAGCAGCGCACTGTTGAGGTAGCGCCTGGCCTTGAGCCTCCGGGGCGGTACGGCCGCGTCGCCCTTCAAGACGTGCATGAGGTCGTCGAGGACGAAGTGGGTGGTCGAGAACCCGTTCTTGATGGCCCGGACTCCGAGCGCGACGGCGAGGTGACTCTTGCCGACTCCGGGCGGTCCCATGAACAGGACGTTCTCGGAGGCCCGGACGTAGGCGCAGGTGGCGAGCGCCTCGATCTTGGCCCGATCCACGCGCGGTTGAAAGGTCCAATCGAACCCCTCCAGGGTCTTGCCGACTGGGAGCCCGGAGAGCTTGAGCGAAGGGTCCACAACCTAGTAAGAAGGTCCACAACGGAGATCTATCCTCGACACGTATCGACGAGGTCACCTATTAAGGAGCGTACGAGGATGCCGAACTTGGCTTTGTCCCGTGCCTTTCGATCGATGCTTGCCCTCAGCATGCTGTCACCGGTCATGGTAGAGGCACAACAGGCTCCCGTGGTCGCCGACTCCGAAGGTATCCGGGTCGTGTCCAACGCCCTCCCACCGTCTGGGCCCACCGAGTGGGTCCTGAGCTCCGAGCCTCGTCTTCGCATTGGCACCGCCGAGGCCGATGCCGATTCGGGGGACCAGGTCCTGTCCCGCGTCGCAGGCGCCCTGCGCCTCTCGAACGGCGACATCGTCGTAGCAAACGCCGGCGGCTACGACCTTCGATACTACACCGACCTGGGCGCGACCCGCGCAATCGTAGGCGGCAAGGGAGGAGGGCCGGGCGAGTTCCAAGCCTTGAGCTGGATCGGCAACTGCGGCGCCGATTCCGTTCTCGCGTATGACTTCCTGAACCGGCGCGTATCCGTCTTCGGGCCGGATCATGAACTCGTGCGTTCGTTCACACCCACGTCACCGGGGTCCCCCACTCCTCCCGCCGCGCTGCACTGTGACCGAGAAGGTCATTTCGTGGTGCTTGGGCGCAGCCCTTCGATAGGCATCGATCGGACCCCCTATTTCAGGCCGGACGTCGCGCTCGCGATCGCGACGACGACCGGGGATCTGACTGCCAGTTTGGGCTTCGTTCCGGGCACGGAGCAGTACCGTCGGCCGAACAGCGTCGGTCCGCGCGCCCTCGGCAAGCGCACATCCGTGGCGATCGGCGGCGGTCGCGTATACGTGGGAACGGCCGATACGTATGCGGTCGCCGCCTTCGACCTTCAGGGTCGTCACGTGATGACCGTGCGCCTGGACACTGAGCCAGAGCCCATAACGGACGAGGACCTGTCGGCGTTTCGGACGTGGGAGTTGGCCCAGGCTCACCGGGCCTCCCAGCGCGCGAGCTGGGCACGTCAACTGGATGAGATGGTGTTTCCCGAATACTTCCCCGCCTATGCGTCGCTGCTAGTCGACGCGGTGGGGTGCCTGTGGGTTGAAGACTACGAGATGTTGCCCGCGACACCGCGCACGTGGACTGTGTTCTCCCCGAACGGCGCCCTTCTCGCGAGGGTTCGGCTCCCGGCGGGGTTTGGGATCACCGATGTCGGCAGCGACTGGGTGTTGGGAGTCGGCCGGGATGGGCTCGGCGTGGAGTACGTCGAGCTGTACTCGCTGGTGCGCTGAGGCCCAGCCAAAGGCAAAATCGAGCTATTCAGAGCTGAGGCGGACGAGCCTTCGCCCGAACCTCAACAGGAGGAGAGCAATGACTAGGTCTCTGCCGAAGCGGCTCGCGGTGGGAGGCGTAGGCGTCCTGATAGCGATGACTCCCGTGCACGTTACGCGTGGGGATGCCGGTGCGCTGACCGTGAAGGTAAGTGAGGTCTGTGGGTCTGCGTGGTGTGTTCCGCATCAGGGTTGGAAATGTCTGCAGCAGGGGTTTCCGATCATAGATGACTACTGCGACCCGGCCGACACAGGGTGTCTCGATCCGAATTGACGAAAATCGGTGCGCCGTCGCGTGCGAGCATGAAAAAGGAGGGTGACAAACCCCGTACGGATGGTTGAGTGGCAATGTCGAGGTCGCGACCCGGCGTTCGTCCTTGCGCTCGATCTCGCGCTCCAGGACGAGGCCGAGGAACGTGACGGGCGCGAGATCCTTGCGACTCGCCTCCTCGACGAGCTCGGGCAGGCACTCGGCGATGTGGGTGAGCTTGAGCCTCTCGCAGCGCTCGGCCACGGCGTCCAGATCGACCTTCCGCTTCGCGGCGCTCATCGGAGCGCCTCCACGAGGCGCACGTAGTCCTCGAGCGGCCTCACGATCCGTTCCCGTGCCGGCGCGGCTGCGAGCGCCCGACGCGAGTCACTCGAGAGCCCGGCCACCTGGAGCCGGGCTCGTTGCCCGAGCGGGGTCGGCCGTTCGACCCGATCCGTCGACGGGCCCTCGTAGTGGGCCGGGTCGATCAGAAGCTTCGCGGGCGTGCCCCGGGCATGGCGGGCGAGCTCGTCGCCGGCGCCCCGGATCACCACGTGGGTAAGCGTCCCCCAGACGTCCACCTGACGGCCCACCCATGCGAACGGCACGCTGTAGCGCCGGCCCTCGAAGGAGACCAGGCAGTCCCGGCTCACCCGGCGCGTCACCACCACGTCGAACGGTTCGACGAGCGCCGGGACCGGCTGCAGCGCCGCCCGCTCCGACCGGAACGCCTCGGCCACCGTGGTCCCCGTCACCGGGCAGGCGAGTCGCGCCATCAGACGCGCCGCGCGGTCGTCCAGGAGCATGCCCAGCTCGTCCAGACACCCTGCCCCGCGGCGGAACACCTCGCCGAACGCCGCTCGGAGCGTCCTGACCCCGCGCTCCGCCTTCCCCTTGTCCGAGCCCATCGCCGGCCGGCACGGGTCGATCTCGAACCCGCACGTGCGCGCGAACACCTCGTAGGACCGGTTCAGGAAATCGCCGTCGGGCCCGCCCCGCGCGCCACCCCCGTCTTCAGGTTGTCGATCCGCACCCACAACGGCACGCCGCCGTAGCGCTCGAACAGCGCCAGGTGGCCCGTGTGCCACGCCAGCTGGCTCTGCTCCTCGCTCGCCCAGCAGAACTTCGCCCGGCTGTGCGACAGCGTCCCGATCAGCGCCTGCACGCGTCGGCGGAGCCCGCCGATCGGCACCCTGACCTCGAACCAGTCGTGCTGCGCCTGCACCCCGGGCGGCGTCTCCACACGCCTCAGCGCGCGCACCTTCGGCCTCCCGTGCTTCCGCCTCAGGTGACGCACCACCGCCTGGTAGCTGCCCCGGTAGCCGTGGTCCCGCACCAGGAGCTCGTAGATCATCCGCGCCTGGCAGGGGCGGCCCTCGCCCGTCAGACGGCCGTCCTCGAGGGCCACCTGGATCCCATGCACCGCCGCTTCGTACCCATCCAGCGCCGTCGGCTGCCTCGCGCGACCGTCCTCTCCCGGCCCCTCCCCCAGCTTCTTCAGCCGGTAGCGCAGCGCGCCTTCCGTCACCCCGAGCTGGCTGGCCAACTGCCTGACCGACATCCCGCGTTCGTTCATCCCGTTCGCCACCATCACCTGCTCCTTGGTCAGCTTCACTCACCTGCCTCCGGATCGCGGGTCGATCCGGAGGGGGAGCCGCTCTCGCGGCTCCCGTCAACTCAGGTGCGTAAAACTGGATGTCTCCAGAGCGGGATACTGGGGGGTTCTCCTACACGGGCCCGGCGGGCCCGGGGAGATCGGGGACACCCGGGTCGTGTTCCCCGTGGGGGACTCGCTCGTCGCCGTGGACGACTTCCGGGACCTGGCGTTCGAACTGTTCGACAAGGAGACGGGCGAGTTCGTGGGCCGGCGGTCCCGCGACGGCGCGATGGGGGGTACGGTCCTGTGGAGCGCGGCGGGAGACACGCTCTGGCTGGGGTTCCCTGACTTCCCCGGCGGCGACTTCTCCGCCTTCATGTGGGTGCCCCGGACGAACCAGCTCCGGCACCTGTGGCGCGTCCCCCGGATCTTCCGCGATCATCCCTCGTATTTCTCCATGGGCGGCCTCGGGACGACCCTGGCACGGTGGGGCGACAAGTTCCTGCTCGACTTCGGGGCGCTGCCCCATCTCTACGTGGTCGCGCTGGATGGACGCGACGGAACATACGTCGACAGCCTGCGGATCCCCGTCCGTCGTCGACGCCGGATCGACGACAACATCGTCGAGATCGCCGAGAACCGTACCGACGCCCGTACCGCCATGCGGAGGTATTCGTACCTCTCGTTCCTCGCCGGTATCTACCGGCGTGCCGACGGATCCTACCTGCTGGTTCACACCGAGATGGACCTTGAGGGCACGCCGCCAGCCGTCGAGAGGAGGACCGACTACTATCTTAGCGTTTTGACCGCGGACCTCGCCCAGGCATGTGTGGATACGCCGCTTGACCTCGGCTCACCGGTCAGCTCCATCGTCAACGCGAGGGGCGACACCCTGTTCGCCCTGCTACAGCGGGCGGTCGCGGGGGAGGGCACGACGGAGCCGCGGGCCGAAACCTGGGTGAAGCGTTCGCTGATCGAGGTCGACAGGGACGCCTGCGAATGGGCCAGCACAGGCTTTCCAGGGTCGCGGTAGCGGGTGACGCGTTCGGTTCGGTTCGGAGACCCCCCTCATCAACCGGGGTTCGACCGCACTGAGCGGTCTTCCGGACCACGGAGCCTCGCCCAGATTGACCACAGATCATAATCCGCTTATGATGTATCGCATGGATGATGCGGTGCGTCAATATCTTTCGACGATCGGCCGCCGGGGAGGCAGGAAGAGCCGGCGCACGCTGGATCCCGAGACGGCGCGCGACATGGTGCGGGTCCGCGAGGCCCGTCGCGCGTACCGGCGTTTCCATGCGCTCTGCTTCTGGTCGTATCGGAAGGACCTCGAGATTTCACTGGACGATGTCGCGTGGGTGGCGGAGACCCTCATGAAGCACGGCAACCGCGAGGCGTGGCGGATCGGCAGGAAGCTGTGCCGCTGACAGAGTTCCAGCGCACGCTTCTCGCCCTTCTCGCGGGCACGCGATCGCCCGACTGCTACCTGGCGGGCGGGGCCGCGCTCCACTTCTCCCCCGACTCGACCCGGTACAGCCACGACCTCGACTTCTTCCACGACTCCTCCGAACGGGTGGCCGAAGCGTTTGCGGAGGATTCGCGGATCCTCGAAGCCGAGGGCTACGACGTCCGCGTCGTGATCAGCCAGCCCGGGTTCATCCGAGCGACGGTGACGAAGGCCACGGAAGCGACCAGGGTCGACTGGGCCCACGAGACAGCGTGGCGGTTCATGCCTCTCGTTCGCGACGAGCTGGGCGGCTACCTGCTGCACGACGTCGATCTGGCCACCAACAAGACCCTCGCCCTGGCCGGCCGCGAGGAGCCGCGCGACTTCGTCGACATCCTCTACGTGCACGAGCGCGTCCTGGCCCTCGGCGGGCTGGTGTGGGCCGCGGTCGGGAAGGACCCGGGGTTCACGCCGCTCTCGCTGCTCGAGCTCCTCGAGCGCCGGGGCCACTACCGACCCGAGGACATGGCGCGACTCGACCTCATCGCGCCCTTCGACCTGGTGGCGAGCAAGCGGGTATGGCTCGAAGCGCTGGAGGACGCCGACGCGTTCGTGCGCTCGCGGCCCACCGAAGAGACGGGGTGCCTCTACTGGTCGGCCGAGCGAGAGCGGTTCGTGATCCCCGAGCCCGGCCGGGAGCTCTCGGATCAGGGCATCTCGGTTCATTTCGGCGCGCCGGGTGGCGTGATTCCGACCCTCGTCGCTTGACGGGAGGCGCCGCGCCGTGTGGAGAAAGGCGGTCGCGCCATCGCGGCGGGCCCGCTCAGCGGTGCTGACTGGAGACCGCCGGGGTGGTCGCGGTAGACCTCGTCGAGCCTGGCGGTGATGACCTTGTCGCGGTGCCGCGCCACGAATTCCTCGACGTCGCGGTCATGTTGGGGGAGGTCGATTCGCGATCGGTGATCGTGGGGGTCCCCCTGCCGGGCGCACGCGTCGTGGTGCTCTGGTCCGGGGAGTCCCGCGAGACACGGTCAGGGCCCGGCGGCGGGTTCGCGTTCTGCGAGCTCCCGGACGGCGCCGAGCTCGACCGCCAGGAGGTACGCGTGCACGCCTTGAGGCATGGGCCGGGCGAGCCGAAGCCCCCGCTGGCCGGTTGCCGTTGATGGATCACTCGTCGCCGGCCGTGGAGCGCGGGTTCCTCACCGCTGTCCTGTCCGCATCCATCACGGCATGCGGCGGGGCGCATGTGGACGAGCGACTCCACACGGAATCCACGGAACTCGGCGACACGACCGTCGTGACGACAACCGGCGAACCCGACCGCGTCTCTCTCGACAGCGTGCAAGTGATCTGGCGGAGTCCGGAGCTGGAGAGCCCGGGCGCGCTGCTGCCGCTGGGGGATCGGCTGATCGTCGGCGACCGCGCGCGGGTCCACATCCTCACCCGCGGGGGTGAGCACATCCGCACGGTCGGTCGCGAAGGAGAGGGTCCCGACGAGTTTCTCTCGATCGTGGCGCTCGGGCGTCTCGGACCCGACACGGTGGCCGTTCTGGACAACCGGAATCAGCGCATGTCGTTTCTCACGCCGGAAGGGATCCGCTCGGATCGGTGCGGATCACTCCGGCCCCTCCCTACGTGAATCCGCGGGTCCGGATCACGGGGCCCGCCGGGTACCGACGATATCTGAGCGACACGCCGCTCGTCCCCTTCCGCGGCGGTGTGCTCTCCCTGTGGAGGGAGAACTCGCGAGCGGCGCGACCGACTCGCTTGGCCCTCGTGTGGCGCGACCTGGAGGCCGATACGGTCACGGTTCTCGAAGCCTGGGACGGTGAGCGGCTGGTGAGGATGGGGGACTTCGTGGCGGCCGATCCGCTGTTCGGGCCGCGGGTGATCGCGACCCTCGACGCACAGGGGACCGTCGCGGTCGGGTACGGCACGGAGTACTGCATCGATATCCATGCGGTCGGCCAGCGGAGGCCACGGAGAGTCTGCCGGAACCGGGAGCCGGCGCCGGTGGGAGCGGGCATTCGCGACCCGGATCTGTCTCCCATCGAGAACGAGGCACGACGGGAGGCGTACGCGGCGGTCGTCAGGGAGCAGCCGATCGCCGAGCACCTGCCCTACTACGACCGGTTGCTGTTCGATGAGGGTGGTCGTCTGTGGGTCCGCACGCTCGGGCCGGAGCTCTCGGAGATCCACCCGTACGTGCTGCGCGCCCACCCCGAGCTCGGGCCGGCGCACCGCGCCTGGGACGTGTTCGCCCCGGCCGGACAGCTCATCGTCACCCTGGAGATCCCGTCGACTTTCGAACCGGAGGCGATCACTTCGGACGCGATCTACGGCTTCGTCGAGCTGTCGACGGGCGAGATCGCGATCGGCGCCCTCGCGGTCCCGTTCCGACCGGACCCGACGAGGCCTGCGGGAAGCGGGCTCGTGAGCGACGCCCGGGATGATCGCCGGTTGATGGAGACGGGGTAGATTACGGGAGTACCGAACGACCTCGAGAGGGACCGAGATGAGCCTCGAGACGACCCGCAGGATACTGTACCCGGAGCTGCCGCCCGACCCCGGCCGGCCGCTGACCGCGGAGGAGTTCGCCGCCCTCCCCGAGGACGGCTGGCGGACGGAGCTGGTGGATGGGCTCCTCGTGCGCGAGCCACCCGCGGGGGGCGGCCACGGGCACCTGGGGAACCAGCTGGGCTTCCACCTCACCGCATTCGTGAGAGAGCGCGAATCGGGGTACGTGTTCGGGGCGGACACCGGGTTCATCCTCCGCCGGTCGCCCGACACGGTACGCGCGCCGGATGTGGCCTTCGTCGCGGGAGACCGGTTCGAGGCGGGGCTCCCCCGCGGCTACGTCCCGTTCGCCCCCGATCTCGCGGTGGAGGTCGTGTCGCCGTCCAACACGGCGTCGGAGCTCCAGGCGAAGGTGCTCGACTACCTGACGGCGGGGACGCGCCTCGTGTGGGTGATCGACCCGTCGCGGGAGACGGTCACGGTCTACCGGTCGCGCGAGGACATCCGGATCCTCGGCCGGGACGACGTCCTCGACGGCGGCGACGTCCTGCCGGGGTTCGATCTCCCGATCGCCGAGCTGTTCGACGCCTAACCCGACCCGCGCGATTCACGTGAAACGCGATTCATGTGAAACGTCGCCGGTAGCCGCCTACTCGCTGCGCAGCGCGACGGCGGGATCCAGCCGCCGCGCCCGCCGTCCGGGGCCCCACGCGGCGAGGATCGCCCCGGCGGTGAGCGTGCCCGCGACGGCGACCAGGGTCAGGGGATCCGTCCGGGCCACGCCCCACAGGAGCCCCTCGACCCACCGGGTCACGGCGAACGACAGGACGAGGCCGAGCAGGCCGCCCGCCACCGCCAGCCGGCCGGCCCGGCCGAGCACCTGCCGCATGATGAGCCGGTCCGTCGCCCCGAGCGCCTTGCGGATCCCGAACTCCCTCGTCCGCGCCGCGACCGCGCGGCCGGTCACGCCGTAGATGCCCATGACCGCGAACAGGGTGGCGAGGGCCGCGAACAGGATCGCGAGCCGCGCCCGGTACGTCTCCTCGGCGAGCTCGGCGGCCGCGAGCTGGGTCATGGGCTGGAGCCCGACGATCGCGGCGCCCGGCTCGACCTGCCGGATCCGGGCCCGTACGGCGGTCAGCACCCGGATGGGGCTCTCCGTCCGCACCATGAACGACCCGCCGAGCTGTCCGGCCTGGACGCGCGGCACGTAGAACGCCCATTCGGTCGTCTCGCGCAGCTGCTCGTCGCGCTGATCGGCGGCGACGCCGACGACGGTGGTCTCGCGGCCCCAGTACACGACGGTCTTCCCGACCGCGGACTCGGCGGGCCACACGTGCCGGGCGAGACCTTCGGAGATGATCATGCGGCCGGGTGCGTCGGCGCGGTCGTCCTGCATGTCGAACGCGCGCCCCTCGACGATCGGGATCCCGCCCACCTCGAAGAAGTCGCCGGAGACGAACCGGCGCTCGGCCACGATGGCGTCGTCGCTCTGGTAGCCCTCGAACTCGAGGCCGTTGTTCGCGCGGGAGGCGCTCAGTGGCAGCACGGAGGTGAGCGCGACGCCCCGCACCCCCGGGAGCGTCTCGATCTCCCGCGCGAGGTCCCCCAGCCGGTCACGGACCGGAGTGGCATCGCCGGTCGCCGGATCCAGGCCGCCGGGGTCTTCCGTCCCCCCTTCCGAGGGGAGCGACACGTCGAAGCTCGCGAGCTCGCGGATCGCGAACCCGGGGTCGGCGCCGCCGAGCGCCGTGACGGTCCGGGCCAGCAGCCCGCCACCCACGAGGAGCACGGTGGCCATCGCGATCTCCGCCACGACGACCCCCCCCTGGAGCCGCGCGCGCCCGGCGGCCATGTCGCGCGACCTGGCCATGCTGGCCTGCCGGCGGGAGGGGCGCATGCCGAGCGCGGGGATGATCCCGGCGAACAGCCCGGCGAGCATCGAGATGCCCACCGAAACGAGGAGCGCCATCCCATCCAGCCGTACCTCGTCGATGCGCGGCAGGCCGGGGGGCGCGATCAGCTCGAGGCCCCGGAGCGCGACGGCCGAGAGCAGAATGCCCAGAATCGCGCTGCTCCCCGCGAGCACGAGCGTCTCGGTGAGGATCTGCCGGAAGAGCTGCAAGCGGCCGGCGCCGAGGGCCACGCGCACCATGAGCTCGTCCTGCCGGTCGAGCAGGCGGCCGACCAGGAGGGCGGCCACGTTGGCGCTCGCGATGAGGAGCAGGATGAAGGCGGCCGCCGCGAGCATGACGAGCGGCGTGCGCACGTGGCGCACGATCTCGGCCTGCCGCGGCTGCACGTTCGCCCCGTGCGGCGAGTGGTTGGGCGGCACGTTCGCCAGCGTGATCGCGCTCAGCACCTGGGAGGCTCGCTCGGGCGTCACGCCCGGCGCCAGCCGGCCGATCGCGCTGGTCCGGTGATCGCCCCGGTTCTCCCAGGGCTGGAGCAGCGTCCAGGCGTCGGGCACGGCGTTGCTGATCCGGGTCCCGGCGGGCACGACGCCGATGATCTCGAGCGTCCGGTCGCCGAGTCGCATTGTCTTCCCGACGACGTCGGGAGCGCCGGCGAAGCGGGAGCGCCAGAAGCTCTCGCCGAGCACGGCGGCGTTCGGGTGCTCGGTGCCGTCCTCGGCCACGAACACGCGCCCCAGCCGCGGCACGACGCGCATGATCCGGCCGAGGAGATCCGGCGTGGTGGTCCCGACGGTGATCCGCTCCGGCGGGCCCTCGGGCGGCCGCAGGGTGCCGCCCCCCGTATAGGCCATCGCGAACCCGTCCAGGACGTCGGGATTCGCGCGCCAGATGTCCTCGAGCTCCGGGTAGGAGAAGCTCCCGCGCTCGGCGAATCCGTCGAAGCCGGGGCTGGTCAGCAACTGCGGGTGGGTCTGGTAGACGTTCACGACGCGGTCGGGCTCGGGGTAGGGCAGCGGCCGGAGGAGGACGGCGTTCACGATCGAGAACATCGCGGTGCAGGCCGCGATCCCGAGACCGAAGGTGAGCATGGCGATCGCGCTCGTGCTCCGGTTCCGGACCAGCGAGCGGAGGGCGAACCTCAAATCGCGCGACAGGAAGTCCATGATCGTCTTCCGTGGCTCGGATTCGTAGCCGCCGGGGGCGGTGACTCGCTCAAGGGGACGCTTCCTGGAGGGAATTTCGTTGCATGGTCCGTTGATCTCCATGCGTTGACAAGCTACATGCGTTACACATATATGTGTTGCGCAGGCATGGGAACCTGGCCCGTCTCGATCCCCGGCGAGGACCCGTAGTCTCGCCGTCATACTGGAGCGCGTCATGGGCATGGACCGACCCCGATCTCCCGAGTCCCTCCTCCCGCTCAGACCGGTGGAGTTCCAGGTGCTTCTCTCCCTGGCCTCCGGGGAGCGGCACGGCTACGGCATCCTCCAGGACGCCGAGGAGCGGGGCGAGCGCATCGATGTGGGGACGCTGTACCGCGCGCTGGCGCGAATGGCGGACCGGGGGTGGATCGAGCCGGCGGCGACCGAGGCGGACGACGAGCGCCGCAACAACTACCGGCTCACCGCCTATGGGCTCCGGATCGCGCGCGCCGAGGCGGGACGGCTGGCGGCGCTCACGCGGGCGGCGCGGCTCGGCGGCCTGCTGCCGGAGGCGGCGTCATGAGCGCGGGCCCGGCGACCGCGACACCGGGGGACGACATGACGGCCTCGCGCCGCTGGTTCCGGCTCCTGCTGCGGCTCTATCCGGCGGACTTCCGCGACGAGATGGGGGATGCGCTGGTCGACACGTACGTCGCCCGCGCGCGGGAGGCTTGCGACGCGGGCGGGTGGGCCCTCGCCGGCGTGTGGCTCCGCGCGCTCGTCGACTCGGTGCGGAACGGGGTCGGCGAGCGGGCGAGCCCGGCGGTGGCCTGGCGGCGGAGCCGTGGGTGGGGTCGCGACGCGCAGCTCGTCGTCCGGCGGCTCGCGCGGGCGCCGCTGTTCACGCTCGCCATCCTCGGGACGCTCACAGTGGGCCTGGGGGCGTTCACGGTGGTGTACACGGTCGTCCACCAGGTGCTCATCGCGCCGCTCGCGTACGACCACCCCGACGACCTCTACTACGTATGGCGCGACTACCGGGCGTTCTTCGATCTCGACCGCGGCTGGATGGCGGGGACGGACGTGGTCGAGCTCCAGAAGGCCGGCGGCGTCATCGAGGACGCCGTGGCGCTCCGGGCCGGGAGCTACACGCTGACGGGCGATACCGACGAGCGGCCGTCCGAGATCGACGTCATGCTGACCACGCCGAACCTGTTCGACGTGCTAGGCGTCCACCCGGCGCTCGGGCGCGGGTTCGCGCCCGACGACGGCGGCGAGGGCGCGGGGCGGGTGATCGTCCTCACGCATCCGTTGTGGAGCCGGCTCGGCGGCGGAGAGTCGATCCTCGGACGCGACCTGCGTCTCGACGGGCAGCCGTTCACCGTGATCGGGGTCCTCGCGAAGGACTTCGACTTCGTGCGCCACTCGAGCCTCGGGGCTCCGTCGGGGGCGGAGGCGTACATCCCGTTCGACTACGACCTGTCCACCACGAGCCCCGGATCGGGCTCCTTCGCCGGGCTCATCCGCGCCCGCGAGGGGACGCCGCCGGAGGTGGTGGCCAGCGCGGTGGACGCGGTGGGGCGGGCCGTGGACGAGCGCGACTTCGGCACCCGCGGGCTCGAGTTCTATCCGGTCGCGCTCGAGTCCGATCTGGTCGCGCGGGTGCGACCGGCGCTCATCGTGGTCGGGCTCGCCGGCGTGTTCCTCGTCCTCGTGCTGCTGGTGAACCTGGCATCGATCCTCCTCGTGCGGGCGGTCGAGCGCGAGAACGAGCTCGCCGTGTCGCGCGCGCTGGGCGCGAGCGGCATGGCGCTCATGCGCGCGACCATGCTCGAGGGAGCCGTGCTCGGCGTGGCCGGAGGGGCCGCCGGGGCGCTCGTCGCCATCTGGGCCACGCAGGCGTTCGTGTCGCTCGCGCCGCCCGATCTCCCGCGGCTCGCCGGGATCGCGGTCGACTGGCCGATCGGCCTCACCGTGGTCGGCGTGGGGCTCCTCCTCGGGCTCCTGGCCGCCTCGATCCCGGCGGTGTGGGCCACGCGCGCACGGCTCTCCACGCTCCTGAGCGCCTCGGCGGTGCGTGGGGGCGGGGGGCACGGCCGGGCCCGACGCGGGATGGTGGTCGTCCAGGTCGCGCTGTCGCTCGTCCTGCTGAGCGCGGGCGGGCTCGTGGTGCGGAGCTTCGCCGAGCTCCTGCGCTCGGCCCCGGGGTTCGACACGGCCGGGGTCCTCACCCTGCGCGTACCGATCGCCGACGCCGCCACGATGGCCGAGGCCGAGCCGCGGCAGGAGGCGATCCAGCGCGAGCTGGCGCGCATCCCGGGGGTGACCGCCGTCGGCGCCGTGTCGGGGCTCCCGTTGTCGGGCGGCGCCGACCAGACCACCATCGACGTCCCCGGCGCGCCGGGGAACACGGGCGACCGGGACGCCGACCACCCGCTGGTCGACTACGTCCAGATCCGGCCGGGCTACTTCGAGGCCATGGGGATCCGCATCCTGGAGGGCCGCACGCTCGAGCCCGCCGCGCCCGAGGGCCGGTCGGAGGCGCTAATCGACCAGCAGGTCGCGCGACAGTTCTTCCCGGAGTCGAGCCCGCTCGGCGCCCGGATCGTGCTGAACGGAGACTCGATGGAGGTGATCGGTGTCGTCCAGCACGCGCGCATGTACGACGTCCACCAGGACGGTCGCCCGCAGGTCTACCTGCGGAACGGAAGCGAATTCGGATACGCGTCGCTCTCCTACGCCATCCGCACCACGCGCGATCCCGCGAGCCTCGCGCCCGAGGTGCGCGCCGCGGTGGCCTCGGTGGATCCGCGGCTCCCCGTCTCCGACGTGCGGACGATGGAGGACATCGTGTCCGCCTCGCTGTCGCAGCAGCGCGTGAGCGCCGTGCTGATCGCCGCGTTCTCGCTCGGCGCGCTCCTCCTCGCAGCCATGGGCATGTTCGGCGTCGTGTCCGGATCCGTAACGCGACGCCGCCACGAGCTCGCGCTCCGCCTCGCGCTGGGCGCCGACCACGTCCGTGTGCTGCGTCACGTGCTCGGCGAGGGTGTGGGGCTCGTGGCCCTCGGTCTCCTGATCGGTGCGCCCGGCGTCTACTTCGGGGGCCGGGTGATCCGGAGTATCCTGGTGGACCTGTCGCCCTGGGATCCGCTCACCCTCGGGGCGGTGGCCCTCGGTCTGTGCTTCGTCGCGCTGCTCGCCTGCTGGCTGCCGGCGCGGCGGGTGACGGGGATCGAGCCGGCGAGGGTGCTACGCGAGGGATAGCGAGACGGGGGCGACGAACCCGGTGGCCCCGATCCCCCGGCCGACGGAACCGCTGCCAGAACACGCGCTGCCAGCCGGCCATGCTCCTCCGCCGCATGCGCCAGTAGATCGTGAAGCCCGACAGGGTGAGCCACCCGAGCGCGAGTCCGCAGCCCATCGCCACCCACAGACCGCCGTCCCCGAACGCCTCGCCGCTGTGGATGCGGTGGATGAGCGGCTTGTCCACGTAGGACGCCACCTCGATGACTTCGCCGGTGCGCGCGTCGACCTCCACGCGCCGGTCCTCGCCTCCGGCGGGCCGAGCCTCAGTCCTCAGCGGGTTCAGACGACCACCGGTCGGCGTCGACACGTCCGATGAGCGGAGTGGCCGTGGCGATCGCGCTGCGAGCCGGTGTGTTGACGGGGGCGGGTCCAGACGTTCCACTCTGGACAGACGTCCTGCTGAAAGCGGCCGCATGAGATCGAGACGCCTCCGCCCGGGAGTCCTGCTCCGTGTCGCGCTCGTGGCATCGGTGCCGGCCCGTCTGTCGGGTCAGTCGGTGGCGGGGACGGTCCACGAGGACGATGCACGGGCGGCCCCGCTGGCCGGGGCGTTCGTGTCGCTCCTGGATCGCTCGGGCGCGCGGGTCGACGCCACGTTCAGCGCGGCGGACGGGGCGTTCCGGCTCGAGGCGCGGTCGGCGGGCTCCTACCGGATCCGGGTCGAGCGCATCGGCTACGCCAACTGGGAGTCGGAGCCGTACGCGCTCGCCTCCGGCGGGGCGCGGAGCGTCGAGATCCGCATCCCGCGCGATCCGGTGGCGCTCGCCGACCTCGACGTGACCGTGGTGCGTGGCTGCGTGCGCGACCCGGAGCAGGCCGACGCGCTCGCCGACGTGTGGGAGGAGATCCGCAAGGCGCTCGAGACGGCCGTGTGGGCCGAGGGCCGCGACGAGCTCCGCTTCACGCTCGCCGAGTACGAGCGCATGCTCGAGCCGGAGAGCCTCGCCGAGCGGCGCCGCGACACGCGCGAGCGGAGGAACGTCCGCCTGCCGCCGTTCGAGAGCGTCCCGGCGTCGCGCCTCGTCGAGTCGGGGTTCGCGAGCTTCCACGAAGACACCACCATGTACTTCCTCCCGGACGCGCCCGTCCTCCTGTCGCCGGAGTTCCGCGGGGCGCACTGCTTCGGCCTCGAGCGCCGCCGGCACGACGGGGAGGCGCGGATCGGCGTGACCTTCGCGCCCCGGAGCGGCCGTTCCGTGCCGGAGATCGAAGGGACGCTGTGGGTGTCAGAGGAGACGGCGGAGCTCCGGCGGCTGGAGTTCCACTATGTGAACATCCCCCTGCTGCGCGGCGTCGAGCGCCGGCGACTGGCCGGCGAGGTGAGCTTCGGGCGGCTCCCGCACGGGCCCTTCTACGTGAGGGAGTGGTGGGTGCGGATCCCCGTGACGGGGCGGACGTTCATGCAGCTGCCGATCTCCGGTCCGGTCGGCGACCCGCGCCGCAGGGTGCTCGCGGGCTACCTCGAGACCGGGGGCGCGGTGACCGGCGTGTTCGCGAACGGGCGCCCGGTGCTCGAGGGGTCGGGCGCGGTGGTGGCCGGTGTGGTACGCGACTCGGCCAGCGGCGAGCCGGTACCCGGGGTCCAGGTGTCGCTCCGCGGCTGGAAGCGGGCCGCCCAGTTCGTCATCGAGCCCGAGCCGGCCAGTCTGTTCCTCTCTGCGGTGACCGATTCGGCCGGCCGGTTCGAGATCCGCGGCGTGGAGAACGGGACGTACGCCGCGCGGCTCGACGATCCGCGCTGGCGGCCCCTGGGGCTCCGCCCGATCGAGCGGTTCGTCGAGGTGGATCGGGGCGTGGCCGAGGACCTGTCGCTGTTCGCGCGCTCGGCCGACGACGTCTATCGGCGGATCTGCCCCGGCTCGCCCCTCCACCGGGCGGAGGGCGCCGTGGTGGGGTTCCTGCGCGACGCCGGGTCGGAGGCGCCGCTCGCCGGGGTCCCGGTCGAGGGTCGCTGGGTCGTGGACCACGTGTCGGTCTCGCCGTCGGGCCAGCGACTCACCAGCGCGTTGTCGGAGTTCGCCGAGGGCGTGACCGACGAGAGCGGGCGGTTCGCGCTGTGCGCGGTGCCCGCCGGCCGGGATGTCCTCGTGCGCCGCCAGGGCGATGAGTGGGGCGTGTACGTGGTGGTCGACGAGCGGGTCGTGTGGGCGGACCTGTTCGTCGGCGGCGCGGAGGAGCCCGTGGTCGCGCCGGGCCGCGATCACGGGTCCGGCTCGATCCACGAGGGTCCCATCCACGGCGTGCGGACGCGGCGCCCAACGGATCGGGGGCGGCCGGCATCAGATTGACAGGAGCCGGCTGGCCCACACCCGTCCGTCATCCCCGAGGACCTCATGCGACGACCGCTGCCGACGCCCTCGACCCTCGGACCCGCTTCGATGTTCCGTTCGATTCAGGGCCGGCGCTCCATGCCGATCCCGGTCGCGCTCGTCGGGGCCATGGCGGTCGCGGCGTGCAGCGGCGCCGACGCCGGCGGCCGGATCGTGCGCGCCGACTCCGCCGGGATCGAGATCGTGACCTCGCCCGCCGCGGACCGGCCGCTCGCCTGGACGATCGAGGAGGAGTTCCGGCTCGGCGGCGATGACGAGGGTCCCGGGTCGTTCACCTCGGTCAACTACGACGAGGTGGGGGCGGACGGCGCCGGGAACCTGTACGTGCTCGACCCGCAGTCCTTCCGCATCGTCGTGTTCGCCCCGGACGGCACGCACCTGCGGTCGGTGGGGACCGAGGGCGAAGGCCCCGGGGAGCTAAGGTTCCCCGTGAGCTTCGCCGTGCGCGCCGACGGCACCGCCAGCGTGTTCGACATCGGGAAGGGGAGCATGGTCGCCTTCGACCCGCGGGGTGAGCCTCTGCCCCAAGTCCCGTTCAGCGCCTATACGGAGCCCGGCACGATCCGCCACTTCGCGCTCACCCCCGAGGGCTGGGCGGTCGCCAGGGGCATGGCCGGGAGCGATGAAGATCTGCGCAAGATCGAGCTCCGCACCTGGCCCGCCCCATCGGCGGAGGCTCCGGCGCCCGACACCGCCATCCTCACCGAGCTCCAGCTCTCGATGCCCGACCTGGCCGACTTCGGGTGCATGATGATCGCGTTCCAGCCGCTGTTCACCCCGGTGGTGCAGTGGGACACGGAGGGGTCGACCATCGTGGCCGTGGACGGCCTCGCCTATGTGGTGAAGGTGTTCGATCTCGACGGCACGTTCGTGCGCTCGATCCGCCGCGACCTGCCGCCGCGGGCCGCTACCGAGGCGGACGCGATGGCCGAGGCGGGCGATGGGATGCGAATGATGAGCGATGCGGGGCCGGGGTGCGAGGCCACGGCCGCCGAGGTCGTCGAGGCCCGCGGATTCGCGGCGGAGCTGCCGGCCATCCGAAACCTGCTCCTCGCCCCATCGGGGGAGATCTGGGTGGAGCGCTTCGTGCCGGCCGCGCGGGCGAGCGACACGCCCGGTCCGATCGATGTGTTCGACGCGACGGGGGCGTACATGGGGACGCTTCCGGAGGGGACGCCGTTCCCGCTCCTCCTCCTCCCGCACGACCGCATCGCGTTCTCGGAACGCGACGCGCTCGACGTCGAGCGCCTGGTGGTGGCGCACGTGGAGCGCGGCCCGGCCGCGTCGGATGGTCCCGGCGGCTGACCCCGTTTCCGGCGAAACCGCTCAGCCGGGGAGCAGCTCTTCGAGCGCGAGATGCGTCTTGGGAAGAAGCCGCGACTCGTCGAAGTAGCGGGTGACGATCTCGAGCGCCTCGTCGGCGCTCGATACGTCGAGGTAGCGGAGCAGGTAGCGCACGTCGTCCAGGTCGTGGAACTCCTCGCCGAGCCGCATCGAGGCGCACTTCATGGCGAGCAGGTACTCGGGCCGGGCCACGAACACACGCACGTGGGAGAGTTCCACGTACGGGTCGAACTCTCCCCGATCCCTGAGATATCCCTTCACGGCGTCGTTGAGCCAGCGCTCGGGCACGCCCGCGCGGGCCGCCACGCGGGCCGCCGCCTGTCGGACGAGCCGCGTCGGCCGGAAGAACGCATCGATGTCGCGCGTCGCGGGGCGCGCATCCAGCGCCAGGCACATGACGGCCCCACCCACGAGGTACACCTCCGCCTCCACGTCTTCCGACGCGAGCTCCTCGTTCAGGAGCTCGAACAGACGCTCGATGTCGGATCGGGTGAGCTTCGGGGCGTCCGTCATCGCGCCGCCCCGCTCACACCCTCGCGCCCAGCGAGGCGTCGATGAACAGGTTCCGACGCTTGAACGCCACGGGCGAGGACCGGAGCAGATGCAGGCGCAGGCTGGCGAACGGGACGGCGAAGCGCGGCGTCTCGAGGGGTGGGATCTCCGCGGTCCAGTCCGGCGGGCCGATTTCGGCCTCGTGCGCCGCATGCTCCACCATCGCCGCGACATAGTTCTGGAGGTACGGCGACAGCCGGCTCACATCCGCGCGCTCGACGGCCGCCGGAAGCTCGATGGGAGCCAACCCCGTGAGTAGGTCGTTGAGCGCGGCGAGGGCGAAGCGGACCTCGTGCTCCTCATCGAGCGCACGGATGAGCGTGTCGAACTCCACTCCGCCCCGGGGAAGGGCCCGGGACAGAACGTAGCTGGACAGGTCCTGTCCCACCGCCGTCGCGTGCCGCCGGAGCGCCGCCTTCTCGCGAGGTGATACGCGGATCTGGAGCTGCTGCGACTTCGTGCCCATGCCGATGAAGCTACCGAATCAGGTGGAGGTAAGTCAATACATATGTATTGACTCAAATCGATCCGGCCCGACAGTGTTGCGGGGGAGCGGCCGATCGTCTACTAAGGAATAATAGGCCGGGCGTCTCAGGTCGACAGATCGGGGAGCGCAAAGCCTTCCAGGCGGGCCGCCGCGGCCAATCGGCGATCGAACGTGAGAAGCTCGCCCGAGGGCGGGTCGCTCCATTCGAGAGCGGCGGCGAGCTGAAGCGCGTCCGCCGCCCGCAGGTCGTGCACGCGAAGCAGCCGGATCGCGCGGTCGCGGAGTCCGCTCGCGGGCTGGACCTCGAACCAGCCAGCCCGCAGCCTCTCGAGGGCCGAAGTCGCCCGGTCGAGAGCTTTCACCTCGAGCTTGCCTGCCCGCGCGAGCCGCGCGACGGCGGATGCGCACTCCACCGGGGTCGCCCACCACACGATCATGGCCGGGTCGGCCGCGAACTCGGCATCGATGACCGCCGAAACGGGCTGTTCGACGCACAGCGGAACCACGGCGGATGCGTCCCAGAACCTCACCGCCCGAGCTCGCGCTCCTCGAGCAGCGCGCGGAGCGTCCGACCCGCCGGATCGAGCGGGCGGTCCAGTCCGGAGATGTCGACAGGGTCACCGCTCGGGGGGCGCACCCGTCCGGTCCTCACGAGCATCTGGAGGCGCGCGTCGTCGCCTGTCGCACCCCCGAGCCCGCTGATTCGGGCGATGGGTCTCCCGCGATCCGTCACGACGACCTCCTCTCCCGCGCGCACCAGATCCAGGAACTGGCTCAGCTTCGCCTTCAGCTCCGAGATGGAGACGCGCTTCATCCGAACCTCATCTATCCAGGTGATGGGTCACGGCTATCAATATGACTATTCTGGTCACATATCGAAAGCAGCCCAGCTCCGGACCCGATGACTCCTGGCGTGCTCGCAAGACACAGGGTCTGCCCTGCTGCCCGTATCGCGACCTTTCGATTCGCAACAGCCACGAGCCCCGCTGATCCCCCGGGAACGCTGGAAAACACGGGAGAGAAGGGGCCTTGTCAGCGTCGGGCGAAAATTGCACACCAGCGGCG
>Ga0315553_10001220_pt1 | contig 21672 bp, 21 predicted proteins | sample SalMarSW160140MG_FD_203099 | JGI IMG/M metagenome (GOLD analysis project Ga0315553, IMG submission 203099) | Salt marsh sediment microbial communities from the Plum Island Ecosystem LTER, Massachusetts, United States - Salt Marsh Sediment SW1601-40 ... | reverse complement strand
GGATCCAGCACGACCTGGTATTCGGGGGCCCTGCCACCCACCAGATCCACCCGGGCCACGCGGGGAATCCTCAGGAAGCGGAGCTTGAGGTCGTAGCGCGCCTCCTCCCACAACTCGGTGATGTCCCGCGTGTCGCTCGTGAGGCTCACCCCCAGGATGGGGAATGCCGAGAAAGTGAGGCGGAACACCGTGGTCTCCGCCGTGACCGGCAGCGTGCTCCTGATCTGGGACAGGCGGGACAGGACGAACAGCTCGGACTGGACCATGTCGGTGGACCAGTCGAAGAACACGTTGACCTCGGCGGACCCGCGTCCCGTGGCCGACTTCACGGTCACGGCGCCCGGTATGTCCTTCATGGCTTCTTCGATGGGGCGCGTGATGGTGGCCATCATCTCCGCGCCGGGCATCACCCCGTTGTCCACCAGGATCACCACGCGCGGAAAGTCGGTCTGCGGGAAGACCGACGAGGAGAGCGTCAGGGCGGCATACACGCCGGCGAGGCACAACGCGACCGAGATGAACACGATGGAGACCGCGTTCCGGGTGGCGAAGCGCCCCAGCATGTCAGCGGTCCACGACCCGCACCCGCGTCTCCTCCGGCAGGCTGTACGCTTCCACGGTGACCACGGTCATCCCGGGCTCCACGCCGTCGCCGGAGATCTCGACCAACCCCTGGTCCGCCAGGCCCGGCATGACGGGCAGGCGCGTGGCCTGCCCGTCCCGAACCACCATGATCCAGCTTCCCTCCTCGCCACGCGTCACGACGCTGACCTCGGGTACGACGAGGACGTCGGCACGCTCCTCGGCGTCGATGTGGATCTCGGTGAATTGACCGGGCATGAAGCCGGCATCGGCGGGCACCGACGCCAGAACGCGGTAGGTCCCCGTGGTGGGATCCACGTCCTTGCCAACGGCCACGACCTCGCCCTCCGGGGCGTCCTCCCCCGTGCCGAGGCGCACCGGCTGCCCTACGGCCACGCCTTCGATCTCCCGGGCGGGCACGCCGGCCGCCACCACCAGCCGTTTCAGGTCGACGACCTGCGCGAGGACCGTCCCCATGTCCACGCGCTGGCCGGGTCGGGCGGTGATGTGGGTCACCACACCGTCCAGCGGCGCCGTGACGTCCATGTAGGAGAGCTCCGTCCGGGCCGTCGCCAGGTCGGCGCGGGCGGCGTCCCGCTGCTGTCGGGCTTCCAGATAGGCCCGCTGCGACGTGCCGTCCGCCGCCAGGAGCTGCTCCTGGCGCTCGAAGGCCTTCTCGGCGACGTCGGCCTGAGCCTCGGCGCGCTCCACCGCGATGCGGGCCACGCGATTGTCGAGACGGAAGAGGACGGTGCCTGTGGTGACCCGGCGGCCCTCCACCGCCTCGACGCTCGCCACCACGCCATCGGTGAGGGGGGAGATGAGCGCGCCGGCCGAGCGCCGCCCCTGCAGGGCCGGCTCGGGCTCCACGGTGCCGTAGGCGGCCACGAACCGGTGGAGCGTCGCCCGCGTCACCGCGTCCACGTGGACCGCCACGTCGGTGGCAAGCTCCTCTTCGCCGCCGGATCGCCCCGCCAGGTAGCGCCAGATCGCGAACGCCACCACCGCGGCCACCGCCACGAGCGCCAGCACACGTCGGCGATCCGTCATCGCCTGTTCTCCTCTCGTGCGGAGGTCCGTCGGGGGGTCTCCACGACCCACGGGGCGAGGTCCAGGGGCGCCTGCATGGCGTCCTCGAGGGCGCCGAGGGCCCGTTGCGCCTGGGCCAGGGCCTGGAGACGCGCGAGCGAGTTGACGACCGTCTCGGCCTGGAGGCCCAGGAGCTCCAGTCGCGAGATTTCGCCCACCCGGTAGGCTTCCTCGGAGGCGCGCTCCTGGCGGTCCGAGGCCACCAGCAGGGTGTCGGCGGCTTCCACCTGGGTGAGCGCCCCTCGTGCGGCGACGATCGCGCCCTCGACCTCCCCCAGCACCCTGGACTGGAGGGCCACGAACGTGGCGGCCGACTCCCGACGTCGGGCCTCGGCCTCGGCGATCGGCCCCTTGTTGCGATTGAACAGCGGCAGGATGAGGCCCAGCCCGAGGGTCCACTTGACGTCGGTCTGGTCCAGCTGATAGCCGAGGCCGAGCGAGAAATCGGGGTATTGCTTCCGCACCTCGAGCTGGAGCGCCTTCTGGCTGGCCTCGTATTCCGCCAGGGCCCCCAGGATGTCGGAACGGTTCACGAGGGCCCGACGCCGCACCTCGCGGGCCGGCACATCCAGGGACACCCGCGCCAGCTCTGCGAACGCGAAGTGCGCGCCGTCCAGGGCGCCGGGTGGCACCCCGAGGGCGTCGGCCAGCTCGCTGCGGGCGGCCGACAGGCGACTGGCCGCCTCGACGGCCGCGACGCGTGTGGTGGCCAGGTCCACCCGTGCCCGCGTGAGATCCGTCGGGGAGGCCTCCCCCACCGCCCGGCGGTTCTCGAGGATGCGGGCGGTCTGCTCCTGGATCTCCAGCCGTCGACTCACCAGCGAGTCGGTCTGCTCCGCGAGGTAGAGATCGAGGTAGGCGGTGCGCACCCGGCGTCGGACCTCCCAGGCCGCGGTGATCAGACCCAGCCGGGCGGCCTCGGACCGCTCGCGCGCCTCCGCGATCCGGATCCCGCGCTTTCCGGCCACCTCCACGGGCAGATCGAGCGTCGCTTCCGGGATCCAGGGCGTGATCTCGGCGTTGTCGGTGGTCGCGTTGTAGCCGATGGCCCCGCTGACGCCGGGATTCGGCCGGCCGCCGGCGGTCACCACCGCTCCCCGGGCCACGCCCCAGCGGGCGCGGGCCACGTCCAGGGCGGGGCTGTAGAAGAAGGCGACCAGTGTCAGCTCGTGCAGACCCCACGCCGGGGGAGGCCACCCGTCGGTCTCGTCGTGCTCCTCCAGGAAGGTGGCCAGCTCGGGACGGACGAGGCTCCGGGACTCGAAATCTTCCAGGCTCTGCTCCGGGAGGATCGGCATGGGGTGGTAGGCGACACAGCCCGGGATGACCAGCCCGAGGAGCAACACGAGCGACGCCGCACCGCTGGCTCGTACCCTCCTGCCCGTGCCGCACGATCGGGTCGTCAGCGCGCGCGCTCCGTTCGAAGGGGCTCGATGCATCGGATCAGCCCGACGATACACGAGCACAACCCGCGGAGGCCACGATGCGTTGCGCGCTCGGGTCGCCCCCTCGACCACCGGACGCCGGGACCCGAGCCAACTCCGTGCCCCGGCGTGCGATGGGGGCGCTATCCTCGCGGACCGTACACCAGGACCCTGAAGGTCCCGGGGATCAGGCGAGGGCGCATGGGCCGGCCGGTGGAGTCCGTGGCCGCGGGCGCCGCCTCCCGGTCCGCAGCGGACAGATAGATTCGGTGCGTACTGGGGTCCAGGGTCATGGTCCGCGCCGAGGCCGCCGTCTCGAGGGTCTGGACGACCATGAGCTCATCGGGTGAGTCGAGGTGGGCGATCGTCACCGTGCCCGACCCGTTGGAGCTGAACACGAGCTGCGTCGCCGGGTCGAAGCGCGCCGCGTCGACGCCTCCCCCGATCGGCACCGTGCCCACCACGGCCCCTGTCCGGCTGTCCACCATCACCATCAGCTCGTTCTCGCATACGGCGAACAGGCGGTGGTGCACCAGGTCGATGGCCAGTCCGGACGCGGCCTCGCCGGGGGCGATGGGCCACGTGTCGACCACCTCGTGCGTGGTGGCGTCGATGACGGCGATCTCGCTGCGGTCCTCGATGTTGTTGTACACGCGTTTGACGGCCGGATCGTACACGGCGAACTCGGGCTTCCCCGAGAGCGGGATGGTGGCCACGACCTCACCGGTCTCGCCGTCGACCACCGTGGCCGAGTGGCCGCGCCCGTTGAAGGCCCACACCTCCCGGGTGTCCGGCACGTACAGGACGCCGTCCGGGTTTTCGCCCGTCTCGACACGGGAGAGGACCTCGAGCGTCGACAGGTCGACGATCGCCAGCTTGTTCTCGCGCCCGTCGGTCGCGAAGCCCCGCTTCAGGTCGTGGGCCACCGCGAGGCCGTGCACGCCCGGCAGCGAATCGATCTCGCCCACGACGGCGTTCTGCTCCATGTCGATGACCACGACCTTGGTGGCATGGCTGACGTAGAGACGGTGAGTGACCGTGTCCTCGGAGAGGTAGTCCCAGCCGCCGTCGCCGCCTACGGGGATGGTCGCGATCAGCTCGTACGGCACGCCGGTCCCGGTCGAGGCCCCGCCTGTCCCTCCGTCGGGCGGCGAGCCACACGCCAGGGCGAGAACCGCGGACATCGCCACGACCACGAGCCTGCTCTTCATGTTGCCGACCTCCGATTGGGGGCATCGAAGCTACGATGACGACCCCGGGCCGCCAAACGCGGCTTCCGGCCGATCCCGTCGAACCGAGCGGCGGCCACGCGGCTTGCACCTCGCAGCGCGCGATCGGCATCCTGTCAGGTGGCGGAACTCTGGATCGTCGGCTGGACCAACACCTCGGTCATCGCACTGTATCCGACCGGTCGCGCCAGGGTGAGGGATCGCCACCGGATGGCACTCCTGGCCCGGCAGCTCACCCGGGCCGGCTGACGGACCGGGCAGCGGAATCTCCGCGCCGCGGAGCGCACTCCCGTCAGCCGGAAACGCCTGCAGCCCGAGGATTCGACGATGACTGACGAGGTCGCCCTGATTACCGGCGCCAGCAGCGGGATCGGTCGGGCGACGGCCGAGGCGTTCGCGGACGGGGGCTCGAGGGTCGCCCTCGCCGCGCGGCGCGAAGCCGAGCTGGCCACGCTCGCCGGCGAGATCGAGGCTCGGGGAGGGACGGCGACCTTCATCAGGACGGATGTCTCCGTCGCGAAGGACGTCGAACGGATGGTGGCCCACACGATCGAGACCTTTGGACGCCTCGATTTCGCCGTGAATGCCGCCGGCATCGAGGGAAGGCCCTCGAGCATCACGGACCTCCCCGAGGAGGAGTGGGACCGCGTTCTCGACATCAACCTGAAGGGTACCTTCCTGTGCACGCAGTTCGAGGCTCGCGCGATGCTCGAGGGCGGGCACGGCGGGGCCATCGTCAATGTCGGCTCCGTCAATTCCTTTCTCGGATTCGCATACGGGGCCGCCTACGTCGCCTCGAAGCACGGCCAGATCGGACTCACCACGAGCGCGTCGGCCGAGCTCGCACCGCAGGGAATCAGGGTCAACCTCGTTTGCCCCGGGATCATCGATACGCCGATGCATCGCCGCCTTCGAGGGGTGATCGGCGACGAGCTGTACGACACGGTCCTCGAGCAACGAGTCCACGCGAGACGCGCGGGTCGGCCCGAAGAGATCGCCCGGACGATTCTCTTCCTATGCTCCGACGAGGCCAGCTACATCACGGGCACCACGCTGACGCCCGATGGCGGGTTCACGCTCACGATCTGAGGTGTCCGGCTCGAAGTGGGCCTCGTCCGCCGTGCGCCCCCGGTCGAGGCGGGGGGTCGCGTGATGCGGGTGGCGGCCATCTACGACATCCACGGGAATCTCCCCGCCCTCGAGGCCGTTCTCGATGATGTTCGAAGCGAAGGCGTCGATCGGATCGTGGTCGGGGGGGACGTGGTCCCCGGTCCGATGCCGCGCGAATCGATCTCCGCGCTGCTGGATCTCCCGACTCCGCCGGGGTTCGTCTACGGGAACGGGGAGCGCGATATCCTCGCTCTCGCTGGCGGCGAGATGCCGGCTCGGGTTCCGGCGGCGTTCCATGACGTCATGCGTTGGGTCGCGAACGAACTATCCCCCGAGCAGCTGGCGGAGCTCGCCAGCTGGCCTCCGACGCTCGAGCTCGAGATTCCCGGCCTGGGCCCGGTCCTGTTCTGCCACGCGACACCGCGGGACGACAACGAGATCTTCACCCGTCTCACGCCGGAGGAACGGCTGCGGCCGATCTTCGACGCGATCGATGCGGCGCTCGTGATCTGCGGGCACACCCACATGCAGTTCGATCGGACCATCGGCCGCACGCGCGTGGTAAACCCGGGAAGCGTCGGCACGCCGTTCGGCGATCCGGCTGCCTGCTGGGCCCTGCTGGGACCGGGCGTCGAGCTGCGTCGGACCGCCTACGACCTGGCGGCGGCGGCCGAGCGACTGGGTCGCACCGGGTACCCGGGTCTGGAGAGCATGGATATCTTGCGGCCTCCGCCCGAGTCGGAGATGCTCCAGCTGTTCGAGACGGCGACCCTTGGCTGAGGGCTGTCCGGGTCCGGCCCGCGATTCCGAGCCCGCGCGCCGACGTTCTCGGCCGGGGTGCGTCTCACCTTCGGAGACGTGTCGGACATTCCTCGCATGGACCATTCGATCGGGATGAAACCCCCGGAGCAGCTCGAGCTGCCCGAGCGATTCCAGATGGAACGGGAGATCGGGCGCGGGGGGATGGCGGTGGTGTATCGTGCCCACGATATGCATCTGGATCGCCCGGTCGCCATCAAGGTCCTTTCGGCGGATCTGTCGCACGCGGTGGGCGTCGAGCGCTTCCAGCGCGAGATCGCCTTCATGGCGAAGCTCGTGCACCCCGGCATCGTGGCCCTGTTCGACGCGGGGGAAGTCGCCGGGCGGCTCTACTATGTCATGCCGTTCGTCGCCGGCGAGACCCTGCGACCACGGCTCGTTCGCGAGCGACGCCTGACGGTCGAAGCGGCACTCAGCTTCGGCGCGGATGTCGCGGAAGCGCTCGCCTACGCACACGGCTACGGAATCGTGCACCGCGACGTGAAGCCCGAGAACATCTTCACGGTCGGTGGTCGTGCCCTGCTGGCCGATTTCGGGATCGCGAGGATCGTGGGTCCGGAAACCACGCGGGGGGCGGAGCTGACGACAGCCGGGATGGTCCTGGGGACGGTGGCATACATGAGCCCCGAACAGGCCACCGGAGCAGCCGAGGTCGACGGTCGTTCTGATCTGTACAGCCTCGGCTGCGTGCTGTACGAGCTGCTCACCGGGGCGCCCCCGTTCACGGGCGCGAGCCCGTTGGCGGTGGTGGCCGGGCACATTTCCGAATCGCCGCGTTCCGTCCGTGAGCAGCACGCCGGTGTGCCCCCGGAGGTCGATGACATCCTCATGCAGCTCCTGGCCAAGGAGCCCGGACTGCGCCCCGAGAACGCCGGCGAGGTCGCGCGCGCGCTGCGCGGCGCGAAGAAGCCCACCCCCGGCCGGCAGTCCCGCGAGGCACCGACCGAGCCCGATCGTCTGACTTCAGAGGGGCTCAAGGCCTACGCCTTCGGGGCCAGCGGAGGCCCGTCGGCTCGCTCGCACCTCGATCAGGCGGGCGTGTACTTCAATCGGGCGCTGGCCATCGATCCGCACCACGCTCGCGCCCTGTGCGGTCTGGGCAATTGGCACTTCCTGATGGGGAACACCGCGGTGATCCCACGCGAGGAGGCCTTCGCCCGGGGTCGAGAGCTGCTCCTCGCGGCCCTCGCCGCCGACGACCGGTTCGCCGATGTGCACTGCTCGATGGGCAAGCTGGCCCTCTACTATGACGATGACTACCACGCCGCCGCGCGTCACATGCAACGCGCCGTGGCGCTCGAACCCGAAAACCCCGAGGTCCTTCGGTTCCAGAGCATCGTCCTGAAGATCCTCGGCCGCAGCGAGGAGGCCGTTGCGTCGGCCCGCGAGGCCACGGCCGTCAGCCCCGATGTTCCGTCGCTGTGGAACGCACTCGGGGATGCGCTGCTCGCGGCCGGCCGAAACGCCGAGGCGGTCGAGGCCCTCAAGCACGCCATCGCGCTGCAACCGGGCTACGGACCGGCCCTGGAGCGCCTGGAGCTCGCGCGCAGGCGTCTCGGCGAGCTCGACGAGGCCCTGGAGATCCGTGCCTCGCGAATACGCCTCGCCGGCCAGCGCGATCGAGCGGCCGAGCTCGTCGCCGACGCCGGGAGTCGAGGCGTCGCCGAGGCGTTGCGTCGGGACGTTCGTCGCGAGCTGGATGGTCTCCTCGAGCAGGCCGGCGGAGAGGATCCCTTCGCGCAACACGCCACCAGCCGCACCCTGGCCGATCGCATCGTCCTCGGTCATGCCGATCTCGGAGCCTGGCAGGAGGCGATGGACTGGGTGGAGCGTGCATACGAGGAGCGGCCCGGGCGACTCCGCCGCATGCTCACCGACCTCCCGTTCGACCGTCGCGTGCTGGCCGCCGATCCCCGATACGCGCGTCTGCTGCGGGTGGCCGGGATGGAGGATCTCCTGTAGGGATCCGGGTCTCCCCGACACGGTCGCTGCGCGCGAGGCGCGCGTGGGCGCTATCTTGGGGGGAACGTGGACCTCGCGTGAGGCCGCCGTCCGCAGGGTTGCCCGGGGAGTACGTATGATGAGCACCGTCGCGAGACCTCGAGAGGAGCTCGCGAACAGCCTGAGTCACGGGGTCGGATTCCTGTGCGCACTGGCGGCCGTGCCGGTCCTCGTCGTCGACGCGGTACGGCAGGGGAGCGCCGCCGCCATCGTGGGCAGCAGCGTGTTCGGCACGACCCTGGTGCTGCTCTATCTGGCCTCCACCACGTATCACATGGTGCCCGCGAGCCGGATCGGGGAGCGCCTCCGGAGGCTGGACCACGCCGCCATCTACCTGCTCATCGCGGGTACCTATACGCCGTTCACGCTCGGCGTCCTGCGCGGAGCGTGGGGGTGGACCCTGTTTGGCGTCGTGTGGGCCATCGCCGCGGCCGGGGTCGTCTACAAGCTGCGCGTCGGTGCTCGCTATTCCCGAATCTCCACCGCCGCGTACCTGCTCATGGGCTGGATGATCCTGATCGCGATCCGCCCCTTGGTCCTCGCCGTGCCACTCCCCGGGCTGCTGTGGCTCGCGGCTGGCGGCCTTGCCTACTCCGCCGGCGTCCCGTTCTATCACCGCGACCGCCTCCCCTATCGTCACCTGGTGTGGCACCTCTTCGTCCTGGCCGGCTCGGCCTGCCATTTCGTGGCGGTGCTCGGATACGCGGCGTAGCTGGCAACCCGTGGAACGGGATGACCCAGGCGACGCCGTGACACCAGGAGCGGGCCCAGGAGCGGATGGCGTCCTCGACCGTTCGAACGTCGCTCCACGATCCGGTTCGGCCGGTGCCATCCACCCCCGTGTCGCCCCGAGGTGACGAGCGCCGCCAATGGCCAACGATGCGCTACGAACGCAACTCGGTCGATCGCTCGCATGGGAGGATGCGCACGGGAGCTTCGAGATCGCCGTGACCGGCATCCCCCCCGATCTGCGCGGCCGCCGTCCGCCGGGACTGCCGTACTCGCCATGGGAGCTGGTGGAACATCTCCGGCTCGCCCAGCGGGACATCCTCGACTTCTGCCGCGACCCGACCTACGAGGAGCCCGCCAGCATGGAGGCGTACTGGCCGCCCGATGTGGCGCCCCCCACGGAGCGTGCCTGGGAGGACAGCGTGTCCACGTTCCGCGCTGATCGAACGGCGATGCAGGAGCTCGCGATGGACCCCGGGATCGATCTGTTCGCCGGGGTCCCGCAGGGAACCGGACAGACCTACCTGCGCGAGCTGATCCTGCTCGCCGACCACAACGCGTATCACGTGGGCCAGCTCATCGCGGTCCGCCGTCTGCTGGGAATCTGGCCCCCCGAGTAGTCCGGTCTTGCCGGCGCCGCGGGCGGTCGGCACCGTGATCGCCGGCGGCATCCTCCTCCCCGTCACGAGGGCGATCCGAGTTCAGGGAACACGTGGACGCCATCGAGCCGGGGGACCATCCTCCATGAGGGACGGTCGGCCGCTGGCAACCATGTCGGAGACGCCTTCCATGAAGAGAGAATGGTTCGTGCCCTGGGGCTGGATCCACCGGCCGGTGAGCGCCCCCGGCTTCGTGGTGGTCGCGATCGCCGCCGCCTTCTGTCTGCAGGTGTTCATGGCGGTGGACGCGCGCTCGCACTCGGTGAGCGACACGCTGTACGGCATCTTCCCGTACATTGTCCCGTGTCTGATCCTGCTCGAATGGGTGGCTTCCAAGCGAAGCGCCGACCGCTGAACCGGAGGGAGCGATGCAATCGACGCGAGCGTGGCGGGCGTTCTTCGCGGCGGCCTTCGTGACCACGATACCGCTCGACGCCGCCGGCCAGGACGACGCGCGCTCCCCGATGCGCGTCTCGGTCATCCAGATGCCGTTCACCGGGGCCCGCAACGTTCCCGAGATCTCCGACAACCCCGAGTACCTGTACCGCAACGGGATCACGGACACGATCCGCGCGATGGGGTTCGAGGTGACGCCCGATCGGACCGTGGGCCTCACCGCGACGGAGGACGGCGAGTACGGCGAATGGCACCGCATGGGGCTCGCCAACGGTCACCTGGCGGACATGGTGGCCGGGAACTGGCGCTCGGGGACGCTCACCGTCGGCCTGCTCGGGAACTGCACGTCGGTGATCGGGGTGCTCGGGGGTCTCCAGCACTCGGGCGTGGACGGGGAGCCACGCGAGATCGGGCTCGTGTTCATCGATGCGCACGGCGATTTCAACGTGCCAGAGACGACGTTGTCCGGGATGCTCGGCGGGATGCCGGTCGCGGTATCGGCCGGCATGGCGCTCCACAACCTGAGGCGGGAATCCGGGCTCGACCCCGGCATCCCCACGGACCACATCGTCATGGGCGCGGTACGCGACCTCGACCCGCTGGAACGGGAGCTCGTCGACGCATCCGACGTCCAGCACCTGACGGTCGATGACCTGGCCAACCACCCCGACCGAGTGCGCGCGCAGATCGAGCGGCTCGCCACCATCACCGACGCGATCTACGTGCACGTCGATATGGACGTGCTCGATCGGCGCGAGGTTCCCGGCCATCCGCTCACGGTGCCGGGCGGCCCGACGAGCGCGGATCTGGCCGCTGCCCTGACCGAGATGTTCAGGCACCCGAAGGTGGCCGCCCTCGGAATCGCCTCCACCCCCGCGAACGAGAGGGACCCGACCGGCGTGTCGCTTCGGGCCGCGTACAACCTGATCGAGGGGGCGCTGACGGGCGTCAGGCAGCGGTCGGGCGGGGGAAGCGTCTCCGCCGGCTGGTAGCGATGACCGGGGAACGGAGATACGGCGAGGAGGAGGTCAAGGAGATCTTCGAGGCCGCGGCGCAACGCGGCGAGGTCGCCCCAGCGGCCCTCACCCGGGAGCGCGGCCTGAGCCTGGCGGAGCTACAGGAGATCGGACGCGAAGTCGGGCTGGAGCCGTCACGGGTGGCCGAGGCGGCCGCGGCCCTCGATGGGCATCGGGGCGACGTCCTTCGCCGCACCTTCTGGGGGATGCCGGTATCCGTGGGCCGCGTGGTCGAGCTTCCGCGAGCGCCCACCGAGCGGGAGTGGGAGACGCTGGTGGGGGAGCTTCGTCAGACGTTCGGGGCCCGCGGGAAGGTCGCCTCGCACGGCGAGCTTCGGGAGTGGTCGAACGGGAACCTCCACGCGTGCGTGGAGCCCACCCAGGGCGGATACCGCCTGCGGCTGGGGACGCTCAAGGGGAACGCGGGCACCCTGAACATCCTGGGGATCACCGGGATCCTGGTCAGCCTGATCGGGCTCGCGTCGCTGGCGACCTCGGGGCGGCTGGCGGAGAGCTTCGTCGCGCCGCTGGTGATCGGGTGGCTCGGCGTCGGCGCTCTGGCCACCAACTGGATCGGGCTCCCGCGCTGGGCGGCGGAACGCGAGCGGCAGATGGAGCACATCGCGAGCCGGGCGACGACCCTGATCGCCGGAGGGATGGATGAGGCGGAGCCTCCGGCACGTCCCGGTTGAGGCCACCCCGCAGCCGGGGCCCGGGTCGGCGTCGAGGCGTCTCCGTCTCTTCCTGAACGCCTACATGCTCGTCGTGTTCGTCGGCATCGGAGGCCTCCAGATGTACCGCGTCGACGCGGGGTGGTGGACGAGCTACGGCGCGGACCTGCTCGCCCCGCCGTACCTCTACCTGATGCTGCGCAGCGGCCGCCTTCGACTCGGCCCACGGACGGCTCTCGCGATCGTCCTCGGCGGCTGCTTCCTGTGGGAGTGGCTGCAGCGCTACGATCTCTCGGGCACGCCACTGGCGATCACGCGCGGCGCGTTCGATCCCTACGACCTGCTGGCGTACGCCGCGGGTCTGCTCGCCTGCCACGCGGTGGACCTTGGTTGGCTCCGCCCGCGCGGGCTCCTGCCCGAACCGGGGAACGCGAGAGTGCGGGGGTGACGCCCGGCCGCGCCACGCGGCCCACACGAGCCGGCGGGGCGCGTCGCGAAGGGACGATGCGTCAAGCGGAATCATGCCGGAGGCCGAGGGCGGCCTGGAGGGGTCTCGCGCGCGTCATCGCCGGAGGGGGTCGGACCGGCTACGTCACCTCGCGCAGACGTCCCGACGCGACGTCGTACACGAAGCCGCGCACGGCGTCCGCGTGCGGGAGGAAGGGGCTCGCTTCGATCCGGGCGATCGAGGCTCGAAGGCTCTCTTCGAGGTCCTCGAAGGAGCCCATGGCGAACGCCGGCCTCACGCCCGCGTCCTCGTGGATCTCGTCCTTCAGCTCCGTATCGGTGAACTTGAGCATGCCGCAGTCCGTATGGTGGACAAGCATGATCTCGCGGGTGCCGAGGAGGCGCTGGGAGATGGTGAGCGACCGGATCACATCGTCGGTCACCACTCCGCCCGCGTTCCTGATCACGTGCGCATCCCCCGCTTGGAGCCCGAGCAGCGCCGCCGCGTCGATGCGCGCGTCCATGCACGCCACGATCGCGACCCTGCGCGCCGGGGCAACGGGCAGGTCGCCGTTCGAGAAACGTTCGGCGTACCGGGCGTTGTTCTCCAGGAGGGAATCGATCGCGCTCATTCGGGTCGGCCTCGTCGCTCGCCTCGGACCCACTCGATCTCGTGCTGACGCCGAGGCACCCTGCTGCACGCGACGACGCACACGGCCCCGGCATGGTGCGCGACGTCCATTCTCGTCGCAAGGAATCCCCGTCGCCGGGAGGCCCGAAGACCGACCTGAGGATCGAGGCGCGGGCCCGACGCGCCCGATCCCGCGCGCGCCGCTATCGCACCCGTCCGCTCTTGTTGCGCATGTAGTCGAGCAGCAGGTACTGGCCCAGCGTCATCGGGGTCGTGAAATAGGCCTTCCCGCGGCAGATCTCGGTCACCTTGCGGACGAAGCCGACGAGGAGCGGGTCGCGCGCCAGCATGAACGTGTTGATCGCGATCCCCTCCCGGCGGCAGGCGGCCACCTCCCTGAACGCGTCGGCGAGCACCTGCCGGTCGAGCCCCATCGAGTTCGTGTAGATGCGCCCGTCGGGGAGCGTCATGGCGCTCGGCTTGCCATCGGTGATCATGATGACCTGCTGCATGTCCTTGCGCTCACCCCGGAGCAGCCGGCGCGCGAGCCGGAGCCCCGCGGCCGTGTTCGTGTGGTACGGACCGACCTGGGCCTTCGCGAGCTCGGCGAGCGGGATCTCCTCGGCCGAGTCGTGGAACAGCACGCAGCGCAGGCTGTCCCCGGGGAACTGCACCCGCAGCAGGTGCGCGAGCGCCAGCGCGACCTTCTTGGCCGGCGTGAAGCGGTCCTCGCCGTACAGGATCATCGAGTGGCTGCAGTCCAGCATGAGCACCGTGGCGCACGTCGAGCGGTGCGGGGATTGGTGCACCATGAGGTCGGAATGTCTGAGGTCGAGCGGGAACTCGAGCCCGGAGCGCGCGATCGCGTTGAGCAGCGTGGCCGGCGCGTCGAGGTTGAGGGTATCACCGAAGCGGTACGGCCGGGACTCGGCCTCCGCCTCGACTCCGGTGGCGAGCGCCGCCGTCTCGTGCGCTCCCGCGACACCGGCGCCGCGCGGCCCGAGCAGATCGCGCAGCGCCCGATAGCTCAGGAAGTCGAGCCCCTTCTCGGTGAGCTCGAACTTGACCGAGCGCGCCGCGGCCTGACCCACGCTCCCGGGGCCCGACACCGGCTGGTGGAGGTCGTCGGCGGTCCCCGACCCGCTTTCGGCGCGCAGGAATCCCTGATCGATCAGCGCCTGGACGATGTCGTCGAGGAGGTCGGAGATCTCGGCGAGCACCTCGGGGTCGGCATCCTCGCCGGCGCGGAGGGCCTCGATCATCTCGGGGGTGAGCTTGCCGCTCTCGAACAGCTCCTTGAGGATGGCGTCCCGGAGCGCATCCATCGTGTCGCGCTCGTCGCCGAACTCGTCCCACGGGTTCCAGCCGTGGCCCCCCGCGAAGCCGCTCTGGAGCAGAAAGTCCGACAGGCTGTCGAGCAGATCCTGCAGGTTGAGCGCGTCGAGCAGGCTCCCCTTGAACTGCTCGTACGTGACGTAGCGCATGGTCGTCCGCCGTCCGCTCAGACCAGAGGCTCGTCGAAGCTCGGTCCATCGAATCCGGGCCCCATCGACCCGTGCCCCGGGCGACGCCGTGACCGGCGCCGGACGTACCCGCCGCCCTCGGTGCGGCTGATGCGACGCTTCGCATGGAGCCCCTCAAGCACCAGCTCGCAGGCGGCGACGCGCTCCGCGTCGGTCGAAGTGTCATCCACCAGCGGCGAGGCCGCGACGATTTCCAGCAGGCCGGTCACCCGTGAGAACCCCTGGAGGAGCAAGTCGTCCTGGGCGGTCTCGGACACCTTGAGGGCGCCCCCCTCGTCGAAGTAGCGGATGACGGGCTCGGCATCCTCCTCCTCGAAGTACTCGTCGAACGTCTCGGCGCACGCACGCGCGATCAGGTCGCGCGCTACCTGATCGGCGCCCTGGAGCTCCCCCTCGTACTCGAGCTCGATCTTGCCCGTGATCGACGGCAGAGCCGCGTAGATGTCGGACAGGCGCACGGTAGCGGCTCCGTTGTCGGAGCTGAGCGAGCGGCGCTCGGCGTTCGAGATCGCGTTCTCGAGCACCGTGATCGGCATGCGCTGGCTCACGCCGGAACGCTGATCGACGCGCTTGTCCTCGCGGGCCGCGAACGCGACCCGTTCGATGAGCTCCGACACGAACAGCGGGCGCCGGACCGCGAGCCCGCGGTCGAGCCATGCCTCCTGCTCGGTGATCGACACGCCCGCGTCCACCTGCCGCGGGTAGTGCGTCATGACCTCGGAACCGATCCGGTCCTTGAGCGGCGTGATGATCTTCCCGCGCGCCGTGTAGTCCTCCGGGTTGGCCGAGAACACGAGCAGCACGTCGAGTGGCAGTCGCACCGGAAAGCCCTTGATCTGGACGTCGCCCTCCTGCATCACGTTGAACAGCGCCACCTGGATCTTGCCCGACAGGTCCGGGAGCTCGTTGATCGCGAAGATCCCCCGGTTCGCGCGCGGCAGCAGGCCGAAGTGGATCGTGAGCTCGTCGGACAGAAGATGGCCCCCGCGGGCCGCTCGGATCGGGTCGAGGTCCCCGATGATGTCGGCGATCGTCACGTCGGGGGTGGCGAGCTTCTCCACGTAGCGCCTGTCGCGGTCCACCCAGTCGATGGGTGCGTCGTCCCCGTGCTCCTCCACGAGCTGTCGCCCCTGGCGGCTGATCGGCCGCAGCGGATCGTCGTTCACCTCCGAGCCGGCGAGGATGGGGAGGTGCTCGTCGAGGAGGCTCGTGAGGCCCCGCAGGATGCGGCTCTTGGCCTGTCCGCGGAGGCCGAGGAGGATGAAGTGGTGCCGCGACAGGACGGCGTTCACGATCTGCGGGACCACTGTGTCCTCATAGCCGATGATCCCCGGAAAGAGCTCCTCGCCCGCCCGCAGCCGCCGGATCAGCGCGTCGCGAAGCTCGTCCTTGACCGACCTCGAGCGGTAACCGCTCGCCTTGAGGGCGCCGAGAGTGCCGGGACGTTCCAAGAAGCCTCCGAATCGATGCTCGCGGTGGCGGCCGGATCGACCGCGGAGCCTGTACCCTGTGGCCGCTGCGCCCCCCGCGCCAGCGAGCGGGACCAACCGGCGGACGGTGCGCGCCCCGTGCCGGCGGGCGCGTCCGCGGGGATCCATACTACCGGTCCCCACCCCCGTCGTTCCGTCCGGTGTCCGCGGCGCCGCCCGATTGTCGCCGCGGAGGACCGGGCCTATCGTGTGCGCCTGTCGGGGCGGTCCGCCGGCCGCCGGGCGATGGAGTTCGCCGTCGAGAGACTCGCGGACCCTTCGGTGGAAGGTGCGGCGCATGGTTCTCCTCTATCTGTATATCGCGCTCGGCGGCGCGCTCGGCGCCGTCGGGCGATACGCCCTCGCGGGGTGGGTCCACTCCGCGTTCGGGACGCAGTTTCCATGGGGCACGCTCGCCGTCAACGTGATCGGGTCCGCGGCGCTCGGTTTCGCGCTCGGGCTGCTGCGCGACGTACCGGCCTCCGTCGAAGCCCGGGCCTTCCTGACGATCGGCTTCCTGGGCGCGTTCACCACGTTCAGCACGTTCTCCTTCGAGGCGGTCGCCCTGCTCCGCGACGGGGAGTGGGGGCCGGCGGCCCTCTACGTCGGCGGGAGTGTCGGGGCCGGACTCCTGTTCATGGCGCTCGGACTCGTGATCGCCCAGATGGCGCTGGAGGTGCTGAGATGACCGGAGAGCGGCAGTTCGAGGGCGAGCGCACGCTGATGCGCATATTCATCGGCGAGTCGGATCACTACGAAGGGCGGCCCCTGTACGAGCGGCTGGTGGAGCTGTTCCGCAGGCGCGGGTTCGCAGGCGCCACCGTGGTGCGCGGGATCGCGGGATTCGGCGCGACCGCGGTCGTCCACACGGCCAAGATCCTCCGGCTGTCGATGGACCTGCCGATCATCGTGGAGGTGGTCGACAGCGAGGAGAGGATCCGCGAAGTGCTGCCGGAGCTCGACGAGATGATCGAGGGCGGGCTGGTGACCATGGAAAAGGCGCACGTCGTCGTCTATCGCCCGCACGGGAAGTCCCGCGGGGGCTAGGGGATCGTTCCGAATGCGGACCGCGCTCACGGGGAGTCTCCCCCGGCTTGCTCGACCGGCTAGAACGCCACGCCGATGATGCGGATGATCCACCCGATGGTGAACAGGATCATCGGGAGGACGAGCGTCAGACCGACCGAGAACACGAGGCCGTTCCTGAACAGCGTGGGTCCGGCGGGGAGCACGCGGCGTCCCCACAGGCGGTCGAGCGCGATCTCCGTCGCCGGTCCAAGCGAGTAGCACACGTTGGCGAGCAGTCCGTAGATGAGGACGCCTACCCACGGGAAGACGCGGATGCCCGGCGGTTGTGGGGGGAGGACGGAGAAGATGGTGGCCGCACCGAGCGTGAGGAGCCCCGAGCCGCCCACGATCAGGTTGAACGGCAGCCGGCGACGCTCCCACCAGCGGACGATCGCGCCCGGCCGACGCTCGGCCGGCTCGGGATACAGGAGATCACCGACCGCGGTCCCGCCGATGGGAACCGGGAACCGGGGATCCTGGCCGCTCATCGTCTCACCTCGCTCCTGTCGATACCGCGTTCGTGTCGGTCCGGCATCCGGCTGATACCGATCCAGCGGGCTCGAGGGTCCCCGACGCGAGGACGTCCACGCCTCAGCCTCCGGGGGCGGAGGCCCAGCGCAGATCGCCGCCGGGATCGGCCGCCCGGAGCAGGAACGCCCACCCGCCGTCGAGATCGGCGACCTCGAGCAGGATCCGGTTCCACCCCGCCTCGAGACGGACCGGTACGGCGATCTCATCCGCCACCGAGACGTGCCGGCCCTGGCGTTCCGACACGCGCTCGCCGTTCACCCATAGGACGTGCGCGTCGTCGGCCCCGAGGAGGAGCGTCGCCTCGCGCCCGTCGGGCGAGTACAGAAACGCCCGGGCATACGCCGCCACCGCGTCGTTCGGCGTGAACAGGGGATTCAGGTGGACCCGGCCATCGGCGCCGGCGCGCGCGGTGCGCCAGCGGAGCGTCGTCCCGTCACGCCCGGGGTAGGTCGCGCCGGGCGATGGGTCCGTCTCGGGTCCGTAGACGCTGTCGACCGCCGGGCTCGCCTCGGTCCCCAGGATGCGCGGGTTGGGGAAGGGGCCCACCACCATCCAGTCGCGGGCCCACCGCGGGACGGGCTCGAGCAGCGCGGCGTCGACGGTCCGCCCGGAGCCCTCGACCTCGATTCGCACGGGTCCGGTCGCGGCGATCGTGTCCAGCGTGACGGCCGGCAGCCGGGTGCCACGCTCCTCCGCCTCGAGGGACACCGTGCGGGCCGGGCGGCCCGCGACCCGGAACGTGGCGCTCGCGCCGCCGGGTCCGCCGCGCGGGTACACCCGCACGGCGTAGCGGTCGGGCCGTGGCGGGTCGACGGTGACGGAGAATCGCCCCGGAGCGGAGGGATCGACCGTCACGGCGAGGGACTCGGCCGGAATCGCGGCTCTCGGGAGCGGGACCTCCTGGACGCGCCGTGCATCCGCGGGCGGGAGCGCAGCGAGCGGCGCGTGCGGCTCGGTCTGATACCAGTAGGCGACGGTGGCGTAGTCGGCCACGACCTCGTTCGCGTGGCCGTGCTCGAGCTCGATGCGGATCGAGTCGTGGAATGGGATGGGGTCGAAGATGTGCCAGCGGTAGGCGGCGATCCGAGCGCGCGCGTCGTCCTTCACGACCACGCCGTGCGTGGCGGCGGCGAAGGCGCCCTGGTCGAAGTACCAGCCCCCGTTGAAGTAGTCCTCCGTCCCCGTCCCCTGGCCCCGGAACTCGCCGTCCACGGTGAACATCTCGTCCCCCTCGAGATAGGACAGCCCCTCGTCCGGTGACTCGGCGTTGAGCGACAGCCCGACGAAGTGGCCGCTCCCGACGGCATCGAGCACGGTGTGCGGGAGCGGGCTCGAGGTGCGAGGGTCCCGGTGCCACCAGGCGTGGAAGGTCGCGAGCGGGCGAGGGAGCCGGTCCGGCTCGACCAGGTCGATGTTGTAGTAGAAGGCGTCGATCGGACGGCCGGTTCCGTTCCGGACGACGATGCGCGCGTGGGTCGAGAAGGGCATGGGCAGGTAGGAGTAGAAGCCGCCGCTCGACACGCCCATCGGGAGGGCGGTGTAGTGACGCCGGTCGAAGCCGTTCCCGAAGAAGTCGCCCAGCGGGACGAGGACGGAAGGGGCGGCCTCGCCGTCCCAGTACATCTCGAGGGCGATGCGGCGCAGGTAGTGCGGATCGCGGCTCGCCACCGTGAGCCACAGGCGGCGGATCACGCCGGGCCCGTCGCGATCGAGGAGCACGGCGCTGTCACCGGTCGGGATCTCGAGGCGGTCGCGATTGCCGCCCGTCGTGTCGTAGGAGGACACGTGGACGAAGCGGCCCGACGGCGGCTCCATCAGGGGATCGAACGAACCCCGGGGGGCGGCGGGCTCGCCCCCGCAGGCGGCGAACAGGAGGACGGCGGCGAGCGCCGCCGCGCCCCGTCTACCGGCGCGCACGAAATGCTTCAGGGCGCGGACGCCAGCCCTTCGGCCTTCAGCTGCTGCCGCAGGATCGGGTGGGTGTGCCAGATCCTCCACCCCATGGCGGCCACGGCGAGGAGGTTGGCGAGACCGATCTCCCATAGGGAGACGGACCCGAGGACCCACTGCCCGAATACGACCAGGGTCCCGAAGCTGATCGCTTCGAGGACGATCGCGCCGAGCAGCGCCATGTACGCGAACGACGGAAGGCGCTCGATCCCGCGGGCGATGCCCGCGAACAGGATCCCGAAGGCGGCGAAGGCCACCAGGTGCAGGACCGTATAGGCGGCCACCACGACCGGAGCGGTGGACACCTGCTCCGGGGCCGCCGCGCCGAGGAACACCACGGAGCCGAGCGCCGCCGGGGTCCGGAACGGCGATCCGAGCACGATGTCGATGAGGAAGAACCACACGGCTACCGCGATCGCGCCGATCAGCCCGACCTTGAGGCCTTCGGCGATGAGGGGGTGATGTCGCAGCACGGCCAGACCGAGCGGCCGCTCCTCCCCCTGGGCCCGGTGGAAGAACGACATGAAGAGCGCCCCGGCGAGCAGGTTCGCGCCCACCACGTGCGGCCACGGGAGCACCGTGAGAAGCTCGCGGTTGGTGATCAGGAGGCCGACGTAGTGGATCCCGTTCAGCACGCAGACGCCGAAGAACAGACCGAGCAGGATCCCGGGGGTGGTCCCGGTGGCGGCCAGCAGCCAGCCCGTCACGCCGCCCACGATGGCGAATACGCCGAAGTGCAGGAGCGTGTACAGGGTGACGTTCGCGGCGCTTCCCGCGTAGGCGCGATCGAACAGCGTCGCGCCCAGCTCCGCGGGCGTGTGCAGCGGGGTCCCGGCGAGGATGTCCGCGGCCAGGAACCACCCGGCCACGACCGCCCCCGCGAGGAGCCCCCCGACGACGCCGTTCACGACTCCCGACTGCTGCGTGGACTGCATGGGGCCTCCTTCCGCCTACGTGTCCGGACGCCCCCTCTCGCCCCTCCGCCGCGCGAGCCCGGACGGCAGGACGCGCGCCTGGCGGCGCACGCTCACCTGAGCGTGTCGCCGCGCTGCGAAAAAGTCCAGAGCCGTCAGCGTCTCACGTACCGCATCAGCCGCTGCGGGCCGACCTCGGCGCCGTAGATGTTGCCGAAGCGGTCGACTGCGACACCCTCGGCGGCGCTCGTCGACGTGTGGTCGGGGTCGGGCTCGGGGTCGGGAATGAACGCCGTCACCCACCCGTCCCGGGCGCTTCCGATGTAGATGCCGCGGCGCCAGCCGGGGTTCCGCTCGCTGTTGGACTCCGAATCCGCCGCGTACAGGGTGTCTTCGTCGTCGATGTACAGCCCACTCGGGCGCCCGAATTGTGTCCAGGTGGCGAGGTGGTTCCCGTCCTGGTCGAAGATCTGGATGCGGCTGTTGCCCCGGTCACCCACGAACAGGCGTCCCTGCGAGTCCATGGCGAGGGCGTGCGGGTCGCGGAACTCGCCGGCCTCCGACCCGGTGGAGCCCCACTCCATCAGGTAGCGGCCGTCCGCGTCGAACTTGACGATCCGGTTGTTGCCCCCGGCATCGTGCCCATCGGCCACGAAGATGTCGCCGTCGGGCGCCACGAGGACGTCGGAGGGCTTCGTGAACGTGTCGAGTCCGGCACCGGCCACGCCCTTGCGGCCCAGGGTCATGAGGAGCTCCCCCTCCGGGCTGAACTTGTAGACCACGTGGCCCCAGCCTTCCGGAACGGGCGCGTACCCCACCGCATCCGCCACCCACACGTTCCCCTCGTCGTCCACGAACATCCCGTGCGGCCACGCGATGAGCCCCGCGCCGAAGCTGCGCACCACGTTCCCGTCCCGGTCCAACAGGAGGACCGGATCCACATCGCTGTCCACGCACAGGTTCGCGCCGCAGCGCTCGGCCACCCAGATGTGCTCCCCGTCCGAGGCCGGGTAGATGGCGCTGGTGGCCCCCCATGTCCGGCCGTCCGGAAGCTCGGCCCACCCCTCGATCGCCCGGTAGGGGTTCGGGGCGGTCATCTGCCCCTCCGCGCCGGCCGCCGTCGCGGCCAGCGGGACGACGGCCAGGAGCGCGGTCCGGAGACGGCGGCAGGAGGTCATCGCGGCTCCGCCGCGCCGCCGCCCGCGCCGTCGCCCGAGGCGTCGATCGCGAAGCAGTAGAACAGTCCGTTCCCGCCCGTCGCTCGGAGGTCCTCCTGACCGCAGCCGCGGGAGCCGTGCGCCGAGTTCCACGACGTGGGGCGCTCGCCGCCGCCCTGGCGGTCGTGGTGCCCGAGACGGGCGCTCCCATCGGACGCGTTCGAGGTCCAGTTGTCGCACGTGGTGTCGTCTCCCGG
>Ga0315553_10001219_pt1 | contig 21677 bp, 23 predicted proteins | sample SalMarSW160140MG_FD_203099 | JGI IMG/M metagenome (GOLD analysis project Ga0315553, IMG submission 203099) | Salt marsh sediment microbial communities from the Plum Island Ecosystem LTER, Massachusetts, United States - Salt Marsh Sediment SW1601-40 ... | reverse complement strand
GACCGAAGATATAGATGATGAAGCGATTGCTTATAAGCTGGTCTCCAGTCGGATGTTGGCCCTTGCCCATTTGGATTATCCGGACTTTTACCGACGTCTATCAAGTTACCTTGCTTACCGCGGTTTTAGTTACGAAGTCATAAAGCATGCCGCGGCTCTTGTCTGGCAGGAAAGGGAACAAAGCTAAGATGATAGATTGGGAATTGGTAGCAAAAATCGCTGGTGGTGGATTTGGCTCTACCCTCATAATCCTTGCGATTCTCTGCATTGTAATCTGGCTGATAGGGCTTGTTATACAAAGGAGGACCCGAAAGGCTAAGCATGAATCTAAATGATCGGGATATGAGTTAAGATGTTCGGTTTATACGAGATGGCGTTCGCAGGGTTGACCTGGGGCAACGTTCTCATGCTCTTCATAGGAGGCGGTCTTATCTATCTCGGCGTAGCCAGAAAGATGGAGCCCATCTTGTTAGTTCCCATCGGTCTGGGCATCATGATGGTCAATATACCCTTTGCAGGATTAATGGTCTATGCTCCAGCAGAGCCGGGTGCTATCCCGGTGCCAGCTTCGGGTGGACTGAAGGAGATAGCCGAAGGCAAAATAGGAATCTTGAATTTGCTTTACAAGTACGGGTTAGAGAGTGAAATAATCCCCCTGCTTATATTCCTCGGGATTGGCGCCCTGTCGGATTTCTCACCGGCTATCTCTCGCCCCTCATCTTTTTTGTTTGGGGCTACAGCCCAGCTGGGGGTTTTTGTTGTATTTCTAATTGCCTATCTTTCAGGATGGTTCACCATCAACGAAGCCATCTGTGTTGGTATTATCGGGGGCTCCGATGGTCCTCCTACTGTTTACCTTACCGTAGCTAAAGCGCCCCAGTTACTGGGCCCTATTACGTTGGTAGCTTATTCTTATATGGCGCTCGTACCCATACTCCAACCACCCATAATGAGATTGCTTACGTCGAAGAAGGAGAGGGCGATATATATGAAGCCCCAGATACGAGAGGTTTCCAAACTAGAGAAGGTCATATTCCCTGTAGCCGTCTTCTTGCTGTCCGCTCTACTTGTCCCTGCCTCAGCGCCTCTTATCGGCATGCTCATGTTTGGCAACTTGCTTTCCGTTACCGGTGTTACTGACAGGTTAGGAGTATCAGCGGGTGGCGTATTCGTAGATGTGCTAACGTTTCTGCTTGGCATGACCGTTGGGGCAATGATGCCGGCGGCGGTATTCTTGCATCCCAAGACTTTGATAATTATCGGCCTGGCGGTATTGGCCTTTGCTTTTGGTACTGCAGGTGGCATCTGGGGAGCAAAAATAGCCAATTTATTCTTGAAAGAGAAGATAAATCCGTTGATTGGTGCGGCGGGTGTCTCCGCGGTTCCCATGGCAGCCAGGGTAGCTCAAGTGGAGGGACAGAAGGCCAACCCTAGAAATTTCTTATTAATGCACGCTATGGGGCCCAACATGGCAGGTGCCATCGCCACCTCGGTAGTTGCCGGCATATTCATGTCCATGGTTTAATAGCTTGACAGTCGCTTCTTACAAAAGCTATATTTTGACCACAAGGGCCATTAGCTCAGTTGGTTAGAGCACGGTCCTGATAAGGCCGGGGTCGATGGTTCGAATCCATCATGGCCCACTTTCTATTTCCAGTAACGCACCCCTAGTCTATCATGACTTAATAGCGAGGGGCAGGCAGATTGAGACTGCCAGGCGGTGGCGTTCCCTGGTACAGAAGTTTGAAGCCTGCTGCGGTGTCAAGAACTCTTATCATAGAGCTGATGTTGTGAAGTTTGTTGCCGAGCTTCGGCAAGAGGGTATGAAGCAAAACTCTATCAATTCCAGGTTAAAAGCGCTGCGGTTGCTGTGCCAGATTCAGAATTGGGATGGTGGTTTTCCTCGGTTGCCAATGCCCAGGGTTAAGGATAGTGAGGTGAGTCGTCCTGTTTTTACTGCGGATGAGGTCGTTCATATCATAAGCAGGGCAAAAGAGGTTTGTAACGAGCGTGAATTGGCTTTCCTTGCTGCTGCGCCTGTGTACGGATTGAGACGTGAGGAAATAGGGACTTTGGAAGTGAATGATGGTGTTGTTAAGGTGCATACGGCGAAAGATGGCGAGGTAACTTTGCAGATAATCCCGGATGCAATCAAAGGTTACATGAGGGGTTATCGGGCGTGCAGAGATGTGAGGTATATGACCAGGGTGTTTCAACGTATTATGAGCAAGATTGGTTTGGAAGTGAATAGAGGTTATGGGTGGCACTCTATCAGGCGTGCGTTGGCTACTGAGCTTGCTTTGCGTGGTGTCTCGCCCTTGAATATTATTAGGTTTATGCGGTGGTCAGATGCTAGTCTTAAAGGTGAGTTTGGCATGCTGTCTATTTATGCTAAGCGTGAACAGGATAAGATAGACAAGAGTATTTTTGAGGTTCATCCGTTTCTGTCTGCTTGGGCAGAAAACGTTTAAAGGGTCTTCAGTAGAGTAAATGGACATAACCAAGTTTACGAAATGAGCTGGTTCTGGTATATCTATAAGGAGATAGTCGTGAATTATTCAGGAGTATGCTTGGCAAAGGTGGAAGTGAATTGTACCCAAAGAGAAAGGAGGTGAAAAGGTAGATGGATATGTGGGCAACCGTTGCACTGGTACTTGGTTCGAATGCGATAGTGGTAATAGGCGGTTTGATTGGTGTGAAGAAGCAAATAAAGCATTGGGAGGAGCAGTTTAGGATGGAGTCGAAGGCTAGGATGGAGCAGGATAGGCGTGAAAGGAGGAGGGAAGTAGGAAGTGAGCGTCTTTCCAAGTTGAGTATCGAATTGGCTCGTATGGCTGCTAAGGGGGAGAGAGTGGCTGACCTGGTAAAGCGGATGATATTGCTGACTACTCAGGAGCTGGCTTCAGCAAAAGAGGGTGGGTGGTTGAAGGAAGGGCAGGTAGTAGATGGACTGAATGAAGCTATGAACGATTGGAATAGCTATATAGATAGCGGTGTGTTTAAAGAAGTTTTGTTTATGCAGGATGACGTTAAGCTAGTTGATAGGGTTAGTGATATTTGGAAGGATTATGACCGAGCACGGTTCTTTATGGATATAGGGTTTATAAGGAAGTTTTATGGTTGGATGAGTGAAGAAGAAAAGAAGAAGGAAGTTGAGGAAATGCGAAGTCAACTTAAGAAGAATTCGAATAGAATCGTGGAGAATAGGGAGAAAGTCGCGGAAGTGCAGGCCGAGATTAGGAGACAGTTGGATGAACTGTAGTCAGGGGAAGAACAAGTGTGTATTGGGAGTTGTGGTTAGAATAAGTTGATGTGGTTAAATGAAGAAAGCACCGTGGGATTTTTTCGAGCGATTGAGGTTTAGAGAACAAAGAGAACGGAGTTTGTAGAGTGAACTGGATGGGAGGAAAAGAAGAAGTATGTCTAGGATGGATGATAGGTTTGTAAGAGGCTTAAAAGTGCCTCTGGGGGCGTTTTGTTGCAAAGCGAGAGGTGATGTGGGTGACTTGTTGTTGTGGTGGTGTTGTTAGTTAGGATGAAGGTGTGTCGATTTGTTTTGGTAGTCCAGGCTGTTAAGGCTAAGGCGGTGGCGGTAGCATCCGCCTACCTTTATCATATGATATACAGTAGTAATGTTTTAATATCATACATAATATTGGTAATTACTCCAATCTTGACTCATACCCCAGATTGCGTGAAAATGGCGGAACAGTCCTGTTGATTATTGAGAAATTTAATTTTAGAGCTGTTAGAGGACACGATGAAATGAGGAGGAAAGGAAATGGAATCTGGTGGTAATCATAAGAGCAGATTACTTACCGTTGGCGGGATTTTAAGCATAATAGTAGGGATATATCAGATAATTGGTGGATTGGTTTTAGTGGGTATTATTCACGGTTCCCTTCCATTTCCTGCTTTCTTAAGAACATACTTTTTCTTTATATACTGGCAAGTTGAAATAGGGCTTATGTTGTCTGCACTTACAGGGATTCGTATAGGCGATTGGGGGTATGCTTATATGGATGGATTTTGGGGCACAAGACCAGTGTTGTTAATTTTGATTTGTAATGTTGTTCTAGGTATCATGGCTGTGGTAGGTGGCATCTCGGCGATAAAAAGAAAATGGTTTAGTATTTCCTTGGCTGGGGCTATCGGTGCCCTTTTTACAGTCCCTTTGGGAATACTGGCGGTTATTTTTGTTGCCCTGGGAAAGAGGGAATTTAGGACCGTTGTAGGTTGATTGGGATAGGGAGAAAAGGAAATGGAATCTAGTGGTAGTTATAGGAGGGGGTTGCTTACCGCTGGCGGAGCCTCAAGCATAGTGGGGGGGATACCTCAGATAATTAGTGGTGTAGTATTGATAGTGGATTCTCTGGTGTCGTACCAACATGGCTTATGGCTCATAAACAGTTTTTTTCTCCAATTCTTTCCAGCGGGTTGGCAGTATCACATTCTCTGGGGCGGCTACCCGATTCAGTGGTGGACGAGATATATCCCAGTTCATTGGCCGGTCCTTGGAGGATGTCTTGTTGTTTTGGGTATAGTGGCTGTAGTGGGTGGCATCTCGGCGATAAGAAGAAAAAGTTTTGGTTTGTCCCTGGCCGGGGCTATATGCGCCCTTCTGTCAGTGTTTTCGGGAATACTGGCGGTTATTTTTGTCGCTCTGGGAAAGAGGGAATTTGGGAGAGAAAATGGAATCTAGTGGTGATAGCATGGGTGGGTTCCTGGACGCGGGAGGAGTCCTAAGCATACTAGGGGGGATATTGGAACTAATTGTAGGAGCGATAGTGCTGATTATAGTAGGGCAGATTATGATAGGAGGTCCGTTGCCGACTGTTCCGCATATTTCTTGGATGCCAGGCCTTGAGATTCAGCTAGTTTTCTTCCCAACTAGGTCTATTATTGTGGGAGTATTTATTGTGGTCTTGGGCGTAATAAGTATAATAGGTGGCATCTCGGCCATAAGCAGGAGAAGTTTTAGCCTTTCCTTGGCAGGAGCTATCGGTGCCATTCCATCAGTATTTTTAGGAGTACTGGCAGTTAGTTTTGTCATATTGGGAAAGAGAGAATTTAGGGCGAAGGTGAGAGAAGATAGCATCTAGTGGTGTTAGTAGTAAGAGCGGATTACTTACCGCCGGCGGAATCTTAAGCATAGTGGGGGCAATACCTCAGATTATTAGTGGCGGAGTATTAATACGAGATTTTTTGGTGTCCTACCGCCTTGGCTACTGGCTGATATATAGGTTTTTTCTCCCTTTCTTTCCGAACCATTGGCGGTTTTACATTGTGTGGGGCGGCGACGCGATTCCTGCTTCCATGGATTATGTACCATCTCATTGGCCAATCCTTGGGGGATGTTTTGTTGTTTTGGGTATAGTGGCTGTAATTGGCGGCATCTCGGCGATAAGAAGAAAGAGCTTTGGTTTGTCCCTGGCTGGTGCTATATGCGCCCTGCCATCAGTATTTGAAGGAATACTGGCGGTTATTTTTATATCCATATCAAAGAAAGAATTTGAAGTAGAGAGAGAAGTGAATGGCATTTAATGGTATGGACAGGGGCTGGTATCTTAGCGCTGGCGGGGGCTGCAGCATATGGGCAGGGATATCTCTGATATTTAGTGGAGTGGCATTAGCAGTCAGTGGTGAATACCCTAGCGGCATCAGCTACGTGGTATCACAAGTATTTCCTACTTATATGGGAGTGCCTCTTATAGTTTTGGGCATAATAGCCATAGTAGGTGGCGTCTCAGCCATGAGAAGGAAAAATTTTGGCCTGTCTTTAACCGGGGCTATCTGTGGCCTTCCATCCCCCTTTTGGATACTGGCGATACTGGCAATTATTTTTGTATCTCCGGGAAAGAGGGAATTTAGGGCGAAGATGAAAGAAGATGGCATCTAGTGGTGATAGCAGGAGTGCGTTACTGGACGCAGGCGGAGTCCTGAGCATAATAGGGGGAGTAGTGGAGCTAGTTGTAGGAGGGGTAATGCTGGTTATAGTAAGACATATTATGACAGGAGGTCCGTTGGGGCCTATTCCGCATATTCCTTGGATGCCAGGTCTTGAGATTCAGCTAGTTTTTTCCCCAACTAGAGTTGTTATTGTGGTAATACTTATTATGGTCTTGGGCGTAATAGGCATAGCAGGTGGCATCTCTGCTCTGAGAAGGAAGAGCTTTGGCCTGTCGTTGGCGGGGGCTATATGCGTACTTCCGACAGTCCTTTTTGGGATACTGGCAGTTATTTTTGTCGCACTGTCGAAGAGAGAATTTAGTGTGGAGATAAAGGAAAATAGCATGGCTAGTAGGAGCTGGTTACCTATCGCTGGGGGGATATTAAGCATAATAGGAGGAGTAATTGAGTTGGTTGGTGTGAGGGTGTGGTATGTAATGTTATCCTATTTGCGAGTGCATTGGGTGACCTCCGAGCCTTATTTACTGGCTGGGTTGATACTTAGTATTATAATAATCTTGTTCTTGATGTCATTAGTAGGTGGCTTCTCAGCTTTAAATAGGAAAAGTTATAGGGGGTCACTAGCCGGAGCTATTTGTGCACTCCCATCAACCATTTTTGGAATACTCGCTGTTATTTTTATAGTATTGGGGAAGAGAGAATTTAAGGATACGGCATGAGTGGTATCTGAAGTTTTAAGTCTTGTATTGGAAGATGAAGGGGAGTTTGGTTATATGGCAGAAAACATACAGTCAGCATAAAATTAGAACCTAAACTGTGGAAAGAAGTTCAGCATAGAAGCATAGATTAAAGTACGCAGTATTCTGAATTTGTTGAAGAAGCTTCGAGAGAGGCATGGAAGTAAAAATGAATAAAGAGCAAAAAAGGTATATTTGGTTGATTATAGGTCTTAGTTTCTGGGCAGGAATTGGGTTAATGAGCATAATAAATATTATCAAAACTGTTTATACTCAGCATGTACTTATATATGATTGGATTATGTTTGCAATTTCAATAATTTTTATCATTATATGTTTAATATATCTAAACAAAATTAAGAGGGAAAAAACAGACTGAAGTTTTTGATTACTAGGCTGGTAGGAGGGTTTATGAGAGATTTTAGTTGTAGTATTAAGAAACTTACCTCGGTTCTGATAAGGCCGGGGTCGATGGTTCGAATCCATCATGGCCCACTATAGATAATAATATTACATAAAACTAGCTTCAAGCTGTTCAATCATTTTTCTCATATTGAATTTGCTACGCTTCATCTGTGGTAGTTGAATTACCTATCAGACTATCAATGTGGATTTCTCTCGGCCAATATGCTTCTAAATAACCTTACACGGTATTCCAGATTCAGTCTCGATACCTGATTGTATTTTACAGATAATTTCCTCGGTAATGTAATGGGCACTTGACAAAAAGTAAAGTATATAATACTATATGTCATGAATAAGATACACAGAATAACCTGGAAGACCAAAGGAGGGTAAAAAATATGGCACCACTACAGAAAAGGGCATTATACAGCTTTGTTATCGGACTTGTTCTTACTATAGCTCTCGTAGCAGTTTTGGTTACACGAGGAAGCGTCACTGCCTATGAGAGCGACCTAAGCCTCAGGTTAATCATGTACGCTGTATTGATCGGAGTACCTCTTGTTTACTTGGTTCTCGTATATCTAACTTTTCGAAAACCGACGCAGATTGATGAGCGCGATAGGATTATTATTGAAAGATCCAGTCGGGCTCAATGGCTGGCTGTGATATTTACATTGGTTGCCTGGACAATAGCACTGACCGAAATTTACTCGGACCAGGGACAGGTGCCAATTGCATTCCTCAATCTGATATTATGGTCTACTCTGATTATTAGCGCATTAGCCCAATCCCTCGGTATCCTGGTGGGTTACTGGGAAATGAACCGCAATGGGTAGAATAAAGAATCAGATTAGAAGGCTACGTTTCGACCACGGTGAGATGACGCAAGAAGAGCTGGCCAACAGAGCAGGCTGCACCCGGCAGACCATTATTGCCTTGGAGCAAAACAGGTACGTTCCCTCCATTGAGCTAGCCTTTAGGATTGCCAGGGCATTTGGTGTGCCCTTGGAAGAAGTCTTTCAATACGAGGATAGCTGAGGATGGCAAAAATGAACAGAATCATGTTTGTAGCAGGACTATGCATAGCGATAACATCGGCTTTCCTGTTCCTATTTGTTTGCACAGAAGAACTAGCGAGTTCGCTTATCGTATAAAGACCACATTGCTGTTTTCTTATATAATTGTAATATGTCAAAGACCTAAGATTTGGGCGTTACCAATAGGAGGATATCATGGCAGAAGATTACGGAATTATTGACGTTTGGATGCAGCACCCGACACCCAAGCACATAAACCAGCCTTGTTTTGATTCCCTGCGCAGATGGACAGGCCAAGAGAAAGTGACCGAGGATATTCCAGTAGAGTTCACTGTTGGCGCCATGGATGAAGCAAGTGTTCAGCTGGGTCTAATATGTGCCTGGTGGGGTCCTCATGGGCCAACTATATCAAACGACGAAGTGGCAGCTATTGTCAAACAGTATCCTGACCGCTTTATAGGCATCGCGTCGGTTGATTTGTACCGACCTATGGATGGCATTCGAGAGCTGAGGCGCTGCGTTCGTCAGCTCGACTTTAAAGGCTTGAGAATTGTCCAGTGGTACTGGAACCTGCCCCCGACTGACAGGCGCTATTATCCTCTATACGCAGAGTGTATCGAGCTCGGGATTCCATTCTGTTGTCAGGTCGGCCATACCGGTCCTCTTTGTCCTTCCGAACCCGGACGGCCTATCCCTTATATTGATGAAGTGGCCCTTGAATTTCCCGAGCTCAAAATCGTGGGGGGACATATAGGGTATCCCTGGACGGTGGAAATGATAGCGGTAGCAACGAAACACGAAAATGTCTACATAGACACCTCGGCCTATATCGCTAAAAAATATCCGGTGGAATTAGTTGACTATATGAAGAAGAACGGCAAAATGAAGGTTATGTTCGGAACTAATTTCCCGATGGTTACTGCAGCGAGGTGCTTAAAAGACCTCGATGCCCTCGAACTCAGCGATGACGTGAAGAGGTTGTTCCTCTGTGACAATGCCAAACGAGTGTTTGGGCTTCAATGAAGTAAGGGTTACCCCCATTATTAGTTTACCAAATTTAGCAAATTAAGCCCTGCTCAAATCACACTATTGACAAACTGAAGGACAACGTTTATATTGTAAAAAATTAAATATGGGCAAAGGCTGAGAACAGGACTAGTACAGCCTAAGGCGGAATTCAGAGAGTCGGGTAAGGTGTGAGCCGATATTTGCGCGAGGCTGGAATGGACCTGGGAGCCGCAAACCGAAAGGTTAACACTTAGTAGGCTTTGTCGCAGGGGCAGCGTTATCACAGCCCAGGGTATAGCCAAGTGAGGCTGTACCTGAAATGAGATGGCCGAAAAGGCCGAAAAAGGGTGGCACCGCGAAGGTTAAACCTCTCGCCCCTTGGCGAGAGGTTTTTTTATTGTGAGGTGACATGTATTACCCGACACTGGAAGAAGTCCACCAACTGAAGAAGTACGGCAATCTGGTACCAGTCTGTCGTGACATCCAGGCTGACCTGGAGACACCGGTATCCGCTTATCTCAAAATAGCCCGCGGCAATTATTCCTTCCTTCTAGAGAGTGTCGAAGGCGGTGAGCGAATGGCCCGCTACAGCTTCATCGGCACCGAGCCCCTTCTTGTCGTACAGACAGGAGATGAAAACCCCGTTGACCCGCTAAATCTGGCGGAAAAGGAATTGGCTCGACTTCATCCCGTGTCTATTGCCGGCCTTCCCAGATTTCATGGCGGTATGGTTGGTTACTTCAGCTACGAAATTGCCCGCTACTTTGAGAGACTACCCTGTCCTGTGCACGATCCTCAGGGGCTCCCTGAGGCTATCTTGATGCTGGCAGACACCTTGCTTGTTTTCGACCATGTTACGCATAAAATCAAGGTTGTCTCTCATGCCCATCTGGACGGCGATGTAGACACAGCATACCAAGAGGCAACTCATAAAATTGACGACCTGGTGAACAGGTTGGAGCAACCAATGCATTCTGAGATCTGTAAGAACGCAGCACCAGGTAAGTCTAATGTGTCATCAAACTTTTCTCAGGCAGAGTATGAGATGGTGGTATCTCAAGCCAAGGAGTATATCTACGCCGGCGACGTTATTCAGGCTGTCTTATCACAGCGATTATTAAGACGTACTTATGCTGATCCCTTCGCTATATATCGGGCATTGCGCTCTATCAACCCTTCTCCCTATATGTACTATCTTCACTTGGGTGATTTCTATATTGCCGGGGCTTCTCCTGAGCTTCTGGTGCGAGTTGAAGATGGGATAGCATCCACACATCCAATTGCCGGGACTCGCCGGCGGGGTAAGGATGCTACCGAAGACCTGGCTCTGGAAGAAGAGCTCAGGCATGATGAAAAGGAGCGTGCCGAGCATACCATGCTTGTTGACCTGGGGCGCAATGACATCGGCAGAATCAGCGAGCCAGGCACAGTTGAGGTAACCCAGTTCATGGATGTGGAACGCTATTCACATGTAATGCACTTGGTATCCCATGTTCAGGGCAGGCTCAGGACTGGGCTTTCGCAGTTTGATGCTCTACGCTCCTGCTTTCCGGCCGGTACTGTTTCGGGCGCTCCTAAGATTCGGGCTATGGAAATAATTGCCGAACTGGAAAAGGAGAAAAGGGGACCCTATGCCGGCGCAGTAGGCTACTTCGACTTCTCGGGCAACCTGGACACCGCTATCACGATACGTACAATTGTCATCAAGAATAACGTCGCGTATATCCAGGCGGGCGCTGGCATCGTCGCCGATAGCGTTCCTGAGCGAGAATATCAAGAAAGCTTGAGTAAAGCTCAGGCATTACTGGCAGCCATTGAGCAGGCAGAGGCTGACCAGTATGTTTATACGCGTTCGGTTTCGCCCTGAATTATTAAGTGTTAAGTAAGGAAGGATTTGTTGAATAATATTCTGAAGCAAGGAGCACAGCAGTGATTAAAGAAGCCATTGAAACTGTGGTCAACGGTCGCTCGCTGCCTTTTGAACAGGCGGCATCTGTAATGGAAGAGATAATGATTGGCGAAGCCACACCAGCCCAGGTTGCCGCTTTTATCACTGCCTTACGCATTAAAGGCGAGACAGTAGACGAGATTGCCGGCTTAGCCACAGTCATGCAAGCCAGAGCAACACCGGTTAGGGTCACTTCACCAGTTGTTGATACGTGTGGGACAGGGGGCGATGGCTCTTCGAGCTTCAATATCTCCACAACCGCCGCCTTCATTGTCGCCGGCGCAGGACTCAAAGTTGCCAAGCATGGTAACCGGGCAATTTCCAGTCACTGCGGCAGCGCTGATGTCCTGGAGGCACTGGGGGTGAGGATTGAGCTTGATGCTGAGGCCGTCACCAAATGTTTGGAGACAATAGGAATTGGCTTCATGTTTGCTCCCAGTTTTCACCCAGCTATGAAATACGCTGCTGCCCCCCGACGCGAAATCGGAATTCGTACTGTGTTTAATATTCTCGGTCCCCTTACTAACCCGGCCAGAGCCAAGTTTCAGGTCATTGGTGTTCCCTCAAGGGAACTGGGAGAAAAAATCGCCTCTGTTCTCCATCGTCTGGGCACAGAACATTCCCTGGTGGTACACGGAACAGATGGCATGGATGAAATCTCCATCAGTGGGAAATCTCTGATATGGGACATCAATCAACATAGAGTATCACCGCCTTATGAAATTTTCCCTGAAGACTTGGGGTTTATGAAAGCCAGCGTGACCCAAATAAGGGGAGGAACAGCACGGCAAAATGCCAGGATTCTACGCGGCATACTAAGCGGAGAGGTAGGAGTCAGGCGGAATATAGTCATCATGAACGCTGGTGCAGCACTGGTAGCTGGCAACCAGGCATCAGACCTCAAAGAAGGTATTTGTATTGCTGAGAAGACGATTGATAGCGGGAAAGCCCTGGTTAAGCTCGACGAGTTAACAAAATTCAGCCAGAGCCTTAAGAAGAAGTAGTCGGTATTTGGCTGATTGCTGGAAGCTGCGAAAAAGAGATGTTGGATAAAATAGTCGCCCAAAAAAGGGAAGATGTTGAGCAGAGAAAGAAGGCGGTGACCATAGCTTGTCTGCAAGAACGCATTGCACGGCAAAAGCCGCCGCTTGACCTCGCCCTGGTTCTCAAGAGCGAGCACATTCGCTTGATCGCTGAGGTGAAGCAAGCATCTCCATCACGGGGGATGCTAAGCCCCAACTTCGACCCAATCGAGTTAGCACAGAAATATGCCGAAGGTGGTGCTGCTGCTATTTCGGTGCTTACTGAGGCTAATTATTTTATGGGCAGCATTGAACATCTAGCAGCAATTAAAGAAGTGGTGCAACTCCCGTTGCTGAGGAAAGATTTCATCTTCGATCCTTATCAGGTATATGAGTCTCGGGCTTATGGCGCTGATGCTTTGTTGTTAATTGCAGCTATTCTACACCAGAGACAGCTTAAGGAGTTCGTTTCGCTGAGTCATAGCCTTGGTTTAAGGTGCCTGGTTGAAGTACACAATAAAAGCGAGCTGGAAAGAGCAGTTGCCAGCGAAGCGGAAATTATCGGTATTAATAATCGAGACCTCAATACTTTTGCCATTGATATCAATACCACCCGCTTCTTACGATCGCTTGTGCCTATAGAGAAAATCGTGGTTAGTGAGAGCGGTATTAAAAGTCGGAGTGACATGGAAAAGCTGAGGAAATGGAGAATTGATGCCGTACTCGTTGGCGAGGCTCTGGTTACCGCCAGCGAGGTCCGGGCCAAGATGAAGGAACTGTTGTCATGACTCGTATCAAGATTTGTGGGATTACAGACAAGGCCAATGCTTTGGCAGTGGTTGAGGCTGGTGCCGACTTCATCGGGTTAGTGTTCGCTCCAAGTCGACGGCAGGTAACTCCGCCTAAGGCACGCGAGATAGCCAGTGCCGTTAAGAAAAGCAGCGCTGCCACAAGAGTGGTGGGCGTCTTTGTCAATGCACCGAGTTCCCAGGTAAACGAATTCGTCGATTTCTGTACGCTAGATTGGGTCCAGCTAAGTGGAGATGAATCCTGGGAGTATTGTCGTGAGGTTGTTAGACCAGTTATCAAGGCCATTCGAATAGATCAGCAATCCCCCGACGAACTCTATACCGAGATATCTGCTGGAGACAAACTGCTTCCCCATAAAAGCTTTATCGCCCTCCTTGACTCCCAAGTTGAAGGCAAATATGGCGGAACAGCGGAAACTTTCAACTGGAACCTTGCTCAAAAAGCTGCGAAGGGATTTTCAGTCATTATTGCCGGTGGGCTCGATCCAGAGAATGTAACTAGGTTAATCGAGACACTAGCACCTTGGGGAGTGGATGTCTCATCCGGCGTAGAGACAGGAGGGGTCAAGGATATTTCTAAAATAAAAGCATTCATTGAAGCAGTAAGGAAAGCCGATGAAAAAAAATAGACAACTACCCGATGCACATGGCTATTTCGACCAGTTCGGCGGTAAGTTCGTGCCTGAGACTCTTATGCCGGCTCTAGATGAACTGGAAACAGCTTACGAAGAGGCGAAGCGTGACTCATCCTTCTGGGCCGAATTCAATTACTTGTCTCACGACTACTCAGGAAGACCAACGCCACTTTATTTCGCCGAAAGGCTTACCAAGCACTGCGGCGGGGCGCAAATCTTCATTAAAAGAGAGGACCTGCTTCACACCGGAGCCCATAAGATAAATAACGCTCTGGGACAGGGTCTCCTGGCCAGGAGAATGAAAAAACAAAGGATTATTGCTGAGACTGGGGCCGGTCAGCATGGCGTAGCTACTGCCACTATATGTGCCAAATTGGGGTTGGATTGTATTGTCTATATGGGTGAGGAAGACGTGCAGCGCCAAACAATGAACGTCGTCCGTATGAAACTGCTGGGTGCAGAAGTGCGCCCTGTTTACTCAGGCACTAAGACGCTGAAAGATGCTATCAATGAGGCGATTAGAGATTGGGTGACTAATGTCGAAAATACATATTACCTTTTGGGCTCGGTAGTAGGGCCTCATCCCTATCCGGTGATGGTGCGCGATTTTCAATCAATTATAGGCAAGGAGACCAGAGAGCAGATTTTAGGTAAGTGCAGTCGTTTGCCCGATTATATCATCGCCTGTGTGGGCGGAGGCAGCAATGCCATGGGGATTTTCCACCCCTTTGTGAATGATAAAGATGTCAAATTTATCGGGGTAGAAGCAGCAGGAAAAGGAATCAAGACAGGGAAACATGCCGCCTCCCTGGTCGCCGGTTCAGTAGGGGTTTTACACGGAACGAAATCGTACGTCCTTCAGGACGATGCCGGGCAGATTCTAGGGACCCATAGCATTTCTGCCGGGCTGGATTATCCGGGGGTAGGGCCTGAACATAGTTATTACAAGAAGACAGGCCGTGCTACCTACGTGGCTGTTAATGATGAGGAGGCACTGGAAGCCTTCCGTCTTCTCTGCCTGACCGAAGGTATTATCCCGGCCCTTGAGCCGGCCCACGCCATATCCTATGCCGTCAAGATGGCAGGCTCTCTCAATAAGGAACAGATTATTGTGGTCAACTTGAGTGGGCATGGCGATAAGGACATGGACGTCATAGTTAAAGCACTGGGGGTGAAACTTTGAGCCGGATTGCTTCAGTCTTTGCCCGGGCAAATCGCACTGCTCTCATTCCCTACATCACAGTAGGTTATCCCAATACTGCAACAACACTGAAGGTAGTGCCCCTCTTAGCCAGCAATGGATGCGATATCATTGAGTTGGGCATCCCCTTCTCCGACCCACTGGCTGACGGTGCCACTATTCAGCGAGCTAGCTATGAAGCGCTCAGACAGGGAGTTACTCCTCATCTCTGCCTAGAGGTGGCTCAAGAGCTAAGGCGGCAAGTAGAAATTCCCCTGGTGTTTATGACCTACTACAACCCTGTGCTGAAGTTTGGATTAGAGCAATTTTGCTCGAAGTGTGCCGAGGTGGGGATTGACGGGCTGATTATACCTGACCTACCACCGGAGGAAGGACAGGAACTGGAAGAATCAACCAGAAGCCACGGGCTCGACCTTGTTTATCTTCTCAGTCCAGCTAGTACCGAAGAACGCATCCGGCTCGTAGTCGGCAAAGCAAGCGGCTTTATCTACTTAGTTTCACTGACCGGTATCACCGGCGCCAGGGATGAACTTCCCCAGGAACTGGAAGGTTTCGTAGCCAGAGTAAGAAAAAGGACTGAAAAACCTCTTTGCGTTGGCTTTGGAGTCTCCACCCCCAAGCAAGCCCGAAGAATAGCCAGGGTAGCCGATGGGGTCATCGTGGGCAGCCGAATTATACAGTTGATGGAGGAAGATACCACCTTCTCTTCCCTGAAAGCCTTTGCGTCAAGCTTACGAGAGGCTTTGGATCAATAGAATGGTAGAAAAAAATCAGGAGGTGAACATGCACTAGCTATTCCTAAAGTAGTCAGCCCCAATATGAGATAGAAAGGAGAACAAAATGGAGAAAGGAATTTATTTTCTCGACCAAAAGGATATGCCCACCAAGTGGTACAATATTATGGCCGATATGCCCGGGGATATGCCACACGTGCTGCACCCGGGAACGGGAAAGCCGGCAACTGTAGATGATGCAGCCGGGCTATTTGCCAGGGCGTGTGCCGAGCAGGAACTCAACAGGAAAGACCGCTGGATTGAAATCCCAGAGGAACTGCAGGCGATTTATCGCACCTGGAGACCAACGATGTTGTATCGAGCACATCGGCTGGAAAAGGCTCTGGATACGCCGGCCAAAATCTTCTATAAGTATGAAGGCACAAACCAGGCTGGTAGCCACAAACCTAACACCGCGACAGCCCAGGCATACTATGCCAAGAAACAAGGACTCAAAGGCTTAAGTACTGAGACCGGTGCCGGGCAATGGGGCAGCGCCCTGAGTTTGGCGGGGGCATTCTTCGATCTAGAGATCAAGGTGTTTATGGTCAGGATTAGCTATGACCAGAAGCCCTATCGCCGCATCGCCATGGAGGTCTGGGGGGGCAACTGTGTTCCCAGCCCCAGCCCAGAGACCAAGTCAGGGCAAGCTATGCTGGAAAAATGGCCTGATTGTCCAGGCAGCCTAGGTCTGGCTATCAGCGAGGCAATAGAGTACATGGCAGGCCGCCCAGATTATAGATATTCGATTGGCAGCGTGCTTAACCATGTCCTGCTGCATCAGACTATCATCGGGGAGGAATGTCGGAAACAGATGGAGATGGCAGATGCCTACCCTGATATCATCGTCGGGAACATCGGCGGCGGCTCAAACTTCGCCGGACAGTTCTTCCCCTGGATTCGGGATAAAATTAGTGGTAAGAAGCCAAACATGCGCATTATCTGCTGTGAACCGGAAAGCTGCCCCAGCGTGACCAAAGGACTTTATGCCTATGATTTCGGTGACATGGTTGGAATGACTCCCCTGATCAAAATGTATACCCTGGGACATGGCTTTGTGCCGCCACCAATCCATGCCGGTGGACTGCGCTATCATGGGATGGCACCTACCATATGCCACCTCCACAAACTTGGTTTGGTTGAAGCTGTAGCTGTGCCTCAAACCGCCGCCTTTGCGGGAGGGGTACAGTTTGCCCGCACCGAAGGGATTATCAGTGGTCCGGAGCCATGCCATAATATCAGGGTAGCTATTGACGAAGCTATCAAGTGTAAGGAGGAAGGTAAATCAAAGACCATCCTGATAGCTCACAGTGGACATGGGCACTTCGACCTGGCTGCCTATGATGCTTACCTATCGGGTAAACTTCAGGATTATGCCTATCCTGAGGAAGAAGTAAGTAAGGCCCAGCTTGAACTGCCCAAGGTACCCTGAAGAAAAAGGCTGGCGCTATGGCAAGAGTTGCCATGGCGCCAGCCTTCAGACACAATACTGGTAAATACCTGCCAGTAGAAAAGAAGAGCAATGATGTCGTGGGTGGCAATTACAAGGTGATTTTCATGTCCTCATAGCCCAGGGTTATATCTGCTTTTAGTTCCTGAGCTACTTGAGCTACTTCTTCCTTAATCTCCTGCTCATAAGGATTCCCAATATGGATAACAATGACGCGAGGTAAATATCCCTTGAGTCGGCGAAATTGTACGAGTTCCTCTTTTAGAAATTTGGCACAGAGATGACCGACTTTCTTGAGCCAGTCTCCATATTTATTAGGCCCGGCAACTTCAGTAATCAGTAACTGGGGAGAAACGTACTGCCAACAATCAGATATTCCCACTGTGGTATCGCCCGTATAAAACAGGCTTTTACCATCTGAAGAGGTGATTTGATAGCCGACAGCAGGTACGGAATGCTTTACCGGCAGTGCTAAAACATCATAACCAGCAATATTCTTTCTGCTATAAGGCTCAATAGCCTCAAGTATCAGAGTCGGTTCTTCTTCACTGGGATATTCAAGAAAATTGGTATACATCTTGCCATCAAGAAGGCATCCAGTGACAACATCAAGCGTATAGCGCGGAGCGTAAACTACCAGTTGCTCTCGCCAGTAGTAACCGGCGTTAGCAGCCAGAGTGACTAGATCACGAGTATGGTCGAAGTGGTGATGGGTAAGTAAAACGGTTTCTATCTTTTTCTGTTCAGGTAGAGAAAGGGCCGACGTCAGCCCACCCGCATCTAAGACTAAAGTACCATCAATTAACAGAGAGGTTAACCGTGCCCCTTTTACCTCAGCTAAATGGGCACCCAGGATTTGGATTTCCACTTCACTGGCTGTCTATAACTCTGTCGGTAGCACCAAGGAACTGCTCCCATTGAGTTAATTCTTCAGCCAGAATCTGACGCCCTTTCTCGGTCAATTGATAACATCGGCGCTTTTGCTTAGCAATGTACTGCCACGAGCTTGATACGAGCCCTCTACGCTCCAAACGTCGTAATGCGGAGTAAAGAGTGCTTGCCGTAAGATCAAAGTAGCCTTCGCTCCTCCGCTCCAGTTCCCGGGCAATCTCATAGCCATGTATGGGTAATAATTCGCCTATAATGAAGAGTAACAAAGGCTCCACAACACCCCGTAACAATAGGCGAACATAAGATTTAGCCATAACCCTTTTAGTATAGCATCTTTGAAAAATTAAAGCACCCTGCAATTCAAGATATAAAAATGAAACTGCCAAAAATTTGAAAATATAACTAGGTTATTACCATTCTGAAGAGGATTGAAGCGGGCTTGAGAAAGGATGAATATGCATTCAATTCAATTAATAATAGGGTCATTAGGCAGCTACTAAGCGCCCTCTTTTGTTTCCTGGCTGCAAAATCTGAGCACCTCAGCAAAATTATTGATTCTCGTAAGATTGGTGCTTTCCACAAAGCCGTCATAGGTGAGATTGATCCAGGGTTTACGATATAGGGCACTGAACTTTTCCGACATCGCAGCTACAATTCCACCGGGCATACAGCCGTGTGGCATCACCGATATCACACCAGCAAACTTAGGATTTTCCATCCATTCGACTCCGGTACCTATACTGAGAACTGCTTCACTTCCGCATTTCGGGGAAAGCCACTCACTTGTCAACCGCAGTACCTCTTCCGTTGAGGGCTCTTTCATATCAACGAGACTCTCATAATGTTTGATTACCTTGTGCTCATCGCGTTCCCAGACACGTTTTATAATGTAGCTGATCAGCGCCTTCAGGAATTTGCGGTCCCTTACAGCATCCTCAACATGACGGTAGAAGATGTACTTCATCCATTCTCCTATAGAAGAGACGACGACCTCCAACCCAGCCTTTTCACATTCCCTGACCAGTTCCTGGTTGCTGAATCTGTTGGAGCGCAGAAAGATTTCTCCGTTAATACCCACCAGAGGTTTGCGGGGCAGTTCAGGGTCAATGAGAGACCTAAAATCCGAATTTAGTTGGTTCAGGATATCTTCAAAACTTTCTTTTTTACGGACGCGACCGACAATTCTGCCCAGATATTCATCAAACAATTCATCTGCCGAGCCCGACTTCTTTTCATAAGGGCGGGTGCGCCAGAGAGACCTTTGGAGATAGTCAATAGCCACACAGCCCTTCCAGGCAAGGCGGGCAAAACGAGGGCTAATTTCAGTATCTCGATACGCATTGTTCGACACAGTGGTCCTTATGGGAATGTCAATGCCCACGTCCTTAAGTATCTTGATTTGTTCCAGCGCATATTTCCCAAAGCGGCAGGGACCATATGCCCCCGCCATAACTGCCTCTACGTTTTTCAAGTCAGTGCCATCTTCGTAACTGAACCTCAGAAAGTCGCCCAGGGTTACCCGATAGGGCAAACATTCCATACCCGATGTTATCTTATCAGCATAGAGTAGATTGCGTTCATTGGCCTCAGGAAGCACAATTGCTCTGAAGCCGCTGCCCTCTAGAAGCGCACCTACAAGCTCAATGTGTGGCGTCATTCTGGGAATAATGAAGGTCTTCTTAGCATCAATGACGGGCGGAAATGCTCTGCGATAAATATCTTCTTTAAGTGGCGCTTCCTGCTTCCCGGCAGAATCGGCAAATCCGTTAATGGTGTCGACGAAGGCTTCGAGGCGGGTGACGATGCCAGCCTCCGCAGCATGCTCGTCTATTTCCAACTGTCCCAGAGGCTTACCCCCCATGATATCTTCCACTATGTGGATTATGAAGGAGTTCGGGCCGCATCCAAAGTTTGTCAGCCACAACCCGTAAAGCTGCGGGTCTGAGACAGTTATATCAGCGCCGGCTATATATTTGTTCTCATAGAACCAGTACGGACGGTCGGAGTAATCCCTGGCATTCACCGACTTTAGGGGCAAAAAGTCCAGTGGTATTGGCACCACTCCGAGCTGAGCAAGCTTCTCAGCTATGCCCAGATTTGCCCCGGTATCCTGCGACATATACGACCTGGCGAAAAGGACCACACCCAACTGGCCGCTTTGGTGCAGTTTCTCCAATAGTCCCCTACCCAGCACTGCCTGGTCAGCCTCGAATCTTCGCTGAGATTCAATGCCAGCCAGGGCTGCTTCCTTGCTTTTTTTTCTACTGAACCCCATCTTAACGGCGACATTCACAAGGTTCTTTACGACGTCGTCATCGCCCCGACTGAAATCAATTATGGGTATCAACAGTCTCTCCCCGAAACCAAGCACATTGCGTATTATGAATGGTGAGGCTTGAACTAAGGGACAGGAGTATTGCTGGCTCTCATCACCATCTTTGCTATTCAAGCGAATGGCGCAGGGGTAGAGAATGTAATCTGTGTCCTTGAGCATTGCCGCGTGTCCGTGGAGAAGCTTCATGGGGAAACAACTGTCGGTGTAACTTAACTCGATGGCCTGGTCCATGATTGCGTTGTTGGTCTGGCTGGAAAGGACAACCCTGGCATCGAGGGCATTCAGGAATCCTATGAGTAGCGGAGCATAGTCATAGACCAGCAACGCCCTGGGGATACCCACTACAGGTCCAGTGCCGGAATCCTTCTTGTACTCACGAAAGAGCAACTGCTCCCGCTTATCGAAGAAGGTTTCTTTCTTAGCATGGCTGGCTATAGCATCGTACTTGTCACACCTGCTGCCATAGTAGCTAGGCTCTTCACCGGGCATCTCCATCCGTGTGATGGTGCAGTTGTTGTCGCACCCTTTGCACACAAATGTAGTAAGCTTACACTCTCTATCCACGACCTCCTGAAAGCCCTTGAACTTAGATTTCTGGCCAACCATGGCTTCTTTTGCCAGGAGAGCTACACCTATAGCGCCGCTGACCTCTTTGTGCTCCGGCACAGTCAATTTTTTATCTTCAAGCTGCTGATGAAAGGCTGCCACAACGGCTTTGTTATAGAACACCGCTCCAGTAAGGATAACCTTGTCGCCAAGCTTTCTATGCTCCACCACCTTGGAAAGATAATTCTTAGCTATAGAGTTAGCCAGACTGGCCGTGATTATTTCCAGGGGTACGCCCTCCTGCTGGGCCGAGGCCACCGCCTGACCCATAAAGGCAGCACACCTCGTCCCCAAGTCAATCGTATGGGGAGCGGCAAATGCCAGGTCGGCAAATTCACCGTTGGTCACCGAAACGCCGAGCATTTCGGCCAGTTCGTCAATAAAACTTCCCGTCCCCGCTGCACAGGCTTTGTTCATGTGATAGTCCACGACCACACCGTTTCTCTTGATGACTAGTTTAGAATCCTGCCCGCCAATTTCAATTATGTCGGCTTCAGGGTCCATATCGGCGGCAGCTCTGGTCTGCGCCGTTATCTCATTCTTGATCATGTCTGCACCGATGAAGCCGCCAACCAGATATCTGCCCGAGCCTGTAACACCCACGCCAGCTATCTTAACTTTGTCTGCGCCATCCCGGAGCAAGTTCCTGAAGACCTGCCTGATAGCCTCAACCGGTCTTCCCGCAGTCATCAGGTAGTTCTTTGCTAGCAATCGTGTGCCCGATTCATCCATTATCACAGCCTTGGTGCTGGTGGAGCCAACGTCAACCCCTAGGTAGCCGACACATTGTTCCTCTATCCTCTGCCCATCCTTACCGTCCTGAACAGCGACCATTTCCAGCTTGGGCATTTCAAAATGGCGCTGCCTGGCGTCGGTTCCTGACAGCATAACGCCCTGGGAAGTTTTCCCT
>Ga0315553_10001216_pt1 | contig 21696 bp, 19 predicted proteins | sample SalMarSW160140MG_FD_203099 | JGI IMG/M metagenome (GOLD analysis project Ga0315553, IMG submission 203099) | Salt marsh sediment microbial communities from the Plum Island Ecosystem LTER, Massachusetts, United States - Salt Marsh Sediment SW1601-40 ... | reverse complement strand
GCGTTCGCGGGGTTGGGGGACGCCGCCGATGTGGCGCGATTGTGGGGGCGCCGGTTCGCCGCCATCGCTGTGGACTTTCTCGCATGGGAGCGGGCCCGCGCCGACCGCGTCGCCGCGCGCCACGCCGAGGTCCCGGGGCGCGCCGAGCTCACCGTCGAGGGCGCCCGCTTCACCCTCGCCGGACGCGCCGACCGGATCGACGAGATGCGCGACGGCTCCCTGGAGATTATCGATTTCAAGACCGGCTCGGTTCCCGATCGCCGCACCATGAATGACCGGCTCGCCCCGCAGTTGCCGATGGAGGCGCTCATCGCCCGCCATGGCGGCTTCGAGGGCGTCGCGGCGGCTCAGGCGTCAGCGCTCATCTATTTGAAGCTCGCCCATGGCCCGGGGCCGATCGACACAAAACACTTCGCGATCGACGACCTGCCGCTGCCCGAGGCCATCGACGACCAGTGGCGGCGCGTCTCCCACCACATCGCGCTGTTTCTCAATTCCGCCGACCGTCCCCTCTACTCGCACCTGATGGCTGAACCCGCAGTGCGCTACGAGCGGCCCTACGACCATCTTGCCCGGGTGCTGGAATGGTCTTCGGTGGGGCCTGAAGAAACATGAGCGGCAAATTCGCCATTTCGCGTTTGATGCGGGACGCGCAGGCGCGGGCCGTCGATCCCGCGGCCAGCGCCTGGGTGACCGCCAATGCCGGCTCCGGCAAGACCCATGTGCTGACGGCCCGGGTCCTGAGGCTCCTGCTCGAAGGTGTCCGCCCCGACGGGCTTTTGTGCCTGACCTACACCAGGGCGGCGGCCGCCGAGATGCGCATGCGGGTGGCGCGGCAGTTGGGCGAATGGACGCTGATGACCGACCGGCAACTTGCGAGCGCGCTTGCCGAGCTCGCGGGGAAGCCCCCCGACGAGGACCGGATGGCGCTCGCCAGACGGCTTTTTGCCCATGCCCTCGACACGCCGGGCGGGCTGAAGATCAACACCATCCACGCCTTTTGCGAGTCGGTCCTGCACCGCTTTCCGCTCGAGGCCGGCGTCCCCTTCGACTTCACGGTCGTTGAGGAGGCCGAGCGCGATGCGATGATCGCCCACGCGCGCCGGGCGGTGTTGGTGGAGGGCCTGGACGGCGCCGGCGATCTGGCCGAGGCGGTCGAGACCCTGTTCGCCGCGGCCACGGATTCGGCAATCGAAACGGCGCTCGGCGCCGCATTGGGGCTGGGCGCGCGGTTGCGCCTGGTGCTCGCCGACCCGGACCGCGCCAGAGCCAACCTCCGCGGCGTGCTGAGGCTCGCCGAGACCGACAGCGTTGCCGCGATCGAGGCCAAGATCGTCGAGGGCGCCACCCTCGCACCGACCGAATACGCCGCCCTGGCGGCGCATCTCGGGGAACTCGGCGGCGCCAAGTCCCTTGCGGACAAGCTCGCCAAGGCGGCCGAGCTGCCGCCCGACGCCGCCACCTCCATCATCGCGGCGTTCCTGAACAAGGACGGCAGCCGGCCCGCGACGAACAACCTCACCAAGTCCATCCGCGCCGATGCCGCGCTGGCGGCCCGCATCGAGACCGAAACTCTGCGGGTGGCCGCGCTGGCCGACAGGCGCGCCGCCGCCGCCGTCTACGAGAGCTCCGCCGCGCTGATGAGGGTGCTGGAGGCGATCTCGCATCGCTACGAGGCGGCCAAGCGGGCCCGGGCCCTCGTCGATTTCGACGATCTCATCGCCCGCGTTCAAAAGCTCCTCAGGACCAGCCCTCACAAGTGGGTTGCCTACCGGCTGGACGCGGCGATCTCGCATATCCTCGTCGACGAGAGCCAGGACACCAATCCCGAGCAGTGGCAGATCGTCCGCGCCCTGGCCGACGAGTTCTTCGCCGGCGAAGGCGTCGAGCGCGCCGACCGCACGATCTTCGCGGTCGGCGACGAGAAACAGTCGATTTTCTCGTTTCAGGGCGCCGAGCCGCACCTGTTCTTCGACACCGGACGGGAGCTGAAGGCGCGGGCCGATGGCGTCGGCCAGCCGTTCAATTTCGAATATCTCAACCCGAGTTTCCGGTCGCTGAAGCCGTTGCTTGACGGCATCGATCAGGTGTTCGAAAGCCCGGCAGCCCATCACGGTCTCGAACGCCGGCCGCGCGAGACGGCCCATGAGGCGGCGCGCCGGGAAAAGGGGGGCTTTATCGAGCTCTGGGAGCTTGTCGACAGACCCGAGCCGCCGGAGCGAGGGCAGGCCTACCGCACCACCCCCCACGATGAACGCTCGGCGGAACGCCGGCTGGCCGAGCGCATCGGCGGCGAGATCGAGGCCTGGATCGCTTCGGGGCGGCGCCTGTCCGGAACCGACCGCGCCGTCACCCCCGCCGACATCGTCATTCTGGTGCAAAGGCGCAGCGCGCTGTTTCACGAGATCGTCGCCGAGCTCAAGCGGCGCTCGCTCCCCAATGCCGGCGCCGACAAGCTGTCGGTGACCGGCCACATCGCGGTCAAGGACCTGATCGTGCTCGGCGAGTTCATGCTCAATCCCGCCGACGATCTGGCCCTGGCGACCATCCTGCGCTCGCCGCTTTTTTCGGTGAGCGAACCCGACCTCGAGGTGCTGTGCGCGGGTCGCGGGGAGACGCCGGTGTGGAGGGCGCTGGGGCGGCTGGCCGAAAGCGAACCATGGGCCGCCGAAGTCTACGGTACCCTCCTGGCCTGGCGCGACCGGCTCGATCAGGATCGGCCCTACGACTTCTTCGCCCGCATCCTGTACGCGGGCGGTGGTTTGAAGGAATTTCACGCGCGTCTGGGCCCGGAGGTCGACGACGTCATCGAGGAATTTCTCGACCTGGCGCTGGCGCACGAGCGGACCGATCAGCCCTCGCTCAGCGGGTTCCTTGCCGAGATGCGCGCGGTCGGCCACGAGATCAAGCGCGAGCTTTCGGTGCCGGCCGGCGTGGTCCGCGTGATGACCGTGCATGGCGCCAAGGGTCTGGAAGCTCCGATTGTCATTCTCGCCGATGCCGCTTCGGTCCCCGGCGGCCGCCAGCTCGGCTCCCCGGTCATTGTCAGGGCCGACCGTGCCGATCCGGCGCGCCGCTTCCTGGTGCTGGCCCCGGGGACCGGCGCTCCCGCCGCCGTCGAATCCCTGAAGCTCGAAGAACGCGCCGCGGAGTTCGAGGAGTATCACCGTCGTCTGTATGTCGCGATGACCCGCGCCGGCGCCGAACTCTACGTGACCGGCATCCGTCCCGGCCGCGCCGGCGCCGAGCCCAGCTGGTACGAGCTCATTGAAGCGGGGCTGGGGTCAAAGTGCGCCGAGCGACCGGCGCGTTGCGCCGACGGTGCCGTCCGGCGCTATCCCGCCGACGCCGATTGGCCCGGAGCCGCCAGTGCCGCACCGCGTTCCGCGCCGCAAGCGGCGCCGGACTGGCTGCTCCGGGACGTCCCGCCATCTCCCCCCCGCGAGCTTATCGAACCCTCGAGCGCCGGCGCGGTGCTGCCGCGCGTTAGGGGCGCCGCCGGAAAGGCGGCCTTCGCGCGCCAAAAGGGCATCGCCATGCACGCCTTGTTGCAGCATTTGCCGGCCCTGCCGCCCGAGCGCCGCCACGAGGGGGGTTTGAATGCCCTTGCCACCCACCTGCCCGAACATCCCCGGGCGCACGCGGACCTGCTCGCCCAGGCCCTCGCCATACTCGACGATGCCGGGCTCGCCTGGATTTTCGGCCCCGACTCCCGCGCCGAGGTTCCGATCATTGCCGAATTCGACCGCGGCGGCACGCCGGTGCGGCTGGCCGGACGCCTTGACCGGCTGGTGATCGCCGAGACGATCGGGATCGTCGATTTCAAGTCCGATGCCGCTCCGCCAGATTCGCCGGACAAAACGCCCCCCGACTATCTGGTGCAGCTTGGCCTCTACCGGCTGGCGCTCGGGAAAATCTTTCCCTCCCGTGCGGTCGAGGCAGCGATTTTGTGGACCGAAACGGGGCGGCTTGTGCGGTTCGAAGCGGGCGCGCTGACGGCGGCGACAAATCGTTTCACGCTTGCATGAGCCCGACTTGAAGCGTTGCCCGTTTGTACCTAGCTTGGGACAACCAATCGCTGACGAAAGGGGTCGCAATGACCACCCAGGTTTCTGATACGAGCTTCGACGAAGAAGTCTTGAACGCCGATGTTCCGGTGCTCGTCGACTTCTGGGCCGAGTGGTGCGGGCCGTGCCGGGCCGTCGCGCCGCTGCTCGAGGAGATTTCCGACGAGATGCAGGGCAAGGTGAAGATCGTCAAGCTCAACGTCGATGAAAACCCCTCCACGACCGCCAAATACGGCGTGCGCTCGATCCCGACGATGATCCTGTTCAAGGGCGGCGCCGCCGCCGACATGCGGATTGGCGCCGGCGAGCCGAAGGCGGGCCTGGTCAAATGGCTCGAAAGCCACGCCGCCTGAGCTCCTCCCGATCCAGCAACTGTCGCCGCCGGCCTAGTCCGGCGGCGTTTTGCTGAGCTTCAGAACACTCCCGGCCAGATACAGCGATCCGCAGATCACCACCCGGCGCGCCCTTGTGCCGCCGATCGATCGGAGTGCCGAAGGAACCCCGCGCGCCGCGCGGGCCTCGAGCCCCGCCGCCCGCGCGGTTTGTGCGAGCGGTCCCGCCGGCAAGGCCCCGCTTTCGCCGGGGATGGGCACCGTGACGATTTGGTTCGCCAGACCCCGGAAAAAGCGGAAGAATTCGCCTGCCGCCTTGCCGCCCATCATGCCGGCGATCACGCTCAAGGGCATCGAGCGGCGCTCGTTCATGTCGGCGAGCGCCCGCGTCAACGCCTCGGCTCCGGCGGGATTGTGCGCCCCGTCCAGCCACAGCTCGCTGCCGCGCGGCAGCAGCGCCGCCAGCGGCTCGTCGAGACGGCTCAATCGCGCCGGCGCCCGGGCGCTTTTCAATCCCTCGCCGAGGGCGCTTTCATCGACCGGCAATCCAAGGTGCCGGATTGCCGCCGCCGCCAGCACCGCGTTGTCGACCTGGTGTGCCCCGATGAGCCGTGGCAGCGGCAGATCGTCGAGGCGCGAATTGTCCTGATAGACGAGCCGCCCCGCCTGCGCGTAGCCGTCGAAGTCGCGGCCGGCCACGAAGGGCACGATCCCGAGCGCCGCGCAGCGCGCTTCGATCACGTCGCGGGCCTCGTCCCGCTGACGGCCGATCACCGCCGGCGATGCCGGTTTGAGGATCCCGGCTTTTTCGGCGGCGATACTCTCGATCGTATCGCCCAGAAACGAGGTGTGATCGATCGAGATCGGGGTGATGATGGTGCCCAGGGGACGCGCCACGACGTTGGTCGCGTCGAGCCTGCCGCCCAGCCCGGTCTCCAGCAACAGGTAGTCGGCGGGGTCTTCGGCGAACAGCATCAGCGCGGCGGCAGTTGTGATCTCGAAATAGGTGATCGGCCGGCCGTCATTGACCGCCTCGCAATGCTCCAGCGCGCTGTTGAGCCTGCGGGTCTCGACAAGATCGCCAGCCAGCCGGATGCGCTCATTGAAGCGCACCAGATGCGGCGAGGTGTACACATGGGTCGCGTGCCCCGCTGCCTCAAGCGACGCCCTCAAGAAGGCAATCACCGAGCATTTGCCATTAGTTCCCGCCACATGGATGGTCGGCGGCAGCCGATCCTGCGGGCGCCCCAGATCGTCGAGCAGCCGCTCGACGCGATCGAGGGTCAGGTCGATCAGCTTCGGGTGCAGCTTCAACAGCCGCTTCAGGATGATGTCGGTTCGCGACAAGGCTGGCAGGTTCCCGCAACTGCGACCGATCGCCGGCGCGCCCGGGCCGGCCGTGCCGTGAGGGCCGGCTTGAGCCCTATTCGGCGTGGGCGCCGATCGGTGGGGCCTCGATCAACTCGTCCCCTTCGTCGCCTTCGGTCGGGGCGGGCAGGCGCAGGCGCCCCGGCGCTTTCCTCGTCTCGATCTCGGGCGCCGGCGCCTTGCTGAGGATCGCGACCACCGAGGCGATTGTCGATCTCAGATCGTGCCGGTGCACCACCATGTCCAGCATGCCGTGTTCGAGCAGGAATTCGGAGCGCTGGAAGCCCTTCGGCAGCTTCTCGCGAATGGTGCTTTCGATGACCCGCGGTCCGGCGAAGCAGATGAGCGCCCCGGGCTCCGCGATCAGCACGTCCCCGAGCATCGCGTACGAGGCGGTGACGCCGCCGGTGGTGGGATTGGTGAAGATCACGACATAGGGCAGGGCGCGCTCCTTGAGCCGCTCCACCGCGACGGTCGTACGCGGCATTTGCATCAGCGAGAGGATTCCCTCCTGCATCCGGGCGCCGCCGGAAGCCGCGAAAAGAATGAAGGGCGTGTTCCGCTCGAGGGCGGTTTCGAGACCGGTGACGATCGCGGTGCCGGCCGCCATGCCCAGCGAGCCGGCCATGAAATCGAAATCCTGCACCGCCACCGTGACGTCACGGCCGGTCAGCTTGCCGGTCGCCACGATCACCGCGTCGTCCATTTCGGTGTCGGCGCGGTTTTCCTTCAGCCGATCGACGTAGCGCTTGGAATCGCGGAATTTCAGCGGGTCCTGCGGGACCGCCGGCACCTCGATCTGCTCGAACTTGCCCTCGTCCAAAAAGCTCGCCAGCCGGTCGCGGGCCTTCATCTTCATGTGGTAGCCGGAATTCGGCACCACCCACTGGTTCGCCTCGAGATCGCGATAGAAGACCATCTCGCCGGACTCGGGGCACTTCACCCACAAATTGTCCGGGGATTCCCGCTTGTTCAGGAACGAGCGGATCTTTGGCCGAACGACGGTGTTGATCCAGTTCATGCGCTATGTCGCCTTGCTGGGCCCTGTGCTGGCCTCTTGGCGCGGGCCGGCATCCACCGGCCAGCCAGCGCGCGCCCACAATATAGGAATTTCGGGAGAAAAGTCAGCGTCGAGCCCGTTTTGCACCGTCGGCGAGGGCCCGCACCAGCCGGTGCACGCCGGCCGCCGCCGCGCCGCCCGACTTGCCCTCGGCGAGCGCTTGCTCGATTTGCCTGACGATCGAGGTGCCGACAACGACCCCGTCGGCGTCGCGCCCGATGCGTGCCGCGTCGTCGGCGGTCTTGATGCCGAAACCGACGCAGACCGGAAGCTCGGTGTGGGCCTTGATGCGCCTGACCGCCGACGCGATCGCGCCGGCGTCCTTGAGTTCGGCGCCGGTGATGCCGGTCATCGAGACGTAGTAGACGAAACCGGAGGTGTTCGTGAGCACCTTGGGCAGGCGCTTGTCGTCGGTCGTCGGGGTCGCCAGGCGAATGAAGCTGAGCCCGGCTTCGAGGGCCGGCACACACAATTCCTCGTCCTCCTCGGGGGGCAGGTCGACGACGATCAGACCGTCCACGCCCGCCGCCACCGCGTCGCTGAGGAATGCCGCGACCGGGTAGACGTAGATGGGGTTGTAGTAGCCCATCAGGACGATCGGGGTGTCGGGGTCCTTCTGCCGAAACGCGCGCACCATGCCGAGGGCTTTGTGCACGGTCATGCCGGCCCCGAGCGCCCGGCGTCCGGCCAGCTGGATCGCCGGGCCGTCGGCCATCGGGTCCGAAAACGGCATGCCGATTTCGATGATGTCGGCGCCCGCCGCCGGCAGCCCGTCCAGGATCTCCTGGCTGGTCGCGAGGTCCGGGTCGCCGCCCATCAGGAAGGTGACGAGCCCCGGCCGGCCCTCGGCCTGCAACGCCTCGAAGCGGCGCGCGATACGGGAATTCTCACTCGGCATGTTCGCGCAATTCGACGTTCACCGCGAAGGCGTAGAAACCATGGTCGGCGATCCGCCGCTTGGCGGCGGCGGAATCGAAGGCGATCCGCGGCGCCCCGTCGTCGGGCAATTCCATCAGGAATTCGAGGTTGTCGCTGTCGCGCACGCCTTCGGCGTTCTCGCCCCGGTCGTCGGCGAGGATCGCCACATAGTGGTTTTCATTGTGCCGCGAACGGTAGATTTCGAACCGGTCCATTACCCCTCGATCTCCATGCCCAACCGCTTGCCCACCGCGAAGACGTCCTTGTCGCCGCGCCCGCACAGGTTCATCACGATCACCTCCTGCCGGCCCATATTCGGTGCTCGCTTGGCGACCTCGGCCAGGGCGTGCGCCGGCTCCAGGGCCGGTATGATCCCCTCGATCCGCGACAGAAGCTGAAACGCCTCGAGGGCCTCGGTATCCATGATCGGCACGTAGTCGACCCGGCCGCTCTCCTTCAGCCAGGCATGTTCGGGGCCGATGCCGGGATAGTCGAGCCCGGCCGAGATCGAGTGGCCGTCCTTGATCTGCCCGTCATCGTCCTGCAGCAGGTAGGTGCGGTTGCCGTGCAACACGCCGGGCCTGCCCGCCGTCAGGGAGGCGCAATGCTCGTCGCCCTCGAGCCCCTTGCCGCCCGCCTCGACGCCGACCATGCCAACCTGCGGGTCGTCGAGGAACGGATGGAACAGCCCGATGGCGTTGGACCCGCCGCCCACGCACGCCACCAGAAGGTCCGGCAGGCGGCCCTCGGCGGCCACGATCTGCTGGCGCGCCTCGCGCCCGATCACCGACTGGAAATCGCGCACCAGCTCCGGATAGGGGTGCGGGCCGGCGGCGGTCCCGATGAGATAGTAGGTCGTCTCGACATTGGTGACCCAGTCCCGGAGCGCTTCGTTCATGGCGTCTTTCAGGGTCCCGTGGCCCGCCGTGACCGGCCTGACCTCGGCGCCCAGGAGCTTCATCCGGAACACGTTCGGGGCCTGCCGCTCGATGTCGGTGGAGCCCATGTAGATCACGCAGGGCAGCCCAAAGCGCGCGCACACCGTCGCCGTCGCCACCCCGTGCTGGCCGGCGCCGGTCTCCGCGATGATGCGGGTCTTGCCCATCCGCCGGGCCAGCAGGATCTGCCCCAGGCAGTTGTTGATCTTGTGCGAGCCGGTGTGATTGAGCTCGTCGCGCTTGAAGTAGATTTTTGCGCCGCCATCGCCGCCCGAGGTGCCTGCAACCTCACGAAGGTGCTCGGTCAGCCGCTCGGCGAAATAGAGCGGGGAGGGGCGTCCCGCGTAGTGGGCATTGAGGTTATCGAGTTCGGCGGCGAAGGCGGGATCGTCCTTGGCGCGCGCATAGGCCGCCTCCAGATCGAGGATCAGCGGCATCAGGGTCTCGGCGACGAAGCGGCCGCCGAAGATGCCGAAATGCCCGGCCTCGTCGGGGCCGGCCCTGAGGGTGTTGAGGCCTTCGCTCACGCTTCGGTCGTCTCCTGTTCGGCCGACTCCGCCGTCCGCACCGCGGCGACGAAGGCCTCGATCATAGCGGCGTCCTTGACGCCCGGCGCGACTTCGACGCCCGACGAGACGTCAACTCCAAACGGGCGGGTGGCTTGAATTCCCGCCCCGACATTTTCCGCTGTCAGCCCTCCTGCAAGCATGAATGGGCGCCGCCGGTCAATCTCGGCGAGAACCGACCAGTCGAAGGCGCGCCCCAGGCCGCCGGGCCGCCCGGCCCCCGCCGGCGGCCGCGCGTCGAGCAGCAGCCGGTCGGCGACCGCCGCATACTCGGCGACCGTGCCGAGATCGGCTTGCGTCGCGATCGGCAGGGCCTTCATCACCCGCAGCCCGGTCGCCGCCCGGGCCGCGCGCACCGCCTCGGCACTCTCACGCCCGTGCAGCTGCAGCCAGTCCGCACCGGTCTCGGCCGCCGCCTCGATCGCTTCCGGCCCCGGATCGACAAGCAGCACGCAGGTCTCTGCCCGACCGCCGGCATGGGCGATAAGAGACGCAATGGCGTCAAACGCCAGATGCCGCGGACTTTCGGCGAAATGCACGAAGCCCACCATGTCGGCGCCGACGGCGGCGTCGACCGTTGCTGGCGTTTTCAGTCCGCAGATTTTGACGACGACGCCCATTGCGGCTCCGGATCGGCGGTTGGCCGCAATCGTTTACCCGTTTTCGCCGTCCTCGAGCAATGCCAGGGTCTCGTCGGTCCGCCGTTCCCGCCGCACCCGGTCCAGCTCGCCTTCGAGCGCCTCGGCCCGCCGCCTGAGGTGTCGCTCTTCGGCGCGGTGCCGCGACTGCGCGAACCAGGAGGCGATGCCGCCGATCAACACCCCCGCCATCAGCACCGCATAGATGAGCACGAACATCGGCATCTGCATCGGGGCGACGAACGGCACCTCCGGTGTCAGCGGATCGAAGCCGATCTGAACCACCCCACGATTGGCCAGGGCGAACAACACCAGCATCAGCCCCAGGGGCAACAGCACCAACCAGCCCACCGCGCGCTGCATTGCGATTGTCCCGGCCGCTCGGCTAGCGGTTCAGCCGCTCGCGGATTTCCTTGCCGGCCTTGAACTGGGGAACGTACTTTTCCTCGACCGCGACCTTTTCGCCGGTGCGGGGATTCCGCCCGACCCGGGCGGGCCGATTCTTCACCGAGAACGCTCCGAAACCGCGCAATTCCACCCGGTCGCCACGCGACAGCGCGTCCCCGATCTGGCTCAATATGGCATTCACAATATTCTCTACGTCCCGCTGGAATAGGTGCGGGTTTTCGTCAGAGAGCTTCTGGATGAGCTCCGACTTTATCATAATGGCCTCCTGATCCGCCGCTAACCGCCTGTGCAAGCGCGCAGATTGGCTAGAGGCGAGGGTGCCAAACCGAGACCAGACCGTCAAGCGGCGCGATCCCGGAGGCGTCGATCCCCAACGCCTCGGCGGCGCCGCCGGCGATCGCCCGTCTGAGCTGCGTCAGGGCGTCCGGCGGGGGCGGATAGTATGTGAGGATCGGCAGATCGGCCGCCACCCCACGCTCGGCCTCGAGCCATTCGATCGCTTCGGCTTCGCCGCCGATGGCATCGATCAAACCGGCCTCGAGCCCCATTTGCCCGGTCAGGATCCGCCCGTCGGCGAGCCCCAGCACCTCAGATCGCGGCAGCTCACGCCGCTCGGCGACAATCGAGACGAACCAGTCGAAGGAGTCGTCGACCAGCGCCTGCAGCGACTGTCGGACCGCCGGCGCCATCGGTTCGTCGATCTCCGGCTGCGCCTTCAGGGGGCCGGTCGTCACCCGGTCGAGCTCGACGCCGATCGTATCCATCAGCGCTGCGGCGTTCAGGTGGGTGTAGATCACGCCGATCGAGCCCACGACCGAAAGCCGCCGTGCGAAGACCCGGTCGGATGCGATCGCCGTCATGTAGGCGGCCGAAGCGCCGAGCTGGCTGATGACGGCGACCACCGGCTTGGCTTCGCTCAGCTTGCGGATGCCGGTGTACAGCTCCTCGCCGCCGGCGGTCGCGCCACCGGGGCTGTCGATGGCGATCAGCACGGCGGAGACGTTCTCGTTTTCGGCGAGCCTGTCGAGGACGTCCGTGCGCGCGCGGTCCGAGTAGATCGTGCCGGCAATATCGACCCGGGCGATGTGCGGACGATTTTCGGGACGGTTGAGGCGCACCCCCGCTTGCCAACTGCCGGTGATGACCACAAGGGCCAGCGCCAGGATCGCCACCACCCGCCAGCGCCGCCGCGAGGCCCTGAGCTCCCGGCGCGCCATAAGCTGATCGAGTTCGTCAATGGGCGGTTGATCGGCCATCGGCGTCAAACCCGTCTGTCTCTATCGCTCCCCGACCCCCTGGCCGGCGCCGGCGGGCGGCGTCGGCTTATGAAGGTCCCAATTGTCGGCCGGGCACCGTCCCCCGCCGCCCGATGCGGAGCTAGTCCTGCTTCTCCGCCTCGTCCGATTCCGCCTCGTCCGATTTGGCCTCGTCGTCGTCGGCCTTCTTGGATTTGGCCGTACTGGTCTTCGCCGTCTTGGTCGTCTTGGCCGTCTTGGCGGACTTGGTCGCCTTGGCCGGCTTCTTCGCCGGTTCGCCTTCGTCGGCTTCCTCGCCTTCCTCCGAAGTCGCCTTCTTTGCCCGCGTCGCCTTCTTGGGCTTCTCCGCCGTTTCGTCGGCCTGTTTGGCCTCCTCCTCGTCGGCGGCCTCGTCCGTCTTGGCGGTCTTCACCTTCTTGGTGGACTTGGCAGGCTTGGCCTCGGCGTCTTCGGTCTTGGCTTGCTCGGTCTTGGCGTCTTCGGCCTCCTGGGTCTTGGCCTCGGCCTCCTCGGCGGCCTGCGTTCGGTCTTTCAGCGCCGCGCCGAGAATATCGCCGAGCGAGGCACCGGAATCGGTGGAGCCATACTGCTTGACCGCCTCTTTCTCCTCAGCGATTTCCAGGGCCTTGATCGACAGCCCCACCCGGCGGGTCTTCTTGTCGAACTGCACCACCCGTGCGTCGAGCTTCTCTCCGGGTGCGAAGCGATCGGGCCGCTGTTCGGAGCGCTCGCGGCTCAAATCCGCCCGCTTGATGAACGCGGTCAGCCCGCTCTCGGCGAGTTTGACCTCGATGCCGCCATCCTTGACCTCGGAAACGGTGCAGGTGACGACCGCGCCCTTCTTGAGGCCGCCGGCCGCGGATTCCATCGGATCGCCCGAAAGCTGCTTGATGCCAAGCGAGATGCGCTCCTTTTCGACGTCGATATCGAGCACCTTCGCCTTGACGATGTCGCCACGATCATAGTCCTCGAGCGCCTCCTCGCCGGGCCGGTTCCAGTCGAGATCGGATAGGTGCACCATCCCGTCGACGTCGCCGTCCATCCCCACGAACAGCCCGAACTCGGTCTTGTTCTTGACCTCGCCCTCGACTTCGCCGCCAATCGGGAACCGCTCTGCGAAGCTCTCCCAGGGATTGTCCATGCACTGCTTGAGCCCGAGCGAGATCCGTCGCTTTTCGGGGTCGACTTCGAGCACCATCACCTCGACCTCTTGCGAGGTCGAGACGATCTTGCCCGGATGCACGTTCTTCTTCGTCCAGCTCATTTCCGAGATGTGGATCAGCCCTTCGATGCCGGGCTCGAGTTCGACGAACGCGCCATAGTCGGTGATGTTGGTCACCCGGCCGGTGAATTTGGTGCCAACCGGATACTTGGCTTCGATCCCCTCCCAGGGGTCGGCCTGCAACTGCTTCATGCCCAGCGAGATGCGATGGCTCTCCTGGTTGATGCGGATGATCTGCACCTTGACGGTCTCGCCGATGCTGAGCACCTCGGTCGGGTGATTGACCCGCCGCCAGGCCATGTCGGTGACGTGCAGCAATCCGTCGATCCCGCCCAGATCCACGAACGCGCCGTAGTCGGTGATGTTCTTGACCACCCCGTCGACGACCTGGCCCTCCTCGAGCTGCTGGACGAGCTCGGAGCGCTGCTCGGCCCGGCTCTCCTCGAGGATGGTTCGCCGCGACACGACAATGTTGCCCCGCCGCTTGTCCATCTTCAGGATCTGGAAGGGCTGCGGCACGTTCATGAGCGGAGTGATGTCGCGGATCGGCCGGATATCGACCTGACTGCGCGGCAGGAACGCGACCGCTCCGTCGAGATCGACGGTGAAGCCGCCCTTGACCTGATTGAAGATCTGGCCCTCGACCTTCTCGTTTTTCTCGTACTGCTTTTCCAGGCGCGCCCAGCTCTCCTCGCGGCGGGCCTTCTCGCGGCTGAGCACGGCTTCCCCGAGGGCGTTTTCGATCCGATCGACATACACCTCGACCTCCGAGCCCTCCTGCAGCGTGCCGTCGCGTCCGGCGGCGCCGAATTCCTTCATCGGAATGCGCCCCTCGGTCTTCAGACCCACATCGACAACCGCAACGTCCTTCTCGATCGCCACGATCGTGCCCTTCACCACTGTTCCTTCCAGCGGCTCGCGGGACTCGAAACTCTCCATCAACAGGGCTTCGAAATCTTCCTTGCCCGTCGCTTCGGCCGTATTTGCCATGCCTGCTCCTTCACGTGTCCTTGGTTTGCGAAGCGACCGCGGCGGCCCGTCTCGGGCGCGCCTGAACACCCCGGCACGGGGTGCGCGTCAGCTTTCGCGAAATCATGTCGGCGGCCCGACGACCGGGATGACGGCGAAACCGGCGGCGCGCGGCGGGCGAGGTGTGGATTTGGGGCGGATTTTCTAGTGCCCCTCCTTGCCCGCGCGAGCGCCCTCGACGATTTCGAGGGCCGCTTGAAACGCCGCCTCTATATCCAAATCGGTGGTATCGAGCAAGTGCGCGTCGGGAGACGGATAGAAGGCGCCGGCGGGATTTTCACGGTCGCTGGCGTCGCGCGCCTCGATCTGCGCGAGCATTTCGTCTTCGGAGATGTCGATACCGCGCTCGGCGAGCTGGGCGGCGCGCCGCCTGGCCCGAACCTCGGCAGTGGCGGTGACGTAAAATTTGACGTCCGCATCCGGGCAGATCCGGGTGCCGATATCGCGCCCGTCGATCACCGCTCCTCCCGGCTGGCCCGCGAAATCGCGCTGGTATTGTCTGAGGGCCGCGCGCACCGCTTCGAACCGCGAGACTTTCGAGGCGGCGAGCCCCACCTCCGCGGTACTCAGGGCTGCCGCGTCGAGTCCACCCGGATCGAGCGCGCCGGCCGCCGCCACCGCGCGTTGTTCGAGATCGGGTGCATCCAGGGCCTCGATCACCGCCATCCCGACGGCCCGGTAGAGCAGCCCCGTATCCAGATGCGGCAGCCCGCAGTGGTGCGCCAGGCGGGCGGCCAGGGTCCCCTTGCCCGAGGCGGCCGGCCCGTCGACCGCGATCACCAGGCTCATGGCGCTGCGTCCTTCATTTGCGTCAGGGACAGCAGGTTGCCGTCCGGATCCGCGAACCAGAGCACTTGCGCCCCGCCCGGCGACGTCCAGATTCCCCACTCGTCCTGCTCGAGAGACGAATACCGCTTCGGCACGATCCCCCTCTCGACAAGCTGCCGCGCAATCGGTGCGATTGCGGCCACCTGCCAGCCAAGCTGGGTATGATCGGCTGCCGTGACATTCCCCACCTTCTGAAGACGAAGTTCCACGCCGTTGGCGTCCAGAACCAGCGCAAACTCAGTTTCTTCCCTCACCTGCAGTCCGAGAATTCCGCAATAGAACGCGCGTGCGCGCGCCGCATCCGATATGGCGCCGAATGCAACGAATTCCGCCGCCGAGAGCATATCAGCCGGTCCCGTCAAACGCCGCGCCGAGCCCCTCGAAAGCCGCCACGAACCCGGGGAAGCTGGTGGCGATGACACGCGTGTCGTCGACGGTCACCGGGTCGTGAGTCGCCAGCCCCATGACCAGGAAGCTCATTGCGATCCGGTGGTCGAGACGGGCTGCGACGGTGGCGCCACCCAACCTGTTGCTTCCACCCGAGACGATCAGGAAATCCTTGCCCTCGGTAACGGTGACGCCGTTCGCCGCCAACCCCTCGGCCATCGCCGCCAGCCGGTCGGTCTCCTTGACCCGCAACTCAGCCAGTCCCCGCATGCGGGTTTCGCCCTCCGCGTACGCCGCCGCGACCGCCAGCACCGGATATTCGTCGATCATCGAGGGCGCGCGCTCGGGGGGCACCTCCACGCCCTTGAGCGCCGCATGGCGAACCCTCAGATCGGCGATCTCCTCGCCGCCGGCGACGCGGCGGCTCTCGATGGTGATTTCGCCGCCCATTTCGAGGAGCGTCTCGATCAGCCCGGTACGGGTCGGGTTCATCAGGCAGTTCTCGATGACGATGTCGGAGCCCGGCACGATCAGCGCCGCCACCAGCGGGAAAGCGGCCGAGCTCGGATCGCCCGGTACGTGCACCCTCTGCCCGACGAGATCGGGCAGACCTTCGAGCTCGATGCGGCGCCCCCCCTCGCCGGTCTCGGAGATCTCCAGCCGCGCCCCGAAAGCAGCCAGCATCCTCTCGGTGTGATCGCGGGTCCGTTCCGGCTCGACCACGGCGGTAACCCCCGCGATCGACAAACCCGCCAGCAGCACGGCGGACTTGACCTGGGCGGAGGCCACCGGCAGCCGGTAGTCGATCGGCACCGGCAGATCGGGTCCCCTGATCGCCAGGGGCAGCCGCCCGTCAGTATCCTCGATCACCTCAATGCCGATTTGCCCCAGCGGCTCGAGAATCCGACGCATCGGCCGGGCTCTCAGCGATGCATCGCCGTCGAAGCGGGTGACGAAGCCGCTCGGGCCGACCAGGCCCATCGCCAGCCGAACGCCGGTGCCTGAATTGCCGAAGTCCATCGCCTCGTCCGGCGCCACGAAGGCGCCCACGCCGACGCCGCCGACGTGCCAATGCTCGGCGCGCTTGTCGACGACGGCGCCCAGTTGCCGCATCGCCGCCGCGGTGGCCAGGACGTCCTCGCCCTCGAGCAAACCCTCGATGACGGTTTCACCGCGCGCCATGGCACCCAGCATCAGCGCCCGGTGCGAAATCGACTTGTCACCGGGCAGCCGGACGCGCCCGGTAAGCGGGCCGGCTCTCACCGCCGCCAGGGGCGCGGCATGACTGATTTCAGAGTGCGACATGGGCGTGGGCCGGCCCTGTGGCGCGGCAGGTTGCGAATTGCGGCGCGAGCCTCCTATCACGGCCGCCGGGGGTGCGAAAACCCGTCACGGCCGGCGCCCTCAAGCCGCCGTCGATTTTGGTTTGACAGCCCGGGGCCGAATCCGTACCCAACCGTTTCCAGTCGAGTGCCCGCAGCCGCCGTGTCGGAGGTCCACCGTGGCGAATCCAGATCGCGGAACCAAGCGCCAGTGCCCCAATTGCGGCACCAAATATTACGACCTCAACCGCGATCCCATCCTTTGCCCCCGTTGCGGGACCGTCTTCGTCGTCTCCCAGCCCGGCAATACCGAGAAAGCCAAGCCCGAGAAGGCCGCCCCGCCGAAGCCCGAAAAGGAAGAGGTGGAGGTCGACAAGGCCGCCGAAGCCGCCGGCGCCGAAGTCATCTCGCTCGATGAAGCGGAGGCGGACGAGGAGGACGACGATTCCGAAGAGAAGATCCCCGATGTCGAGGATGTCGAGGACGTCGAGGACATTGGCGAAGACGACGAGAACGCGTTCCTCGAAGAGGACGAAGACGACGATCGGATCGCCTTCGACGTGCCCGTCAAGAAGAACGACGAGACCTGACCGACGTCGACCCGGTACTTGCGTCGCCGAGTGCGGTTGACTAGTTTCCCGCCGCCCGCGGGCAGCCGCTCGCGGCATCTGGTGATGGGGCCATAGCTCAGTTGGGAGAGCGCTTGAATGGCATTCAAGAGGTCAGGGGTTCGACTCCCCTTGGCTCCACCACTCCAAGCCGGTTGACCGGAGGTCGATCGATCGCTCCGGTGGAGCGATCGAAGGCGCAGGAGGCCATGAGAGCTGCGCTCGAATGGCAAGAGGCGGTTGACCGGAGGTCGATCGATCGCTCCGGTGGAGCGATCGAAGGCGCAGGAGGCCATGAGAGCTGTAGTCGAGTGGCGCCAGGCGACCGTCCATCCGGAAGGCTGCCAAAGGCCCACGCAGCCCTGATCGGCCACGCCGCAACAGCGGCGGCTCACCGACCGAACGTCGCTACATCAGCTGCACTTTGTTTGACGAGGAGGCGGGCGGCGTGGGGCTCTTGACCGCGGTCTCTTCCACACGAACGATGCAATCCTCCAGCAGCAGCCGCCGCTGCGCGATCTCGCGCGCCGTCAGCGCCGGCTTCGCGGCGCGCAGGCCGGCCGCCAGCGAATTGCGTGCCTGCTCGTAGACCTCCCGCCGGGCGGCGAACTGATGCGAGGGCACCGCGTTCAGCGCCCGCCGCAGCACGCCGACATATTCGTTCATCAAGTCCTTGTTGTGCATCGCCTGCCCCCGAACCGGCCACCGACCACGCCGACGGACCGAATCACCTGCCTTCAGGAGATGATCGCCAACCGGCGAACGCCCCGAAAGTGTTTCGATGCCCGCTCCACCGGTTTTGCACGCATTCATCAACCGGACTTGGGCACGCTTCGGGCGCCCCCGGGGCGCCCCGCGATCAGCGCGGCCTAGCCGAACATCCGCGCCAGCGCGCGCTGCGCGACGGCGCCGACGGTCGTCCTGCCGACCTGCGATCCGAAGCGACCCGAGTGCACGAGCGGGATCATCGCCACCCGCGCCGCCAGCGAATCCTCGACCGCGATGGCGAACTCGCCGACCAGCTGACGAGCCAGCCGCCCCCTTATCCTCGCCTGGCCGACCTGCACCTCTATCTCGGTTCCGATCGGCGCCGGCGGCACGCCCTTGAGCCGGATGCCGGTGACCGAAATGTCGACCATGGTGTAGCCCTGCCAGCTCCCGCCGACCCCGAGCCACACCGCCCCGGTGCCCCGAAGCCGCTCGCCGTCCCGGTACCGTGGGCGCTCCACGCACACCCCGATCGCGGCGATGAGAACCGCGATGTTGTACCAGCTCCAGTAGAGCCCCACCGCCGCCGAATCCTGCCACGAGCGCGCCGGATCGAAGGTGAAGGCGAACACCACCCCGGCGACGTTGAGACAGGCGAGCGCGATGAACAGCCGCATCATCCGCCACTGGATGAACTGCTTGGAGCGATTGCCGCCCTTGGCGGTGACATGGAACTTGCGGTTCTTCGGGAACAACAGCCCCATCGCCGCCGTCGTGACAATCTCGCGCGCCGCCAGCAGCTGTGAGAGGTCCGCGATCACCGGCAGCACCCGCCGGTCGGTCAGCCAGGCCATCATCGCCACCTGGGCGATGAAGTAGGGCACGAAGTGCGAGATCGCACGCACGATGTCGACCTGCACCGCCCTGATGTCGAACAGCAGATAGAGCGCCGGCACGATCATGAAGGCGATCCTGACCGCATGCGCGGCGGTCCAGAACAGAAGCGATTCGATCAGGCTCAACCGGTCGACCAGGCCGAGCCCGTTGCCGACCGCGAACGGGCCGTCCCTGGAGCGAATGATCTGCATGAAGCCCATGCACCAGCGACTGCGCTGGGTCACGTATTCCCTGAGCCCTTCCGGGGCGAGCCCGAGCGACAGCAGCTCGTTGAGATAGATGGTACGAAACCCGTTGCGCTTCATCCTGAGCGTCAGCAGGTAGTCCTCGGTCACCGAGTCGGTTGGCATGCCGCCGATCGCCTGCAGCGCCTCGAACCTGAGCACCGACGAGGTGCCGCAGCAGAACGCCGTCCCCCAGGCGTCCTTGGAAGCCATCAGCACGTCGAAGAAATACCGCTGCTCGTCGGGGATCACCCCGGTGACGGCCAGATTGTTCTGGATCGGATCGGGATTGATGAAATGCTGCGGGGTTTGCACCACCCCGACATCGGCCTCCCGCGTCAACGCCACCGCCCGGCTGAGGAACTTCTCGGTCGGTACGAAATCGGCGTCCAGGATCGCCACGAAATCCGGCGGTTGCTTGAGACGGGCCACATGCGCCAGGCCGGAGTTGATATTGCCGGCCTTGGCGTGGGCGTTGTCGGGGCGGGCCAGATAGTTGCAGCCCAGCGCTCCGGCGAAGTCGCGAAGCCAGTCGCGGCCGCCATCGTCGAGCACCCACACCCGAAAGGCGGGATAGTCCATCGACAGCGCCCCGATGATGGTCCGCTCGAGGATGTCGCGCTCTTCGTTGTAGGTGCAGATGAACACGTCGACCAAAGGCGGCGCGGCCCGCATCCAGGCCTGGTTGGCGCTCGCTTCGCCCGACCGGTCGCTGGTCCGGGTCAACGAAACCAGCGACAGCAACCCTCCCAGAATGCCGGCCATCTCCAGCACCACGAAGACCAGCCCGGTGGCAAAGTCCGCGGTCAGCCCCGCCGGCGGCACCGTCTCGGTTATCCGCCACCAGGCGTAGCGAACCGTCAGCGCCATCACCAGCGCGATCGGCAGCGCCCGCCATCGGGTGTTGCGGTCCATCCACGGAAGCGCCAGCGCCAACGCGCCGGCGACCGCCAGGCCCGGACCCGAGCCTTCAAGAAGGGTGGAGACGAGTGGGTTCATCGCCGCTGCCCGGCCGACGCGTCGTCAGGAGGCGACGCGGCTGGTGTCGAAAACGACCCTGCCGGTGCGCCCTACCGCGCAGCCCGCCGAGCCGTCGCCCAGCCCCGGCACCGCCACCGCGACGCGGAAATGTTCGGCCCTCAGTGCCGAGGGCAGGATGGCGTAGTTGGCCGGCGCCGCCGACACCCCGGTCAGCTGCACCACCGTGCCGGCGAGCGGCTCGCCGCCCTCCCGGAAGGTGAAGCTCGCCGACATGCCCGGCACCAGCCGATTGTACACCGCTTCGGAGACGACCGCGGTGACGATCGCCAGCGAGCAGTCCATCAGGCGCACCAATTCCTGCCCCTCGACCACATGCTCGCCCGGTGAGGTCAGCATTTCCCAGACGCGCCCCCGCACCGGCGCCAGAACGGTTGCGTGCGCCTTCTGGTCGACGAAGGCCTGCTCGCGCTGCCGCGCCGCGATCAGGCGCGGATGCCGGGCGCGGTTGACCGTCAACTCGCCTTCGAGCCTGGCGACTTCCGTCGCGACCACATCGAGGCGCTGCGCCGAATTGGGCCGGTCGTTGTAACTGTCGCCGATGAAGATGCCGTTTCTGAGCGCGTCCAGCTCGATCCTGAGTTCGTCGGCGGCGTCGAAAGCGTCGGGACCGGCGGCGGTGCCGTTGGCGAGCCGCGCTTCGATCAGTTCGATTCGGGCCGCCCGGAAGTCTTCGAGCTGGGTCTCGAGCATCGCCTGCTGATCGCGCAGCGCCGCAAGGTCGGTCTCGATCCTGGTTCGCTCGTCGAGCGACTGCTCGACTGCCCGGATCGCATCCTCGAGCCGGCCACGGTCCACGCGCGGATTGGCGATCGTGAGCAGTGTCGCCCCGGCGGCGAATTCGCTACCCACGGTCGGCGGGTTGCCGTCGCTGGCGAGCGCCCCGCCGATCGGCGCCCGGAGCGTGACCAGCCGCGCATTGACCACCGCCTCGGCGCTGGCAACCTGCAGCAGCTGGCTCGCCGGCACCCATACCGCAAGCGCCAGCAGCAACAGCCCGGCGAGGCTCTTGACGAGCCGCCCGCCCAACCTGTTCCCGCCGGCCGCCTTGGTGGCGTCGGCATCGTCGGCCGCGGCCGGCTCGGTCCCCTCCGGCAACGGCTCCAGCGGGCGGTCCTCGATTTCGGGCTCGGCGCCGCCGCCCGGTTGCGATCGGGCGAAGCTCTTGGCCAACAGGGACTGCAGCGCGATGGCGTCGCCCAGCCGCTGGGCGGCACTGGCGCCACCATCGGCGTCCCCGGGATCCTGCCGGGCATCGGGGGTCTTGCGCTTGGCATTCAGGGTCGATTTCGTGCGCGCGGCCGCGGCGGTTTTCTTGCCGCCATTCCGCGACCGAACGCCGGTCGAGGCCTTTTTGCTCTGCGACGCCATTTGTTTCCCCTGCTGGCCCGGCGCCTCCCGTTCTTGGCGGGAGATTTCGTGCCTCCGGGCAAGTAGCGGAGACTAGGCGTGCCCCGTAAAATTTGAGGTAATGCGGTTAGTTAGGAAACCGTCTATGCGCGCCGCCGCACAACAACGGATTGCGCGGGAATTCCGTGGCTCTCGATCCGGCGACGGGGTCGCTAGCATCGGACGCGCGAAGGGCGCCCCTTTCGGGACGCCCCGTCGATTGAAAAACGCTACTTTTTGGCGCTTTTCGCGGTCGCCGGCTTGGCCGGCTTGCGAGACTTCGCACCCTTGGACTTTGCCATGGCTTTGCTCCGGGGAATCCGGCACCTTGCCGGATTTTGCGAGGTGACGCAGTACTGGCGGGCGTCGCCACTGCCGTTAGTGGCGCCAGGATGGTCTCTCGCGCAGGTCCGGAAGTTGGGCGGCACACCTGTGCGCCACCGCGCCAGAGTGCGCGCCCGGATTGCGGCCAATTTGCGGCGAGAACGCGCGG
>Ga0315553_10001213_pt1 | contig 21710 bp, 19 predicted proteins | sample SalMarSW160140MG_FD_203099 | JGI IMG/M metagenome (GOLD analysis project Ga0315553, IMG submission 203099) | Salt marsh sediment microbial communities from the Plum Island Ecosystem LTER, Massachusetts, United States - Salt Marsh Sediment SW1601-40 ... | reverse complement strand
GCGTGGAACGCCACGCAGGTCGCCACTCAAGAGCGTGATCGGGGCAGCAGCGATGGCGACGTCTGTCCCGGTTCCAATGGCGATACCGACATCAGCTTGTGCCAGCGCGGGTGCATCGTTAATCCCATCACCAACCATGGCAACGATCTTGCCGTCCTTCTCTAACTCCTTGATAACATTCACCTTCTCGCCAGGCAAGACCTCCGCCCGAACGAGAGCCTGCTTGCCGTTTGCCGTGTCCTGGATGCCAACGCTGTTTGCGATCGCCGTCGCCGTCGCCTGGTTATCACCGGTGATCATCCCCACTTCCAGACCCAGAGCCTGCAATTCCCGGATCGCTTGGAATGAACCATCCTTCACAGAATCGGCCACACCGAGCACGGCCGCAGGTATGCCATCAACGACAGTGATAACAGCCGTTTTCGCCTGCGCCTGGATTGAATGTACGGTGTCGATGAGTGAACTTATGCCTATCCCTGCAGCTTCGAGCATCCGTGTGGATCCAACCTGAACCGCATGCCCGGCAACCTGAGCCTGGATCCCCTGCCCCTCGATGGCCTGGAACCCCTGCGGATCTTCCAGGTGCAAACCTTTCTCTGATGCGGCAGCAACGATGGCATCGCCAAGTGGGTGCTCGGAGCCTTGTTCCGCGCTGGCTGCCAAACGCAGGATTTCATCCCCGCCACGGGAATGATCGATGATTTGAATATCGGTAACAGTTGGCTGGCCGCGTGTGATCGTGCCGGTCTTATCGAGCATCACGGTGGTCAGGCTTCCCGCACGTTCGAGGGCTTCTGAGGATTTAAACAGGATCCCGCTGTTCGCCCCGCGTCCGGTGCCGACCATCACTGCCGTAGGCGTTGCAAGACCCATTGCGCACGGACAGGCAATGACCAGTACGGCGACCATGTTGATCAGGGCACGCGTGAAGATTGACAAATCACCGGTCGGGGGCGGCGCCAGGAAATACCAGCCTAGGAAGGTGAGGAGCGCAATCACGATCACGACCGGGACGAATACCTCCGAGACCTTATCTGCCAGCCTCTGGATTGGTGCCTTGCTCCCTTGCGCTTCTTCCACAAGCCGTATGATCTGCGCCAACGCCGTGTCTTTGCCGATTTTGAGCGCTTCGAATTTCAGGCGGCCGAGCTTGTTGACCGTTGCGCCAACCACCGCAGCACCCGGTCCCTTCTCGACCGGCATCGATTCCCCAGTAAGCATCGACTCATCGATCGTGCTGCGCCCTTCGACGACCACCCCATCGACCGGGATCCGCTCACCGGGACGTACGATAACCAGGTCGCCGACCTGCACTGCTTCGGCCGGGATATCCTGCTCCGCCCCATTCCGGATCACGCGGGCGGTCTTCGGGCGTAACCCCAGTAACTTCTTGATTGCCTCGCTCGTCCTGCCCTTGGCGCGTGCTTCGAGGAATTTTCCCATCACGATTAGGGTGATGATGACAGCCGCGGTTTCAAAGTAGACGTGTCCGGGGATCCATCCCAGCAGAACAGGTATGGAGTAGAAGTAGGCCGCCGAGGAGCCCATAGCGATCAAAACATCCATGTTCGCCGCACGGTTCCTCAGCGCCTTGAAGGCACCCACATAGTATTGCCCACCCACGATAAACTGCACCGGTGTTGCCAGCGCGAACATCAGCCAGTTCAACCATCCGGCATCTTGTATCGCAGCGGGCAGCAGGCCGAAATCATAAAGCATGGAGAGCGTGAAAAGAGGCAGCGTGAACAGCACCCCCAGGATCAGCAAACGCATCTGGCGGTTGATCTCCACTTCCCGGGCGATACGTTCTACATCATCCTGACCGGCCTCGGCCGCGAAGAGCTCAAAACCTGCACGCTCGACCGCACTTCGAAGCTCGCTCTGGCTTACGGCCGTGGGAAGGTAGCGGACACGCGCTTTCTCCGAGGCAAGATTGACCGAAACTTCCACGACACCTTCCTGTTGCAGGAGGGTGGCCTCGAGCCGCGCGGCATCCGTGGAGTCGGCCAGCCGTCGCAGGCTCAGCTCTGCTTCTCCGAGCGCAACATCATATCCCGCACGCTGTACACGCTCGATTAAAGCAGCTTGATCAACCCGCTCGGGATCATACGATACACTTGCCCGCTCATTAGCGAGGTTCACACTGGCGAAGCTAACACCATCCAGTTTCTTGAGGGTGCGTTCAACCGTCGCCACGCAATTGGCACAGGTCATGCCTGTGATCGGAAGTGAAAGGTCCTTGCTTTGGGTTGTCACGCTGCCATCACCTCACGCAGGTTACGCTGCGACCGGGGGGTAGTTGATTTCTGTCAGGAGAGCGACGATCTGTGCTTCATCCGCAGGGAGTTCGAATTCAACCGTAACCTGCCGCTTATCTTGCAAGGCTTCAACATGCTTGACTCCTGTTAAATCGGCCAGCTCCATCTGGATCGTGTGAATGCAGTGACCGCAGGAGATATTGGGTACATCGTACGTAATTTTCGTCATGGCTCTCGCCTCCTTGAATGGGTTTGTTTCAAACCTTGGTCGCCATTTCATAAACTTCCATGATTTCTTTGAGGACGCGCTCCCGCTCCCCCTGATCCTCCCCACGCACTGCGGTGATCAAGCAGGAGTGGATATGGTCATCGAGTACTTTTGTGCTGACCTTGTTGAGCGCCGCTTGAATTGCCTGTATTTGGCGCAGCAGATCGATACAATACGCATCGTTCTCCACCATCCGGGCAACCCCGCGTACATGGCCCTCGATGCTCTTCAATCTGCACAGCGTGTCGTCGCGATCCATCCTGACCCGTCCTTTATCCCCCCCCAGGGGGGGGTGGGTATAGGAATGATATCCTACGTGTTCGTTCCAGTCAAGGTCGAATGCGATCAGGGGATCAGGTCGGCCACCAACGGGATGTGACCCGCGAGTTCAAGCAGCGCCGCGACGTTCAACGTGGGGAGATCACCAGCTCGGGCAGGAGGCAGCATGTCTTCTAGGTCAGCGATCCATGTGGTCAATGCACGTAGATCTTCAGGGTAGCGCCTGGGGCGAGCACCCACGCTCATCCAATCAAGCCCGGAGAGGGCGCTCTCCCAACCACTCCAGGCAACCATATCCGGCGTCCTGGAAAGCGTAACCAGGGCGCTGAAATAGACCGGTAGGCCGCCGGGAAACCAGGCCCGGGCACTTTCCAGGTATGCCCTGCTGTCCTCTGTGTTAAAAACCAGCCAGAGGGGAAGCAAACCTCGCCGCAGCACCGTCCCAGGCGCATACTGGGTAAACATCTCGATCAACACGCCATAGGGTGTTGTTCCTTGTTGACGATGCAGCTGGACATGGGCGTGGAAGGCCAGCGTGGAAAAATCATGCGGATGCTCAAAACGCAGCGTCTGGAATTCATAGCCCTCACGGTCGGCGTATTTCCGCAGGCCTCGATCCAACCCGGTCATACTTCCCCACTCTGATTCAAACGCTGGGAGCGGTTCGCGATCTGCAAGCCACCACCCTCCACGATGATAGGAGCCGCGCCCGGCCAGGAAGCGATCGATACGCTCACTGCCAGTCAGGTATTCTTCTGCCGGGATATCCCCCCACCCTCCGATCTGCAGAGTCAGGCGGTCCCCCAGGTCGTACTGCAGCCAGCGCGCACTACAATCGAGGTAGAGTATGGTCCCGCCCGGTTTAAGATGGGACTTGATGAACATGCGGTATTCATCTGGCAGATCGATCAACTTCAATCGGAGGTGAGCTTGGTAGGGAGTCAACCACCCATCATGGACGGGGTCGAAATGGGCGATAGCGGCAAGTTCCGGGTTTCGCTCGAGAATCGATACCGCCAATGGAATGATCTGATCTGTATAGCTCGCAAGCCGATCATCGCGAGTGCCACCGGCAACCCCGAGGATGTATGGCTGAGGCAGAAAAGGCGCGCCGAGGACTGCGGCAAGGTGAGCGGTTGCACCCCCCAACGCGGATCCGATCAGAATTACCTCAAATTGATGATCGAGACCTGCATAATCCCCCAGGCGGCCGGAAACCAGTTCACTGGTACGGAGCGTGTGCAAGCGAGCAGGCTTCACAGCACTTCTCGCCACACGCCACGCCGCCAGGCGGCGTGAGAACCCTACCGGAAACCACTCCAGGATGGACAGCGCGGCGCGTTCGATTATGCTCAGCGGAAAGACAACCTCAGGCTGACCTGTGATAAGCCCTGCTACAAGCCTGGTTATCATAGGTGAGGCCGATTCAGCGCTTTCGAGTGAGAGATCTGGGTTGCTCACTGCTATCGATAGGTCAACGTACAAAGCCACTCATAAAGATGCTTTAAGCAGGTCGGCACGTTCACGGAGCTGCGTACGCAGGGTAGCGACATCTTTCGGGACCCCGATCGCAGCCAGACCTAAAACAACAGCACCCAGGACCCAGGCGATGAGACAGATACTAATAATGGCAGTATGGAGTGAAGCGCGTACCGCGATTAAACCCGCCAACCATGGGGATAGTGCGGCGCCTCCATTTTCTATAAACTGCTCCACAGCCAGGGCAGTGCTGCGCACCTCCGGCAGCGTGATGTCATACACCGTTGAGAGCACATTGGCCGAGGCAAAGGGGATGAAGAGCGCCGTTAGGATCATCAGCAGCATGAATAAGGTTCGGTTCTCTAGTGGTACGTTCATCGTTAGGGTCATCAATACCGCCCCCACCAGCACGGCACCCATCGAGACCAACAACCTGCCTCGGGGGGTTCTCTTAAAGGCGGCATCCCCGATTGAACCACCGATGAAGTAACCCGCAGCAAGCACGAGCACGGCTGGCCCCAGCGTGAGCAGGATCTCATTCTCCTCAAAACCACGCTCGATCTCGAGATACCGGAAGAACCAGAAGGTGATCACATTCCAAGGAAATACGCCAATGAACCCTTGCAGGAACACAAGCAGCATGGTCCGCTTCTTGAATAAGTCCAGGGCAATCCGGCGATCAAATTTGAAGAGGCCGATCTCGACCAGGCCCTCAAGTTCGGGCTCGCTCGCCCCGCGTGGCGCATCCCGGATGCTCAGCAATATCACCAAGGCTAAAACCAATCCCAACGAACCTGTAATATAGAAAATTGCGCGCCAACCTATGCTGCCCGAGAGAAAAGTGGCGGCAACCAGACCGATCAGGTATCCCAGTGGCTGGGCGAGTTGAAGAAAACCATAGACTTTGCCACGCACACTGGGACCGAAGTAGTCCGACATTAAGCTGTAAAGTCCAGGATAACTTGAGTCATCGATGCCCGTTGATGCCCGCGAGGCAGCGAAAAGTGGGAAGGTCGGCGCGATCGCGCTCAGCCACGTCGTTGAACCCCAAATGGCCGAGGCGAGGGCGAGCAACTTTACCCGAGAATAGCGGTCATACAGATAGCCCCAGATTGGATAAAGAATGGCTCCCACCAGCAGCGCCCCGGTGACCACTGCTCCCATCTGGGCTTCATCGATCTGGAACGTTTCCATAATTGGAGTCGTCAGTGGCGCAATGAGCAACCGGTCAGATTGGTGCAGGAGCATGAAGATGAAGAAAACGCTCAGGACGAACCAGCGGTGGCGGTTGCGTTCACGCATGGGAGACCTCCAGTGTGATTAGGTCGAAAGCTGGGGAGGGTGGAACTGGTGGCCGGTCTCAGCCCGGGGTTCATCCTGCATCAGATCGACTGCATGTGGGAGGACAGGCAGGATGGACTCCAAGTTTTCCCGAGCCGCCCGCGGGGAACCAGGCAAGTTCACAATCAAGGTTTTTCCACGGATCCCGGCCTGCGCCCGGGAGAGCATCGCATGGGGTGTCTTTCGCAGACTCGAGAAACGCATCACCTCGGCAATGCCCGGCGCCAGTCGCTCGACGACCGACAACGTCGCTTCAGGAACCTGATCGCGGGGCGCGAAACCCGTACCACCTGTAGTTAGGATCAGGTCGACATCGCCAGCATCGCACCAGGCTATCATCTGATTTGCGAGTCCTTCCTGATCATCAGGAAGGACCGCTTCGCCCTGCAGTGTCCAGCCTTGTTCTTGGATAATCTCTTTGAGGATAGGGCCGGAGAGGTCTGGACGCTCACCGCGAGCAGAACGATCGGAAGCCGTTAGCACACATACTCTCATCCGATCACCTTTCCCAGCACATACAACCCCATTCGTTCGCAGCCAAACTGTTGGTAGAAGTCCAGCGCTCCCTGATTATCATGTGTGACCAGCAGATAGTACTTCAGGCAACCTTTGGATCGCAAGCGAGCTTCCAATTCCTCCATCAGCGTCCGCCCCAGGCCACCCTGCCGTCGAGCAGGATCTACGGCCAGGTGGTAGACCATGCCACGCCGGCCATCGAAACCCCCCAGTACAACGCCAACAATCCGGCCTTCCTCTTCCGCAACCAGGAACAGATCTGGATCACGCTCCAGCTTCTTCTGGATCTCCTTCGGCTGATCTGAAGGCGAAAGCTGGATTCCAGATCCGGCGTTCTCCCACAGGCTCCGCACTGCCCGGTAATCTTGTTCGAATTCGAATGTACGAATGGTCACTTGCACCTCTCACCCTTCACCCAACGATGCGCGAACAAGGTTGTTCGCGCATCGTTGATCGTCAACATGGAGCTTTGAGCTTCCTGCCTGCTGGTCGATGTGGAACTACTCGCTGTCGTTGCCAACCAACGACTTCCAATCTCCATGGATTCCGTCTTCCGTGACGCCGAAGTAGACCCGTATGCCTTCAGCTGTCCGTTGAGCCAGGTCGTAGCGAGCTCGCTTGCCGCGCTTTTGTTCTGTAACAACACCCAGATCACCCACCCAGGCGATCTTTGTTATGGTCAAATCGGGTGGAAGCTTGCTGTATTCCGAAATTGCGTAGTGCCATAGCCTTCGGGCTGAGGTCTGGGTCACATTCTTGACCATATTCCCGTTGCGGAGATCACGCATGGTGTAGTAGGCAACCCCCTCACGCTCGATGACATCAGCAATCTCGACACCGGTGCGCGGCGGCGGCACGCCTTCGCGGCCATCTAAATGGGGTTCTGCTTTCGAGACCTCTTCCTTGATGGCTGGCTGCCGCGCGCGCTGCACCAGGGCTACGATCTCATCCCGTACAGCCAGTCCAGTCTCGGCTTCATCCCGAACGTAGATTTTGTTGTCATCCAGAGCATAGGGCGGATCGTCTCCGCGCGGGACAATGACGCGCAAGATTGATTTCCCAAGTGTCTCGGTTGAATCAACCTGGACGTCCAGCGGCGGGCTGATGCGCTTGCTGAGTTCTTTCTGGAGCTGCTTTACCGCAGCCTGGGGCTTGGAAACCCCATCCGGTTCCTTCTTGATATCCTCGGACAAACCGATATAAAGCGTGCCACCATTCGTATTGGCGAAAGCGCAAGCATCGGCGATGATTGCGTACAGGCGCCCGCCGCGCACGGTCATGCTCTCATGGAAGTCCTGGTTGATGGTCGGCCCATCCTCCCGGGCTTGCTGGATGAAATCGAAGGCTATCTCGGTCTCGGCTGCGGGCCAATATGGCTGTGTGCGCGCAAAGTCATTACTCTCAAACAGACTTTTCAGGGCCTGGAAGGAGACTTCGTCCAACAGCACCCGGGTAGCGCGATCCCCGATACCCAGGTTCTTCTTGTTCTTCGGATCCGGGCGCAGCCGGTGGGAATCCGAACCCTGGATGCAGTGCATGCGGCGCGGGTATTCGGGCTTGGTCCCATTGAAGAAGGCCGACGTCGAGCGTCTTCCACTCGTACCCAGATCAGTAACCTCCAGCGCATGCAGATGCAGATCCTGCGTATATGCGATCTTCGTCTGCCCGCCAAAGCCATAGCCGCGCATGGCGACACCATTTGTCGAATTGGCATGAGCCGCGATTGCCAGCCCCCCGGCCTCATGGATCAGGCGGTAGGCGGTGAGCACATCTGCGGTAGCCCCAACGGTGGACGATCCCTGGTCCAGAATCTCTGCTGGAATGTTCAGGTTTAAGAGTAAGTGTTCGATCTCGCGGATCGATTTATCTTCCGGGAAGATCCCCAGGATGTGGAACCCCAGGGTTGCGGTGAATTCAAATCCGGGAAGGACCAGTATCTTTTCAAAGAGCCGTCGATAAGTTGCCAGCCGGTTCTTCTCCTCATCGGTCAGCCGGCTCAATCCCTCCAGTAGTTTGAGTTGTTCAACATCCTCCATCATGTGCCGGTAGCCGGCGACGGTATTGTGATCAGTAAAGGCGATGATATCCAAGCCCCGGGCCTCGCTTCTGTGCAGAAGATCCAGGTAGGTTGCATCCTGCTCCTGATAATCGCTGGAAGCTGGGGTATGTAAATGTAGATCCATCAATTTCCATTGACGCGATCCGTTTGTGCGTCCTCTATTTCTTGCCACGAGACAATTGTCTCCTCTCTACGAACTCGACAGGGGATTGGCTCCCCCGGAGTGTTCTAATTGTTGTCGAAGTATTTCAAATAAACGATCCGGCGAATAGGGTTTTTGCAAGAAAGCATTCGCCCCACGCGCCATACAGCGCTCTTCATAGTCCATGCCGGAGGTCATCACAACCACCATAGCACACGTCCGTTCGTCTTGCCGGATGTCCCGGAGCAAATCCAAGCCATCAATATCGGGCAGGATGCAGTCCATTAAGAGCACATCCGGGCATTCTCGCCGGGCAACATCCAGGATATCCGTGAGCGTGGGCGCCACAATGACCTCGAACCCATCAAGCTCGAGCAGAGTTCGCAGGAGCGACAGCATCGTCCGATCATCATCGACCAGCATCACTCTCGGCATGTGATTGGACAGCCTCTCTTTGTAATGACTCTAGAACCCTGGAAGAAGTTCACCGGATGGACTTCTTCGACCGGGGTTTCGCCTTCGAGCCGGTCGGCCTGGCCTGCTTTGCCCCAGAACTCCGGGCAGGGCTAGCCGGCTTCTTTGGTGCCGGGCTTTTCGGTTTTCTGCGGTCCGGCACCGGTAATAGAGCGGCTTTAAAAACGTCGTCAATCGTATCGACAAAGACGAAATTGATGTCGTCCCTTACTTCCTGGGGGACATCTTCAAGATCGACTTCGTTGCGCTTCGGCAAGATGACAGTCTTCAGGCTTGCACGGTGTGCGGCAAGTACCTTCTCCTTCACACCACCAATCGGGAGAACCTTGCCGCGCAGTGTAATCTCACCAGTCATCGCTACATCGGATCGAACAGAGCGGCCGGTCGCGAGTGAGGCCAGGGCAGTGGCGATCGTCACGCCGGCTGATGGCCCATCCTTCGGCTGTGCGCCGGCGGGTACGTGCAGGTGAAGATCGTGGTTCTCCCAATATTCATCATCCACACCCAATTTTTTCGACCCAGCCCGAACGAATGACAGCGCCGCCTGGGCTGATTCCTGCATGACCTGCCCCAGCGAGCCCGTCAGTTGGAAATGGCTCTTCCCCGGCATCGCAGTCGCCTCGATAAAGAGCACATCCCCGCCTGCGGCGGTATAGGCCAGGCCAGTCGCCACACCGGGGAGCGAAGTCCGTTCGCTCAGCTCCTCCTGCCCAAAGTAGCGCGGTTTCTTGAGGTACTCGCGCACCTTGGCCTCGGTCACCTTTACCTTTTTCGACTTCCCCTGCGCGATCAGCGTCGCAACCTTGCGACAAATACTCCCTAGTTCACGTTCAAGGTTGCGAACACCCGCTTCGCGCGTATAGGAACGGATCAAGACCTGGAGCGCTCCATCGGTGAAGTTGACCTCGCTTGCTCTTAATCCGTTCTCACGGATCTGCCGCGGCAGGAGATAGCCGCGGGCGATGGCAACTTTCTCGCTTTCCGTGTATCCCGCCAGACGAATGACTTCCATCCGGTCAAGAAGCGGTGCTGGGATCGTCTCAAGCCAATTGGCGGTGGTGATGAACATGACCTGCGACAAATCGAAGGCGACCTCCAGGTAGTGGTCGCGGAACTCGCGGTTCTGCTCGGGATCGAGCACTTCGAGCAAGGCCGAGGCGGGGTCACCCCGAAAATCCTGGCCCAACTTATCGACCTCGTCGAGCATGAAGACCGGATTGCGAGATTCCGCCCTGCGCAGTGCCTGTAAAATCCTGCCTGGCATGGCACCGATATAGGTCCTGCGGTGACCGCGAATCTCCGCTTCGTCATGCACACCCCCGAGCGAAATCCGGATGAACTCCCGCCCAGTCGCCCGGGCGATCGACCTGCCAAGCGAGGTCTTGCCAACCCCAGGAGGGCCGATGAAGCATAGGATCACGCCCTCGCGTTCCCGGCGTATGAAGTCGACCTGGGCCGCGTCGCTATCTCCTCGGGAAGAACCCCGCTCGATTCGGAGCTTGCGTACTGCCAGATATTCAAGAATACGCTCTTTAATGTCCTCCAATCCGTAATGGTCCTCGTCAAGCACCTGGCGCGCATGATCGAGGTCAAGGTTATCCGGGCTCACCTGATCCCAGGGTAGCGAGGCCAACCAATCCAGATAAGTGCGGATTACTCCGTATTCAGCCGCCGCTGTCGGCAGCTTAGCAAGCCGGTCAAGCTCACGCCGGGCTTGTTTTTCCGCTTCCTCTGGCATGTTGGCGGATTCAATACGCTTGCGGAATTCCTCGATCTCAAGCATTTGCTCGTCTGCTTCACCCAGCTCACGTTGGATTGCCTTCAACTGCTCACGCAGGAAATAATCCCGCTGTACCCTCTCGATCTCCGTCCGGGCTTCCTGCTGAATTTGCTGGCCGAGCGAGAGTACCTCGACCTCCCTGCTCAGAAGCCCGTTGAGGACTTTCAACTTCTCGATCGCAGAGTCAATCTCAAGAATTCGCTGCCCGTCCTCGAGATCCATCCTCTGGTAGTTGGCGAGCGTGTAAGCGACGTAAAGGGGGTCCTCAAGTAATAGGATTCCACCCACGATTTCGCGCGGCAGGGTGGGGCCGAGCTCAGCGATCTGCTGGAAGAGGTCCTTGGCGGCGCGCACCTGGGCTTCAATCTCGACACCCTCTTCGAGCGTTTCCGGGTCCAGGTGGATTTTTGCGCTCAGGTACGGTTCGAGAGCAGTGAATTCTCCCAACTTGAAGCGGGCCAGCCCACGGGCGATAAGGCGAATCGTGCCATCCGGTGCTCGGAAAAGGCGTTGGATAGAGGCAACCGTACCATACTCAAATAGGTCTTCTGGACCCGGCAGCTCGAGTTCGGGATTACGTGCTGCCACCAGCCCAATCAACCTGTGGCTGGCGACAACATCATCGACTAACTTTATGGAACGTGCCTGGCCAATGTTGAGTGGGGTGGCGGTATGGGGATAGACAATGATCCCCCGCAGGGGTAGGATGGGAAGCTCATCGGGAATTTCGAAGTGCTCGCCAGAGTCAAGCAGCGTTACGTTATCTTCCCCCTGATTACTGTCATCTTGAACAAATATCTTCGACGAAAGGTCGTCCATAGAATGCCTAGAGTCCAATCATTGCATGCTTCATGCCCCGGTTATATGGATGCATAGATCTCTGTAAGTGCAGATCCGGGAGGCATGGCAATTAAATTTATTCCTCAATCCGGATCGTGCGTGGTCCCGCCTTCGGGAGTACAACCCTCAAGAAACCGTCACTATATACGGCTTCAATCTTCGATGGATCGACCGGGGAGGGCAGCCGGACCTGGGTAACGAACTCCCCATAATCGATCTCCATGCGATGGTAGGCCTGGCGCTGTTGACTCTCAGCTCGCGACCCCTGAATGGTAATGACCTGCTCGTCATAGGTGACGCTGAACTCAGCGCCCCGCATCCCGGCAATTTCAACCAGGATCAGGTACGCATCTTCTCTTTCCATCAGATCCGTAGGAGGGCGCCAGGTGTTTGAGCTTCGGTCTACCTGCCACCCGAGTGATCTCAAAGGATCTCGGATCCAGGCGTCGTCATCACCCATCGATTTTAAGCTAAGAACAAGCCGGTATCCTTGCTCGGGATTCATACGATTTGACCTTCAAGCGATTCGGATTGGGAACTCCTTGCATTCTACCACACAGGGAATAGCACTCATAGCGGGCAGCGGAAAGGCCAGAAACGCTCATAACTTTACATAATAGCGATTTGGCGCGTCCCTGCTCCTGCTGTACAATGTCGGGCAGACGCAGCCTGTAAAACTCGGCGGCGAAAAGCTGGGAGGCTCCCATGGATCACCTCGATCTGCTGCAATCAGTCGAGCTGTTCGAAGGCGTGACGCAGGATGAGTTGAAATTGCTCGCCAGCATTTGCCGTGTGCAGAACTACCCACCGGGTGAAGTGATTACATCCCAGGGAGAGAGCGGCGATGAGATCTTCATCGTACAGCAGGGTTTTGTAGAGGTCATCCGCAGTGGGCTCACTCCGGAAGCCGGACCTCGCACTGTCGTCAACCTTGGCGAAGGCCAGATCTTTGGAGAGATGGCTCTCGTCGACCACGGCCCTCGCTCAGCGACGATTAAAGCTGCGTCCAACCCGACCTCCGTGCTCGTGATCATGCGTGAGGATTTCGAGCGTGCTTGTGAGCAGAACTATCATCTAGGGTACATCGTCATGCGCAACATCGCTGCAGACCTATCCTTCAAACTCAGGCACCGCAACCTGACGGGGCGTTGAGAGGCGAGAAATGGCTGCTATCTATAAAGTCAGCTACGTCGTCAGCGGGGAAGCCCACCCAGGCGCCATTCTCAATACCGGTCGCAGACCCAAAAAGGGTGATCTTGTCACACTGGGCACGCGACCGTACCAGGTCGTGGAAGTGATAGACCTGATTCCCCCACGGGGTGAGTTTCGCTATCTGCACGCAACGGTAAAACCAGCTGATTCGAACGGTGCTTCCTAATCGTCTAGAGTTCGACGGTCATCCAGTCCCGGGCGATGACGACTTCCCCTTTAAAGGTCTCCCCGGCTTCCTTCACGAGTTGTTCTTCGTTAAGCTCACCAACCTGATAATGAACCAGGAATAGGGTTTTTACGCCGGACTCTCTGGCAATCTCACCGGCCTGTGCGGCCGATGAATGACCGACCCCTTCGCCAGTCGCTTCGTGGATCAAGATCGGTGAACCCTCCGCCAATTTGACGACGGCGGCACAGGGCTCGGTATCGCAGGAATAGGCAAACAGGGGTTTACCCTGCCGCAGGCAACGCAAGCCAAGTGTCGGGATGACATGTTTGACCGGGGAGGCGAGTATCTGAAGGCCGGCACGCTCAAGGACAATCACACCTTCCTGTTCAGGCAAGCGGTGGAACGCGACCGGGAAGAAACCTGGCCAGTTCTCCCAGTGGAAGAAACCCATCATGTCCTCAACTCGTTCAAGACAGTGATGCAGGCCGTAAATACGCAATGGCTGCGAACGGCCCATGAGCCACATATTCATCAGGAGCAGCGGTAAACCGCCAACGTGATCGGGATGGAAATGGGTCAGGATGATGTCGCTTACTTCAGCTTGATCGATCCCGGCGCGCTGCAAGCGCGGGAGCGGTGAGCCACTGCAATCGATCATGATCACGCCCTCACCATCACGAAGGGTAAGCGCAGTGTTCTCATGATCCAGGTCGGGAATAGCGGCAGATGTTCCGAGGAAAGTCAGGACCGGCATTTCATCCCCCTGCCAGCAAACTGACGGCGATCAAAGGAGTTACGAACGTCTCAAGCAGGGCGGCCCCGATCAAGAGCGGTATCACGATCCCCACCCCAACCCGCACCCACTCTGCCATTGCTCGAATCCAACCTTCCCCCAGTGAGCTCCCCTGCGGCATGCTGATGGCAGCCATTCCCAGTTGCAGGATCGAAGCTCCAGAGATAATAGCGGCCGGCACCTCCAGTGTAGCGTGCGGCAGCACCAAAGCCTCCAGAAAAAGGAATGAGCTCTGACCTGCCAGGGCCACATTCCCGGCGAAGTAGCCGATGAGGCCTACCGGCACCATGAGCAGGATGACTGCAAGCACACCAAAGGTAAATACACCCAGCAGCGAAGCCAGAAGCAATGCACGCGCGTTGATGAAAAAAATCTTTGCCGCCCCGGCCGGCGTGAGCAAACCAAATGCCGTCAAGACCTCAAGCCAGTCTTGATTGTAGGCACGCCCCTGGAACAGTTCACCTGGCAGGGTAAACGTCTCCGCAAAGTGAGATCCCAGGATGTACGCCAGTGTTAGCGCAGCGGCCATCAGGATTATTGGCACTCTCATACGCTTGAATACATGCTTCAGCAGTCCCCGGTACCATTCCGAGAATGACCCTGCCTCCGCCAGGAACGCCTGCTTGAAAACCATCCATGCCCATTTCAAGTCGAACACATCGAGCTCGCGGCCGAGCAGTTCCTCACGGTTGAAGAGCCGCAATCCCATGCGCATCAGCACGACGGCAACCAGGATAAGTGCAAGCACGATCCACCACAGGATCTGATACCGGCCCCAGAACATGATCAAGCTCTCACCGATGATCAATTCCGCCACGGGGATGATAACAAAGGATGCCAGCAGGTTGGCTGCGCGGACGGATGTAGTTTGTGACGAGATCACCACCGCACCGCTCACCATAACGATCGCCTGGACCGTTGTCAGCGCCATGATTTGAATCAGCAGCTGTGATGACGGAACCCAGCCAAGGCGGAAAATCAAGCCTATCAGGTAAACACTGATCCCGAGGTAGGAGGCCCCCAGCGGCGGAACGAGAGAAGCAATCATCTTCCCGTAATACAGCTGGCTGTCGGTCAGGGGTGTGGCCAGGAGCGGTTCGAGCGAGAGCCGCTCGCGTTCACCTGCGAAGCTCTCCAGTGCAATAACCAGGGAGATCGAAATCGGGAAGAAACCCACAACCATCAGCAAGAAGGGGATCAACCTATCCCCGATAACGGGGGCTCCATAGCGAGTAACAAAATCCACCGCCTGCTGGGCAGTAAAATTCATCAATAACGGGAAAAACAGGGTCAGGATGGCGATCGGGGTCAAAATCCGCCAATCACGGAGTTGATCACGGATCTCACGGCGGGCAATCGACCACGCGCCAGTCCAATCTTGCCGGAGAGCGCTCACTTCAACGCTCATTAATCCTCCCCAACCAGCCCGCTGCGCACTACCTGCAGGTAGACCTCTTCCAGGCTGCGTTCGATTTCAGAGAGCGTGATCACTGGAATGCCCAAACTATGCAGAGTGCGCAGGATTTGTGGGTTCGTCAGGTCTGGGTTCGGGGTGCGGAACCGCACCCAGGTTTCGCCAGCGGAGATCAGCTCAAGCCCATCCGGAAGGTAGCCTCTTGCGCCATCAAGTGGGGCGCCAAGTTTGAGCTCCATTACCGGATCTCCGATCAAGTGCTTTTTTAGTTCCTGTGGGCTATCGTAAGCTACGATTCTGCCCTGGCTGATGATCGCAATCCGGTCCGCCAGTGCTTCGGCCTCATGAAGGTTATGCGTGCACACAATGATCGCTCGTTGAGAATTGCGCATTTGCTCAATACTGCTCCGGACAAGATGAGCACTGGCAGGATCCATCGCCGAAGTAGGTTCATCGAGCAGGAGCACGCTCGGTTCGTGGAGGAGCGCTCGAACAAGTGCCAGCTTCTGGCGCATCCCCTTCGAGTATTGACCCAGGCGCAGACCAAGGGCTTGATCCAGGCCATACAGCTCCAATAGCGAACGTGCCCGCATCTCAGCCAGTTCGGGGGCAAGCCCATACACTTGACCGAAGAAACGCAGGTACTCCAGCGAGCGCATGCGGGTATACAGCCCATGGTGCTCAGTCAGCAGCCCTACAGAACCCCTGACTTGGCTTGCCTGTGTGACAACATCATACCCGGCGACAGACGCCGTACCCTGCGTCGGACGCAGGATGGAGGCGATCATGCGGATCGTGGTTGTCTTCCCGGCTCCATTGGGTCCAAGCAATGCGAGTACTTCCCCCGGCTCAACGGTCAGGGTTACGTCATGCACGGCGGTGAAATCGCCGAAGCGCTTACAAAGATGTTCACAGGTTATGCGGCTCATAGATCTCCGTTCGGCGCATTATAGCAAGCCTTAAAGGGGACCAACAATCATCCATCCTTCCCAGCGTAATAAAAAAGCCGCCTGGCTTGGCGGCCTTATTTAGATATTCCGCCGTTCAGTTGTTGAATGCCCGGCGGTGACGAAGGATGATGGTCGCACTACTGACCACGGCTACGAGCAACATCAAGCCCTGGTTGAAGTTGATGCCAAACAACGGCACATAATCGAGACGGATAAACTCGAGCAAGAACCTTCCCACCGGATAGAGGATCAGGTAAAAGAGGAATATCTCTCCGGGATGGAGGCGATCCTTATACCGCCTCCATATCCATAAGAGGACAAACATGCTGAACAAGTTCCAGAGCGACTCATAGAAGAATAAGGGATGGAAGCGCTCAAACTCCATCAGATCCCGGGGGCGGTTCTGGGGCAGGATGCTGATACCCCAGGGCAGGTCGGTTGGTGGGCCGTATAATTCCTGATTGACGAAGTTGCCCCAACGGCCAATCGCCTGCGCCAGCGCAACACCGGGTGCGGTCACATCAAGCAGATCGGCCAGGACCAGCCGGTTGCGGCGGGCAAAGAGGTACAGCCCGAACACACCCCCGATGATAGCTCCTGGCATGCCCAAGCCCCCTTCCCAGGTAGTCAGGATGGAGATCGGGTTGCGTAGGTAATCTGCAGTCGTGATCCCCGAAAATTTGGAGGGAGTGAATACATGATAAAGGCGCGCCCCGATTACACCAAAGATCAACACCCAGATGAGGGCATCCCAGACAAGCTCAGGGTCTTTGCCTTCGCGCTTGAGCAATCGCTGCGCGAGCACTGCTGCCATCAAAGCCCCAAACATCAGGATCACACCATAGAAACGCAGGTTCAAGGGTCCGATATGGAACCCGTAGCAAAGTGCACTATCTGGCCAACAATCAAGTCCCATATGGATTCCTTTACTGACGCGCCTGCTGCCTGACCGAGAGGATCCTCTGCAGGGCAGTGATATTTGCCAGGACAGCGATAATGCCCAGGGCGATATGTGGATAGCCAAGGATCAATCCGGGCACAAGAACGATGAAGCGCTCGGCACGGGTCAGGATCCCACTTTTCGCTTCATACCCCAGGCTTTGTGCACGAGCACGAGTGTATGAGACGAGCACCGATCCGGCTCCGGCGGCAAATGTGACCATCCCCATCGTTACATCTCCGTGCAGCAGGTAATGAAGCAGCAAACCACCATATATGAGAAGTTCCGAGTAGCGATCAGTGACCGAATCAATGAACGCTCCAAATGCCGTCGGTTCTCCTTTGAGGCGGGCCATCGTTCCATCTAAAGCATCAAGCGGACCCATCAAGAGGATAAGCACCCCACCGATAAGAAACTCCCCGCGTGCCAGGAAGATCGAGCCCACCAGGTTCCCTGCCAGGCCGGTTATCGTCAAAGTATTGGGTGCGATCCCGAGACGGATTAATGCGGATCCAACCGGGTCGAGCCAACCTTTGAAGCGGACGCGTAAAGCTTCTGTTAGTGTAAGACGTTTAGGATGGATGGTTTCATTCACTCGATTGGCTCTCCCTCGCCTGGTCAACGCAGAATGCTACCCCGGCTTCTAATGACCGTCAAGCATCATCAGTTTCATCGCTCTCTCCGTTGAATCCCTCGAGCGGGTCATCCTCCCCTTCAATCAGGACCTCGCGCGTGCGCCCCCCGCTCTGGGCCCGGCCAACAACGCCTAATTCCTCCAACTCATCCATCAGCCTTGCCGCCCGTGGATATCCAACCCGAAGTGCTCGCTGCAACAGCGAGGCCGAGGCCTCACCCCGCTCCTTGACCAATTCGATTGCGGCTTCAAGGATCTCGTCTCGATCTCCGATGGCAGCCTGGCGGGTCAGCAAATCCTCCCAGGGGGGCGCCTCCGGCGCTGGTTCCTGATCCTGCATTTCTATCTCCCAGTACCTGATCAGACGTTCGATCTCCTGGTCCGTGACCAGCGCACCCTGCAGACGAACGGGGACGCCTGCCTCCGGGGAGAGGTAAAGCATATCTCCCTTGCCGAGCAGCGTGTCCGCTCCAGGTGCATCGAGGATGACCCGCGAGTCAACCCCGGAGGCAACGGCAAAGGAGATGCGCGCGGGGAAATTCGCTTTAATTAGTCCCGTTACGATATCGGTGCTTGGACGTTGTGTCGCGACGACAAGGTGGATCCCGACTGCGCGTGCCATCTGGGCCAGCCGAACGAGGGTGTGCTCAGTCTGATCCGGGGCCATCATCATTAAGTCGGCCAATTCATCGATCAGGATCACCAGCCGTGGGATGCGCTCAAGATCGGTCCGCCGGCGCACCCGGTTGTTGTACATCTCGATGTCGCGTGCTTTGGCCGCTTCAAGCAGCTTGTATCTACGGTCCATCTCAACCGTACACCAGCGAAGCACACCCACGATCCGCTCCAGCTCGGTCTCGACCTTGCCCAGCAGATGCGGCAAGCCATTGAAACGGATCAGCTCAACCATCTTCGGATCGATCATCACCAACTTGAGATCATCGGGTGTGTTGTTCATGGCGAAGCAGCAGGCCAAAGATGCGATCGCCACAGATTTGCCCGACCCGGTTGTCCCGGCGATGAGCAGGTGTGGCATGCTGGCGAGGTCAGCTGCAACTGCTTGCCCGGCGACATCACGTCCGAGCCCGATCGCAAGTGGAGAGGCGATTGAGTGGAAGGCCTCGGTCTCCAGGATTGGGCGCAAACGGACAATAGCCGGCTGGCGGTTGGGGACTTCTATGCCGACATAAGCCTGCCCGGGCACAGGAGCTTCAATCCGGAGGCGTGGGGCCGATAAGGCCAGGGCAAGATCGTTCGCCAGGCCTGAGATCTGTGAGACTCTGATCTTCTGCCGGCGCGCCTCACCGTCCAACCCGCGATGCTCCAGGTAGCCTGGTTCGACGGCAAACTGGGTAACGGCAGGACCGGTGCGAAAGTCGACCACTCGCGCCGGAAGCCCAAAATCTGCCAGGGTTTTTTCGATCAAACCTGCCGCCAGGTTTATCTCCTTGGCGCTGACTGTGGCCATACGCCCGGTCTCCAGGATATCAAGCGGCGGCAGTCGCGGATCGCGCTTTTCTTTTACTGGCGGCGGGGGATCGATGTGCATTTCAACCTGGAAGTTTTTTCGATATTCTTTAGGCAGGTTGCGCAGTGACCGGATTGACTGTCCTGTTTTTTTCTTTTCATGATCTACAGCACTATCCGGCAGCGTGCCAGATCCCATTTTATAGTGCTGGCCAGCAGCGCCAGTCTCTCGGCGCTGGGGCGCTTTCAGCAAGGCTTCTACAACGCCCCCGAGTGAAAGCAGGATGGCAGCACCCGCTATGAAGCTATAGAAAACAGCTGCACCGATTTCCCCCATCAGTCCGGCGACGAGCGTTGCCAGGCCCCACCCCACGATCCCTCCGCCATTCCCAAGCTCTGCCCGTGGGAGATCCCTACCATCAATGAGGCCCAGGAAGGCTAGCACGGCGGCAAGCCCGATCTCAAGGCTGATCAGGCGCAGCCAGTGGATCTGAAGTTTTTTGCCTTGATAGCGGCTGCGAATGAGCCCCCAGGCAGGGTAAAAAAACAGCACCGGGAAGAGGTATGCCGCCCATCCAAACCAACGAAAGATGAGGTTGACGAGTGGATCAATCAACCCTCCACCTGTCAAGCCGAGTAATCCCAGTGTCAGGATGGTGCCGATCGTGATCAGGACGATGACGACGAGATCATCCACATAGGAGATCAAGCGTTCTATCAGGATCCACCATGAACTGCCAACGGCCGCAGACGGACTGGCCTCTGGCCCGTCTCGATCAGGTTTTCTTAGGCTCATCTCAGGGCTAAACTCTCCTGTTAATAGAACGGCCGGGCGCGAGCACCACGCCCGGCTCGCTAGCCTTGCATCCCATCATCCAGCCGGGTAAGTCTGGGACTGCTGGTCGGGCTCGCTGACAGGTACTGGCTGTTCCTCTTGCGTGGGAACATTACGCAGGCTCAACCCGAGACGACGGTCAGCAGCATCGATGTGAATAATGCGCACCCGGACTTCATCACCTTCCTGAATGACGTTGCGGGGATGCAGAAAATTCCCATCGCCGAGTTCAGAAACGTGGATCAAACCTTCCAACCCGTCCTCGATACCCACGAACGCGCCAAATTTTACAACATTGGTCACGCGGCCGACGACGACTTCACCAATATGGTACTTCTCCTCGACATGCTGCCAGGGATCCGGAAGCAGCTCCTTCAAGCTGAGCGCGATCCGATCCTGATCGCGATCGATCGAGAGGATTTCTACTTCGAGCTCCTCACCGCAGCGAACAACATCTGAAGGATGCCGGACGCGTCCCCAGGATAATTCCGAGACGTGGATCAGTCCCTCCACCCCACCCAGATCGATGAACACACCGAAGCGTGTAATATTGGTCACTTTCCCACTGACGTGATCACCTTCACTGAGTTGGGACAACAGTTCAACCCTGCGTCCCGGGCCAGCTTGAGCCGCCCGCTCAGAGAAGACCAGACGCCCGCGATCGGTATCGAACTCAATGACCTTCAAGTCTAACGAACTGCCAACCAAACCCTCCATGATTGTGTCACGTTCGACCTCTCCTGCAGTCGGTTCGACTTCAAGCAGATGCGAAACAGGGACGAAGCCCCGCAGGCTTTGCGCCTGGACCAACACCCCGCCCCGGTTGAAGCCGACTACAGGAAGCGCGATTACGTCATCTGATTCATAAAGACCACGCGCCCAAACCCAGTCTTCCGGATCACCCTGTTGAAATGATCGAGCTTCGTACTCAGCGCCATGTTCCGGTTTCCGCTCGATTTGTTCCTTTTCCGCATCCTCCATGATGGCTGTCCACCAAGATTCATCCATTGAAGGTGGACGGTCATCCCCCCGCTCACGAGTTGAACCATCATCCGTCATCATCTTTTAAACCTCTATTAGACTACCTAAATGCCAGCTCCGGCATCCCACCCTTTTTAGCGTAAAATGCCCAATTCCCCCCACTATGCAACTAGACCAGCTCTTAGCCCTGATGCACCTCCTCAGAGGTCACAACCTCTCTCTCCATCAAGGTAATCCCTTCCGCCACCGCCTCGATGGCTACACGCTGTTTACGGTACAGATCAGCCTCGGACATCGCCAGCTTGATCGCGATATCACGGACCTTCCGTCCCTGGAGAAACTTAAGCTCTAAAATATTGTACAGCATCCATTCTGCTGTAAAGCGTCTTTCACCCTCTGGCCGTGTTTGTTCAATCGCCCGACGCAGGATCGAACGCAGCGCGTTTACCGGGTTGCCTTCGTTCTCGGCGATCGCCTGTCGGACAACTCGCAGCCCGAGCAGCGGGCTTTGCGTCAGCCTGGGCCCACCCCAGTAATGCCCAAGGGCATCCCGCACAAGATCTGTAAGCTCATCCTCGGTCCCAATCCCCTCCATTGGGGCGGTCATGATCTCTGATCCTCCGAAGCGAGCTTCGGCGCGTATCTTCTGGATCGTTTCGACTTGTGGCACCATGCGGTCGACTACAGCAAAGATCTCGCGCTGGAGTTTCTTTTCAGCCAGAGCGACAGTGGCGCGGTCAATAAGCGCCAGCAGTTGCTCTTCCTCATCAGGCGTGAAATTCGGGAATTGATTCCTGGCACGAAGGCCAAGGAAGCCAATAACCTCGGTCGGATTGGCCAACCGGAGTGGCAGAAGCCAGTACACGTCCCAAATGAAGA
>Ga0315553_10001212_pt1 | contig 21730 bp, 25 predicted proteins | sample SalMarSW160140MG_FD_203099 | JGI IMG/M metagenome (GOLD analysis project Ga0315553, IMG submission 203099) | Salt marsh sediment microbial communities from the Plum Island Ecosystem LTER, Massachusetts, United States - Salt Marsh Sediment SW1601-40 ... | reverse complement strand
AAACAGGTTCGATTTGATGGTTGAACATCTGGAGATTTCATATTTACTACATAGACAAGTTACATGAACTCGCACTCATACCCGCTCTTAACGGTAAGCAAGTAATCGATTAACGCATTTTAAATACGGTAAAAATTGGATTTGCAAAGATATTATAAACTTTATTGATTATTACTTAAAGAGGACTGATCTATGAGTTGAAAGTCGATAAAAATAATGTCAAAAGAGGAGCAAGAAGCGGTCACACGACTAAAACGACTACTATGACGTTTAGAGTCTATGAAAATTTGATAAAAAAATTGAAAGAGGAAGCAGAAGATCGTGAAATCAGTGTTAATACTCTAGTAAATCAAATCTTTAGAAGGTATGTTGAATGGGATAGTTATGAGCCGAAGGTAGGGATGATACCCATAGCAAAACCAGTAATCATTCAACTTTTTGAGAACATTAGCGAAGATAAACTAATTGAAATTGCTAACAAGGTTGGCAAGAGTGCTGTGACAGACATAGCATTATTCATGAAACACAGAATTGATATAGATGCATTCCTTGAGTGGTTTGAAACACGAATGAAAATGGCATCGGTAGAGATAAGCCATCAGAGATTAGATGATGCCAACAAAACGCACTCCTACATAATAAGACATGATTTTGGTAAAAATTGGTCTATCTTTCATAAAACTATTTTTGAATCCATTATTCAGGAAATGTTGGGGAAACCTATGAAGAGTGTTTCTGTGACGCCAACAATGTTTAGTTTTTCATTTGAAGAATAATTGTGAATACAAAGTACAAAGTACAAAGTGCAAAGTACATATTTGTAGGAGTAGTTATAAGATATATCATGTCTCCGGGTAGCAGGATAAATTTTGATGAACCAATACCGGAAATGATAAAACGGTTAGAAATAGAACACAAGGAATTTGAATCGAAATTGGCAGAAGTAAAAATAAGTGTAGAAAATAATAACATTGACCGTTCTGCTGAAACAATACGAAGTATTAGCGACAAAATCATTCATCATGCTGTTGAGGAAGAGGCAAGGCTGATGCACAAAGCAAAAGAAGACTCTGCAGAATCTATCAAGATTATGCAAGAACATAATTGGGTAATGAGCTTCCTCAAAAATAGGCTAACAATGCTCGGAAATGTATCTGTGTCTTCAGATCCAGATGAATATGAACGAGCTAAGAATGATTTGAATGAATTTGTAGTCTCTCTTCAATTTGGTTTTTCCCATCTTGAAAATAACTATTAAACCAAATGCTCCCGCCGTTGGCAGTATAATCGCTAGAATAATGCTCAACAATATACCGGGATGTTCACTCAGTTCGCTTCCAGGAGGCATGGGAAACGGATTTAGAATGCTGGGCGGTGCTTGATGTGGAACAAATACATTGAAAGATGCTAATACACGGATATTCCCTTGTCTAATCTTGTCAAGACCTGATGAGTACCGTCTTCAGGAAAGATATATTCGACTGAAAATTCTCCGTCAGGTACAGAGATGTTTTCGAATTTGAACAATCTTTGGCCATTAGTTACTACAACTCTAGCATCAAAGTCTTTGAGATTTTCATTACTAGTTAGGTTGATAACTTTGAATTCTAACTTAGTAAAGGTGTCAATAATTGGTCTTTCCGGTTGATAAGTAAAAAGGATATTCACAGCATCTTTTTGACTTATCCATTCCTGAGTCTTGTTAAGTGGTGGTGACGTAATGTTTCCAGACGACTGGGCAAAGGTCATAGGGATTAGAGTATAGTTCTGAAATAATAGCTGCAGCAGCCATAGCTAGACAGAATATAAGGAGAATTATGACCTCATTGATCAAGTCATCGTACTCATTATATATTCAAACTTGCACAAATAAAAACTTGAGTGGATGATGTTGGTTCTTTGGTACTTCCAGAACCATGAACTACACTTTAGCTCGTCAAATATGGATTCAAGTTTTACATTCATATAAGTTTAATCGTTTATACAATTAGTTTAATAATACTGACGGAAAAACTTTCCCTATTAAGTATACTACCGAACTCATATTTTATTTCCCTCATAATATTTAACAATGAAGTATCTGTACATATTTCTTTCAAATACAGCGATACAATAAACTCAATGTTGGATGGAAACTCAATACATAGGAATTAGTAAAGTAGTATGCTAAGATACGTCAGTTTCAACGACAGACACTACGACACTTGACTTATTTTTAGTTTATCGATTAGAGATAGCCAGCGGAAAGAAGACGACAATAGTTATTTCTACAGGATTTATAACAATCGCCAGTGTATCTGCACAACTTGGAAGTATGGCCTCAATGAAGCCAGTAGAGTTCCCCACATACGCGGTAAGTATAATACCAGGTGCATCACAAAGAGAAAGTGCATTTCATTATTATCCACCGGCAATTGCTGTTCCTGTCGGTAGTAAAGTAGCATGGTTCAACAATGATCCTGGCCAACCTCACACAGTAACTAGTGGATTACCAAGTGCTCCAGACGCAGGGAATATGTTTAATTCGGGTGTTATGCCGTCAACTGCACCTGGTGTATATATGTATACATTTGACCGCCCAGGAACTTTTGCTTATCACTGTATAATTCATCCTTGGAGAGTTGCGGCAGTGTCTGTAAGTGGGGCATTGGCAGGAGGCAATAATTTTGAATTGGGATATGGGACAGGTCCTGTCTGGAACCTTACCAAAGACTTTCGAACGCTGCTTGATTTCAAACCAACGACAATACCATTAGACAGTTTCACACCAGTTGCGTACAATATCACTATATACAAGGATGGTACTAATGTGGATAACAAAGTCTTTTCACGAATCTTTGCTACTACGGGTACAGAACTGCCCCTAGAGTTGATAAAAGGATACAACGAAACGATATCTTATGGGCCGGACTTCAGTGGCACTGGAGCATACCATCTTGGAGGTCCATTTTTCAACGATAGCGCTGACTACACAATAACTGCAGAGATGGCAGCAATAAATGGTAAGCCGCCAGACAATCAAATAATGGATGAATTCAGTCTACAAACAGTTACGTAAATCAATTGAATGGAAAAGAGAAACCAATGTGCAGTAGTTCACTCTTTTCCTTTGAGTCAGCCATCGTCGTAACTAAAACTTACTGTACACATATTTCCAATTAACTGGTAGACACTCAGTCAATTCAAAGGATACATTTTTCCACTTTTTTATGCCATGTTCAGTGTCGTTAATGGAGTAAATAATGCGGTGCCTCAATTCAGAAGCTTTCAAGGAAACTCAATATTATTGACATTTACTAAAGGGCACAATCCTCATCCTACAGGATAAGCTGTTATTTCATCAAATGTTATACCAGAATCAATAGTTGAATGATCAAGTTTTGTCGATTTTTAAGAAAATAAAATTTTATCGCTTCTCTTTAATCGTTTGAGTTTTGCCGATTCTCTCCTTAGATATGATTATCGTTGTTATTGCAATGTATGCGATCTGAAATACTTCTGTAGCAATAGCCATTTCGTTGATTGGTCCGCCTCTACCGGTGATCGGATTATCAGGGACTCTGGTAATTAGCCACATCCCAATTAGAACGACAGTACCCGCAATTCCAATAACATACCAAGTTCTTCCCCATCTCTTTATCATTGGTACAACCCAGAAGAGTTGAGCTATACCAGCTACAAGAAAGAAAATAGCATTATTGATATTGAAATTAATAGCATTAGATACAAGAATAAGATGTAAAATTCCAGCAATTCCGGTACACGCTGCTGCTCCGTAATATAGTAGTTTTCTATCGTTGATCATTAATTATTTCATCAAAATATCTCGTAATATAAGTTATAAGAATATCTTTTTTTTTTTGCTATTTCATACCCTTCACCAGCACGAGTGTCTGAACGGATATAGCCCAGAACCACAAATCGGCAATGTGAAAGAATCATTCACAGCGGTGCCCAATTAATATTATTACAGTTCGAATGGGGTTATTGTTGAGATATAGAATAAAGCCTGAAGTCTGGTTAAATCTACATTACAAAGGAAACTGACACGTGGTTAATCAGTTCCTGCGGGCGATCACCGGTTCCCACTATTTGTGACTTATGACTCCAGTACCTGAGTCAGCAATAATTTCTACCGCTGATGTATTTTATGTCTGGAACCGTCAGCATGTATACATTCATCTCCTATATGCTTATGTCCAAGTCTAACTCCGGGACCATGATTTTCATCAGTACAATCACAAGGACTGCCTCTATCTTCCGTTGATGTAGTCATATAAGATGAACAATTGTTAAGGTTAATAAAGATTTGTTATGATAAGCAGCTAATTTACAGTTGTGCCGCGGTTAAAGGGAATTCTCTTGCTTAAAGCGCATCATAGTTGGTGGAATTCAGGTACGCTGGATACTTTTTTCCTTTCCATCCTAATGGGAGAAGAGGTACTACAAATGCCGATAGATGAATATTTTACCGAAAGGAGATACTCTAAGAAATTCGAATGATATCTTTGATCTAAATCTTGCTACAGTAACTCTCGATCCTATCAAGCCATTGACAAATGATTTTTCGACTTCATCAAGCCATTTTTTTGCTTCTCTTCTTTTTTCTTCTAATATATTGTCGTGTAAACGAGTTCCTGACCGGGTGAGAACATATCCATATGGTAGAGACATCAAATCAAGTACTGTCAACGCTATCAATTCTGATCTATATTTCTTGGAAAGACTGATCCCAATACGAGCCTAAATTATCCTTTCTGAATCGCTTAACCTTGGCGGAAACCTGTTAGAAATGAGATGTTAGTACCCTCGGTTGCGATAAGGTATAACTAATCATAAATAGTGAACGGTAACCCCATTAACTTCTTTTACTTATCGGATATAGAGATTGTAGCGATTAAGAGGAACCGAAAGTGAGATAGGTAAGGAATTCTATCATTAGTACAGATCCATGAGTATTGATTCAATATCTATATCTAGCTTTATGACAACCAAAATTGTAACAGAGGCAGAAGATCAAAATATTCATTCGGCATCTAGAAAGATGTATGAAAACAATATTGGAAGTGTTATTGTTGTTAATAATGAAAAAAATAAAAGAGCAGTAGGAATAATCACTGAGAGAGACATAGTACGACGGGGGACAATATTCGCATCAAACATAGGCTAATCTAAAAACCATCAATTTGCGTCATAATATTGTCATAAGCACTCTTTGTACTATAGAATGATGATTTTAGCAGCAGCTTGCAGGAAGTACTGCTCATGAATGTGAAACAGGAGTCGCGTGTGCTGATGGAATTACAGAAGTCATACAGCTAAGCGACTGTCCTTCTACCGCTATAGTCCCTTTCCCTGAAGCTCTTTGGGTCTTGATGGAAGCTACAAGATTGAGTGCGTATTCTGTATATCTTTTGTAATCTTTAGGAAGTTTGTCCAATGACGGTACAGATAAATTGAAATCTTTTACTTTTCTGCCTGTAGTAACGTCAAACTGAGCTCCATGGAGAGGACAAGTTATCACGTTTCCGCTCAAATTTCCTCTAGAAAGAGATGCATTTGAATGTCCGCACCTATATCGTTGACGATATCACGAGGGAGGGATTGTTACTCCTAACTAGTAAGGGAATGAACAGATATGTCTAAGATTACCCTGCCATATCATCTAGATATGCCGTTGGATTAGTCACGAGAGAATGTCAATCGTCTCAAGAGAAGATGACGGCAGATATTCAAGCACTTCTTGTGCATCGTTTAGTTCCATAGCATCATACTGAAGTACCATAGATTTTGCTTTGTAAAGCAAAGTAATAAGTCGAAAAGGAATGATTGGTTATCCAAGAAGCTCGTAAATTCATTAACTAAACTGATTAATATCTCAAAAAGCAGTAAGAGGAATTTCTTCTTTAGGTAGGGGCGTACTCGGCTAATTAGCGGAGCAGTCAGATGTAATGTGTATCAGCAAGTATTCTGGACCTTCAAATTTGTAGTAGTATGACCTAATAGTAACAAAAGAAAAAATGGAGAGCAGTGAAATGCAGATATAATGGGTATAGGGAATGGTGAAAACCTCCCATAAGCACTACAAACACTTTTTTTTCTATTAAAATATGAATACCCAAATTTATCTTATCTATCAGTACAATTGCAATCCATAATTTGATATTTTGATAGACACACAGGTGTCGAAAGAGAAGAGCCTACGCTAGTGTGCAAGAAATCACTATCAGCTGGATAACACGACTTCTCGGTATCGTGAGCTTATTTTCAGTAGATACTTTGGCTTATCAGTATCCGACATCGAAGTTAACGTGATGTTCAATATTGAGTTCAGGTTCATTGAGATCTCATTAACCTTTCACGACTACGAGTAAGCAATAACGACAGCGATAGCTAACATACATGGATTACTGATATACGTGAAGTATAGTGCTAATATGTGGTAGAATTCTATTGAAAATAGAATAATAATCAACCAGGCTTTATCCATATCCATAAAACAAACATATACAACAGAATCTCAACTGAAGATTATGACTTTCAGCAAGATCCTCGTGCCTTATGACAGTTCAACAGCTTCTGACAAAGCATTATCGAATGCATTGAAAATAGCAAAGATGTCAGAGGAATCAGGAAGGAATCACAATCGGGATAATGTCATTACAATTATTTTGTTGCACGTACTTCAAGAAATCCCTATACCCATTACCTATAGTGGTACTCCTTTAAGGAGCTTATCTAAAAAAACAGGTGAAAGAATTACTTTTAGAGAATACCTGAAGGAAGTATATCAAGAGATGAAAGCAAGCGCTATTAAAATGCTTGAACAAAGAACTGGAAAATACACGACTAATATGACAAACATCAAGATCAAGCCAGAAGTAACCATAGGTCTTCCAGCTGATAAAATATTGGAAATGGCAATAAAAGAGAATATAGATTTGATTATTATGGGAACAACTGGATTGACAGGAGTATCAAAGATCAAGGCATTAGGTAGTGTAGCAAGGAATGTATCTGAAAGAACAAAATGCCCGGTGATGCTGGTCCGTTAATTATTAATTACCATTAATGCGGTCATGTGGTGTGGATGTACAGATTAAGTTATTTGAGGGATAGATGCAGATTGATTGACATGTTAGAGCTGTACATCTGGAGTATTCGTTTGCAGACTGAAGATGCAATAAGATGTTGTGATAGAGAGTATTTAGTAGCCGATTACCGTTTCCGCATCAATTGACTTTGGTGCTTCTTAACTTCTGTATCTTTGTGCAAGACTAAAGCAGCTATTTATAATTATATGTAAATAGGTCGAGTTTGAATCTAGGGAGATATAGATACCATCTAATTGACAAAATACAACTTGAAAAGGCATATCCTGCATATATCGAAGAATCGAGTGTCAAATGTAGGTCTTATCCTTGGTCCATTGCTTTTTATTTTAACTGTATTCTTATTTCCAATTGACAACTTGTCATTTGATGGAAAGATAGTGTTAGGAATTACTCTATGGATGACTTTGTGGTGGATAACAGAAGCAATTCCTCTCTATGTAACCGCTCTATTGCCACTAGTTCTATTCCCTTCGTTAGAAATAACCGAATTGGGTGACACTGCTGCTGTCTATGCAGATAGAATCGTGTTTCTCTTTCTTGGTGGATTTATTCTAGCGAAAGCCATCGAGAAGACTGGACTGCATAAAAGATTTGCATTAAATATCTTGAAGGTTTTTGGTACTAATCCTAAGAACATTGTGGCTGCATTTATAATTGTAACAGGGTTCTTGAGTGCATGGATAAGTAATACAGCTACAGCAATGCTCATGGTTCCAATTGCATCTGCTGTAATATTACAAGTTGAAAACCCATCACAAAGAAAACAATTTGGATTATGTCTAATGCTCTCTATAGCATATTCAGCCAGCCTAGGTGGATTGGCAACGTTAATAGGTACTCCACCTAACGCCATATTTGCATCGTTGTCTTCTTCCCTTCATAATGTACAGATAAACTTTGCCGATTGGATGTTGATAGGTATGCCAGTTAGTGCAGTATCTTTGTTCATAACATGGTTATATATGGTTAATGTTGGCGTACAAATAAGTGGCAAGACCATCTCTCTGGCCAGAGAAAAGGAGATAATTTCCAGGCAGTTACAAAAGCTCGGAAGGATGAGTCCAGATGAGAAAACGGCGGCCGCTGTATTTTGTGTTACAGCGCTCATGTGGATCACCAGAGGTTTGTTATGGAAGGATTTGCTGCCAATGATAGATGATACTACAATCGTACTTATTTCAGCCATATCATTATTTTTACTTCCTTCGATTTCAAATAGAAAACGATCTCTTACTTCGAATTCAGCTAATTTAGTATCGCCATCATCTTTACAAGAGACTCCTCCTTCTACTACTAATAAAGAATCAAACCATAGTGAAAAGAAAGAAAGACTTCTTGACTGGAATACCGCTGTAAAAATTCCATGGGGTGTACTCCTTCTCATAGGAGGAGGACTTGCTCTTGCGAATGCATTTGAGACTACAGGCCTAGACAAATGGATTGCAAACAGTCTATCTTTTGTAAAAGACTTGAATTATGTAGTAATGATCTTGATTATGGCCGCAATTACTATATTCGCAAGTGAAATCATGAGTAATACCGCGGCTGCAGCAGTTTTTATACCAATTGCTGCTTCACTTGCAACATCGATATCAGTAGACCCTATCTTGCTTATGGCTCCTATAGCGATAGCTACCAGTTATGGATTTGTAATGCCAGTAGGTACTCCTCCTAATGCCATAGTATTTGCTAGTGGACACGTAACAGCTGCAAAGATGGCGCGTGTAGGTTTGCCCTTGGATATTATCGGAATATTAATCGTAACGATAATGACGACCTTGTTAGTCCCTATAGTGTTCACCCCATGATCCCAACTGGTTCAAGAAGTGTACTACGACTAATTTCCAATTACATTCTTTGTATAACTGAGAAAATCGCATCAAAGCGCATTATTAAATAGAAATGTTATATATATGATAGGAGTAGTACTCTCGATTAGAATCACCTAATTTTCAGTCACTCTTAGTCGTTACATGATATTTGAAATATTAAATATTATGTCTAAATACATATTACAAGATCCATAATACTATCAAAGGATCAAAGGACACAGATTTAATAAGGATTAAAAGATAGGTAAAGAAATGCAAAGACTCCTTAGAGAGAAAAGTAGTAAAAAATGGTGTTCATCTCTATGTGCTGTGTTTATGTTGGTTATAACAATAATCGTTGTTGTTCCCACTTTTAATATACATCATCTGTACGCTCAACAAACGTAAGTGTTAACACGATCATCCTCTTCTTTCTCATCCTTTCCCTACATTCAAAATATAAGTGCGACTAGTGTATCATCATCATCATCATCATCACTACCGACTTCTGCAAAAGAACCAAAGGAAACAGTAGGTAACACGCTTAACGAATCCATCCCTGGTGCCACGGAATTTCCATCAGGTACTAATTTTACAAAGATGATTGGACCGGCTTCTGAATTGAGATTAGGGTTATCAAAACTAGCAATGGAGATACCAATGCAAAAAGGGTATGAGAATGGAAACGAAATATATCTTGTTACCTTTGATGCATCAACAGCCAGCATAGCCCAAAGACTAACAAATCAAACAGGCGGTTTTCCGGTACATTATACGGAAGTATTACACAGACTCCCCCAAGGGCTCTAGAAGACTCTTATATCTTTGAAAATGGAATTAAAGGTAATGGTCACTTCGGATTTCAACCAACTGTTGTATCTGCCAAACCAAACGATGTAGGATATAGTCCTCTAAAACATGTGAGCCTTGTTAAATGGATTCCACCAGTAGCGGCAAGAGAATTAAAATCCGTTGACGAGATTGTGGCAGCTCAGCAAGCAGGCGAATTGGCTATCAATAGTACTTCAAAAGAGCTTGTCATTAATACGCCAGCCATTAAATGGCAAGGAGGATCTCTTAAAATCAGAGCTGATAATGTAATCACAGATGATACGCCCTTCATTGGAGGACAGGTAACTCAAATTGATACTGAAAAGATGATAGTTACGATGATTGTGATGCGTGGATACGGTCCTGATGGCAAAACACTATACTGGCTTGCAACAGATGCAACACCACTTACAGATGATATTAGTAAAGGTGGAATTATCTATTCACCTGCAGATGAGCTGCTAGCTCCAACAGCAGTAGCTGTAGACTTTTATCAATTCATCAACGGAATTAAAGGTGCAGGTCCACAAGGGTTTCAACCACCCATAGCAGCAACAAACCTAGAGGATTCCAACTATAGTCCAATGTGGAGAATATTATTTGTTGCATGGAAGAATCCTCAGGAAGCTCGAGTTCTGCATAATTTATCTGATATAGCTCAGATGAGCCAAGCAGGTCAAATTACAGTATTTCCTGTATTTGGAGGAAAGCATATAGTCAACTGTCCATTCTTTGAACAATCAACAGTACTGAAATACCGTCATGAATATACCCTAAATTAGACTTATCTATCAAGTTGATCAATCCCTATATCCTACAGAGAAGAGATCCAGACATCTACAGAGAATGCAACATCGGTTCCATTGAACGTGCCGGGTACAGATACTGCAATCACATTACTTCACGAGTTTGAAGGCGATCGTTTTGCCAACGAAGTATTTGCAGGCAAGAGTTTAGCACTTCATAGCAGATCACCTCAACCGTTTACAGTATCATTCACAGAAGTGGGCGAAGTATTAGACCCTTTGCCTCTCCCAAAGTAAAAGGCTGAAGGAATCTCCAATCCTCGTTTTTTTATCTTCTTCTAACTTTCCACGATCCAGGTCAACTATTATTATCTACCTCAACTACCTATAGATCTCGTACTATGTTGAGGACTATGACCGCTATGCAATTAATAGATTACAAGAAGCCGCTTGAGATAGGAGAGGTCCCTATTCCTACAATACAAGGGGAGGAAGTACTCATAAAAATTGTGGGCTCTGGGCTCTGCCATTCGGACCTTCATCTAATGGACGGTTCAATCAGAATAATTCCAAGATTTCCTTTCATACTAGGTCACGAAAATTCTGGAACGGTGGAAGAGGTTGGCGAAGCTGTATCTGGTTTTAAGAAAGGTGATCCAGTCGTGGTTTTTGGTGGATGGTCAAGGAAACCAGATAGATTCACTTGGACCGGACAGGAACAGCTCACTAATATTCGGGATTGGGTAGGTATAGGGCAGCCTGGAGGTTACGCTGAATATTTGAAGGTGCCCACATTCAGATATTTGATGCACACCGAGGGAGTTGATCTTACCGAGGCGGCAGTTCTTACTGATGCGGGCCTCACCCCGTATAGAGCGATAAAAAAGCTGCTCCCTACTCTATACCCTGGAAGCACAGTGGTAATCATTGGATGTGGAGGTCTGGGTCAGTTTGGAGTACAATTCGCAAGGCTCTTGACGCCATCCGTAAACGTCGTTGCGGTTGACGTCGATGACATGAAACTCTCAGTCGCCAAGCAGCTTGGAGCCGATGTAATCGTTAACAGCAAGACCGAGGACGCGGTAGAGAAAGTAAAGGAGATTACAGACAACGAAGGCTCGCAGGGAATAGTTGATTTCGTAGGAGCAGATGTAACACTCGCCCAAGCATACTCTATGGGAGGGAGACAGTCGAAGCTCGTTGTTGTCGGACTTGCAGGAGGCACACTGAAGTTTACAGCTGGCCTCATCAACGAGTTGGACGTGACAACCAGTAACTGGGGTAGCATTTCAGAGCTCAGTGAAGTGCTATTTTTGGCACAGAAGGGAAAAATACAGACGAGCGTGAAAAAGATAAGGTTTGGTGAAATGAACAGAACTTTCGAGGACCTTAGGGCTGGAAAGCTAGAGGGGAGAGCCGTACTACTTCCAGATAAGTGCTAGTTGGGTATGTATGGTATGCTTCTAGTATCTCAGCTGCTGCAGCTGATGTCACATTTGAAGTTCTAAGCCTTAGAATTCTTGCGTGCGCAGAAGTGATAGTTAGTTCTTAGAATTCCCTAGAGCTAAGGATAAAGTAAGTAAAGGTGAAGAAAGATTTTACAGTCTTTCTTAACTACAAAGTAGTAACAGTCCTAATTTCTTACCGTCTCAAAACAATCGTGATTATCGTTTAAATATTATTGTAGTAGTGAATATCGGATCGTGTATACTCGTTCTGCTTTTCTTATCACAGATCATGGAGGGTTGGAGTCTTGTGACTAGTTGGATAGGTCTAATTTTAGTTGGTTAGTCTAAGAACCTATCCGAAAACACCTGCTCTTCTGTAAGTGATCCAAGCACAAGCAAAATGTAGCATTGCAATATGATTCTCTCCCTTTTTCTCCCATCTAATTAATAACCGTCTAAACCTGTTCATCCAAGAATGGGTTCTTTCAACAACCCAGTGTCTAGCTTTGTATCCATGTATCACTTTTCCCTTGCTGCTTTTTTCTTCTCCTCTTAATGGGATGTGAATTGTGTAACCATACTCTTCCAGTAATTCGTATACTTCAGGATAGTCATAACCCTTGTCAAGACACATGTGCTGCCTTGATCTAATTGTTGGTTCAGGCCTATAGATTACTATACTCTGAAGGGTTGCCTTACTCATCTTCATATCGTGTCTATTGGCACCATCTACAGATACACCAATAGGAACTCCTTTACCATCTACCAGTATGCTACGCTTAGTACCTGATTTACCTCTGTCCGTGGGATTTGGTCCTGTGCTTTTTTCCCCCAAGAGGTGCTTTTGTAATAACACCATCCATAGCCTGCCATTTCCAATCAATTCTATTATTATCGTCATATACTGATAATCCATCAATCCACATACGTTTGAATACGCCTTCTTTCCTCCACTCTTGGAATCTATCATGTACTGTACTTGATGCACCAAGACTTCTAGGTAGCGCTTTCCATTGACAACCCGTACGTAGAACGTAGAAAATAGCACTCATAGCCTTCCTGTCATCCATTCTTGGACGACCAGTTTTCTTCTTCTTTTTCCTTCTATGTGTTGACGATGATCGTAGCAACAGCAGTTGAGCGATCCTATCCCATATAACATCAGGTATGCAGTATGAGAAATCAACTCCTGTAACCTCTGATATCAATACATCTCAGAAGAAAGTGCAGTACAGCTTAGCTTTTTCGATTAAACGCAGTTTGCTTATAACTCAAGAAAACTCAACTACTTTTCGGATGGGCTCTAAATCTCATTATTAAGATAGGACATAAACAGTCATGGTTCTCGAGATTGTCTTACTGATCTAATATATTACCACAATAAACCTACTAGTCTAGAAAGATAAATGAAACAATACATAACCTACGAGAAAGCCAAAACTTGATGATAAACCGATAGTGTAACGTGCTTTTTCATATCCTTCAGGCATGATAGATTCAGCAATCATAGCTAATAATGCACCTGCAGCAAATCCTAGTATTACAGATGTATGTTCTTTGGCAATATACTGTGATATTAAATATCCAATGATGGCGGATGCTGCTACTGCAAGAAAAACATATGTCCAAATTATAAGGATTTTCAATCGATTTATGCCTCCTTGATACATATTCTTGGCGGCTTCTATTGTAGTGGCTAAATTACCCAGGAATATAGCCGAGACAGCAGAAACAAGTCCAGGATTTTGTAATGCCACGAGAATCCCTATAAATAATCCTTCAGACACGCTATCTAATAATTCCCCTACAACCATCACCTCTGCAGAAGTAGTTTGATAATTGGCCTTCTGCTTCTTTGAATGTTTTTCTTTTACTATATAGTTAGCCAGAGTAAACAGTATCGCTCCTGAAGCAAAACCTATTACAAGAGTTATGGTATCCCCCTGTCGTATTGACTCTTCAACTAAAGAAAACGCTATAGTAGCAAAAAAAATGCCGCCTCCAAAGGCAACTATATTCGATTTGATCCTATCAGAAAAATTAACATAAACAGAAATTGCAGCTGCGATAGGAAATGAAATGGCAATAGATATGCCTGCCAGAATAGTTGTGATTAAATCTGCGTCAGCATATGCCATACCACATAGTTACGTTAATGTTAATCTATATTTAATAAATATAGTGGTACAAAACTGTTTGTAGGTCATTATTTTGCTCCCCAACTTGTTCCCTGGTGATTATTTGATTTTTGGTATCTGCATTATCTGCACTGTCCTGTAGCCATGGCAATCTATTGAATAGCGGGATTAAAAGGACTATTTAGATTTAGATCCTTTTTATAATTTGTTGTGCAATCGTGCGACCGAAATATATAGAAATACGACGACTTGATTCTGATTCCGGTATTTCCTAAGAAATTACGAAAGATACTACAATGAAGCGTAGTCGATTTGTATAGACTAGTTGATTATATTAATGAAAAGTGGTATTGTAACACCGCTACGGGTCTAAGGCTCGCCAGTCGAGGGCTCCTAAGGGTACCCTTTCTCCATTCTTTATTCAGGATTTTGCGGTAATTATGATAGTTGCCGCAGTGATGCTGGCCATTACATACAAGTTAAAACAACCAATGGTCATCGGTTATGTTCTTGCAGGTATGGTAATAGGACCATATACACCACCTTTTAGCCTTATACACAACGTGGATACAGTAAATAGATTTGCAGAGCTTGGAATAGTAATGCTGCTTTTCGTGGTAGGGATCTAATTTCCCATAGCAAAGCTTAGATCTGTCGGCATAACAGATACAATTATTGCGTTATCTGAAACACTAGGTACACTTCTTATATCCTTCTTTGTTGCTCAAGCTTTGCAATTTTCTTATTTGGATTCAATATTTCTTGCTCTGGCCATGTCCATTACGAGCACTGTCATCACAGTTAGAATACTGGAAGAACTGAATATGATTAAAGACAAGTCCACCACTCTACTGCTTGCAATATCTATAGTAGAGGATATAGTCGCAATTGCGGCACTAGGAGTTATCCAATCTATTGCCGAGCAAAGTGTATCTCAGATAGGAAATGGAGTAGGGACTGATTTGTCTGTACTGCCTATAGCCGCATCTATTTCGATAGTCGCAGCATTTATTGGATGTGTGTTAGTTTTTGGTTCTAAATTCATTCCAAGAATTATCGATAAGATCGGAAGAACAGATGACTATACCTTACTTCTAATCTCCATACTAAACCAGTTAGCAGAAATTCTCTAACTAAATTTGACTAATGAGTAGTATATAGTAGACAGGAAAAGCTATTTGCTGCATCTTGTCCTTAGATTTGTTTGCCAATCTCAAGAGTGAAATTAGTAGAGATATACAGAAAGGAATCTTTTATGCTAAGGTACGACTACTGCTTGTCATCAGAGTTGTAGATGATGGAGAACTTCCAGCTCATGTAGCAAAGGAATTACATAGGAGCACAACGTTGAATATTCATATGGAATCGGTGAAAGAACCTCCGCTAGCTCCAGCCAAAACTTCTCAAGTTCTCTAGCCGAATTTTTAATTGTACTGTCATCATCATAGCTTGCATTGGTAGCTATTATTGCTGCATTGACAGCTCCAATTGAAGTACCTGAATTCAGCTGCTGCTGCGATGAGGTAATTAAAGCGAAGATTCAGCAGTCATCGCATGTGATACCCCTGTTATCATGCATGTTATTATGTGCTCTGTTTGAACCATTATCATTTTGGGGGATTAACTTCGTTAAAAATACATAGGCAGCCCTTTGGGCTTAGCATGTCTCATTGACTTCTGCCTTGACTTGATAAATCCTGTACTTTTATTCTACGCAGTTCTATTCTACGCAGTTCTAGTGTCTGTTTAGCATTCTTTATCAAATGTTTAACTTCACTCAGAGCATATTTTTTGACCTTTTAGCATCTTAGCTTTATCCGTGACTAAGGATAGGATTGACCATCAATAGTAATATTATCGAAGCTAAAAAAAAACAAGCGTACGGAAAAAGAAGGTTATAGGATTAACTATATGGAAGAGTAGATGTTATCTCTTGTAGCTGAGAAACGATGTTTTCGATAGAGTTTGAACCAGAAGATGTTGCCCATACCATTAGCGTCTGTGGATCTCCACCTCTGATATCATTAAAGTTATGGGTACTTAGGATGGAAAATCCACTGTTTTCTAGATCCGAAGTATAGGTTGCGAGGTCTTCCGTTGGAACCATTAATGTCCCAACCGTATTCTGATTAGTACCTAGAGTGGATCCACTAAGTTGATCTACTACGTTTATCGTTCCGTTCATCACAAAGCCTGGATCTTCATTATTCACATCTGATTCAGAATAATAAAAGGATCCTGTATCATTCATCACAACTGGTTGTGTGGCTGTATTGTACGCAAACACACCACTGTCAAAGTACAAATTATCACTATCACTACCACTGCTAACACTACTACCACTACTGCTATCTGCTACAGCATCTTCTTTAGTTAGTGTTATTTTACGGTCATGGTCGACATCGCCATTAAACCATATTATAGCAGTACCTTTTGGCACTGTTGCATGCCATGGAACATATGGTTGGTTGATATGTCGTTGGTCGGAAGTCGAATCAGCAATGTTTTGTGATTCATGGGCTTCATTTGGAATCAAGATCACAAGATTCTTAATATTACCTCCTAAACTCATTGATTTAGTTTGGTAAATATTAGATGCGTCATTATCCGTGCTTTGAGCTTCTGCACTAATGACAGGTGAGAGACCACTCAGGATAATGGATGTGGTAATCAGAGTTGCCATTGTAAACAACATTCTAGATAGGACGGTATCGCGCTTAACCGTAGGTTTTGACTTGTTCGTCATACCATGCCTAGCTCAGACTTCACATATAATCGTAGGCTAACCATATTCTATATTTTTTGTTGTAGAGTCGTGAACCAACAGGAGAAAAATTGCCAGTGGACTTTATCCTTGCTCTCCTATTTCACTCGCCTGCCAGATGTAGACACAGCAACGCAAGTCAAAAGCTATCAAGCAAGTCATTGTAAACTGATCTTGATTTATCTAACGATTTTCGCCTCTCTGATTTCTGTTTCCAATCTTTTCTACAAGAGGCTGCCGTATAGGCTGAATAAGACTGTCTAGATAATTTTGACAGTAAGCTATGTTAATAGTGCTGAAAGGAAGCATAAAATACATCCTAACTCCCTTAACTGATATTGAAAATAGAGACATTAGCAAGTGTTATTATAGCAAGTATTGCCCTGATTGGCTTCCAAGTAGCATATGCTCAGGTACTCGATCGAGATGTAGAAGCACCAACACCTGGGCTGAACGGTACAACAACCTCACCACCAGCTGTATCTATTGATATTTCACCATTAGAGTCACTACCGATGGTACCGTTACTATGAGTCTCGAAAATATAGTCGCTACTAACATGAATGAGATACCACCGCAGGGAGTAACGGTCATAATCAGCAATGATGCTGTGACCGTAACTAACCACGAAGTGACAACAGAAGAAACAGAAACAGAAACATAAACAGAAGAACCAGAAACAGAATAACCAGTTCGATCATCCTACCTTCGTAGGAACCTGCCTCCTGGAAGCGAACTGAGCCTCCATACACTATTGCAATAGATAGTACTTTACTCAAGGCCAAAGGATATGTCTGGCATAAATCATCTATGAAAAAAAGTATGGTACCACATTCAGGAATTGATACTGATGCAAGATGGGGATTCAGTCATGGTAAGGGGGATATTTGGTTATAAGCTGCATTTGATATCAAGTACTGGATCTATTATAGTACCTTTAAGAGCAGATTTTACAACGATGATATCATCATCATCATCATCGTATAAATCTGGGCGGTAGTAGCGGATCCTTTAGTGAAGGGAGTTGGATTGAATGACCATTAAGAGTGATAGCAGTAGCAGTAGCAGCGGTAGCAGCGATGTCAATAAAGGATCTGAACCTAATGCTCCTTCTGCTGACCACCTTGAGGTTACCCCGGAGGAGCTTCCGAAAATCGGTTGAAGCCTGGATTTTGTAGCACGAGGCGCAATTCTTTCTTTTCATCGTGCCTATATCTGTCTGGCGCATATGGCTGCCTGGCGTCTCATCAATCAATTCGAAAAGTTGGTGCTAGGCTATCCGAGAAAGGATATGGCAGTTGAATGTGGGGGCTTAACTCTGCGATATGGTTCTACAATGATTTCTGCTCATGGATTGATATAGACAACTGATTCCCAAAATATTATTTGAAACATACTTTATTCGTATCTCCATGTCTATCTTTGAACAATATCACCATAGCATTACCCATAAAGGATTTATAGATTGGATCCTTCATCTAATAATAAGATGCAGAGAAATCAGATGTTTAATATGAAAAATATACTCGCAGTTTCTTTGATCACTGCAGCAACAGCCGTCGTCTTATCCGTCGCAACATTTTCAGATGTGACATCTGTACCCTTCATACAAGATGTCAACGCGCAGGGCGCTCAGAATCTAATACAAGGACCGATTACACGCGCAACTGGTAACGACACCTTTGGTGGCGAGGAGATTGGAAGCTATGCAGTAATACATGACAATAATAAAATCCAAGTCTCAATTGGAGTTGATGTGCAACCAACTGTTGCAGACAATGTGTTAGAAGCTTGGCTAGTTGATGTAAGAACAGGATATTATCACAGTTTAGGGATGCTGGATTCTGATGGCAAACTATCACTTATTCAAAGCATGGTCAATCCATACGTATATGATCAAATAGTGATCACTGAAGAACCAGCAGATAATCTGGAGCCAAATCCTGCTGAGACAATTGGTGGAGCAGAGATACCAAGTCCATTTGGTACCATGAGGTAATAATAGAACTATCTTTCACAAAGGCTTTTAATTTTTTATTTCTGGTCAAAATCCCTATGATTACAGTCACGACCACTCCGCCATCCGTCGGCCAAATCCCTTACCATGCTCCTCTATTACATAACGCCACTATTTTCTTCTGCTATGTATTTTGTGTTTAGAACCGTCATCATGCATCGACCCATCTGCAACATGTTTACGTCTATTTCTATTCTTATGATCATTAGATCTATCGCATAATTAGCAGTTATGATCTATCAATGATGTATATTTTCACCGTATTCTTAGATTGAAATCCTGTTAGACTACCGATACTTGGAAAGCCTGGAAGACCATCTAGAATTGGGACGTCTGTAAGTCTGTAATAAACTTCACCGTTGTCAAATGGACCCTCAGACCATGCCGTGTAAACATTCAGATCTAGCAGCGTCAGGCTTGGCAATTTAGAATGAATATTGTTGCTGTTACTCAAGTTTATGATATCTCCAAAACTAGCACCACCATTTGCACTTCTTCTGAAGAATACATCAGTGAGATGTATTCTCAAAATTGCCTTGGGACCATACTACGTCCCTGGTTTCCAAATAATAAATTGAAATGCCTGCGAAATTACATGAGCAAATCAGACGAGACATAATCCAGGGCTTCTTAGAGGGCCATCCAAGGAATGCCGTCGCGACAAAGTGCAAGGTTAGCACAGGTTCAGCTACTAATATTTTTGATGAATGGAGAAATTCCACAGGACCAGAACTAGCTGATATTCTCAGGGAACTTTCGATGGCAATGAGAAGATTGGGGATGTCCCCTACAGAATGCGCTACAGGCATGAGAATGGTAAACCTATTTCGGACGGCCGGTTACGAAGAGAGATCTGCTGAGCTTTTTCTCTCTGAAGTTTATACGAGGATACAGGATTTGGGAATTACGCCGGCACATATTGCAGGGTATGTGAAAGGATTCATATCCATTCTTGACAATTTAAATCCCAATATCAGCATTAGAAGCCCAATGATAACTCTTCTGGATATTGACAAAATAATGGAAAATAATGCGGAATATCTTCATTCTTTAGAGGAGCGGGTGACCGTTCTAGAAAATAGATTGCAAGATATCAGGCGGAGAATATCATCAGACGAGGACGAATTGAATGATGTAGTTCAGAGGGAGGCGAGTATAAAGATTGATCTCCAGTGGAAATCGGATCTTCGAGATCAGCTACAGAGAGAGGGAATTGCAGTTGATTCCATTACAAAGCTCGCAGAATATGCTCACTTCTTCACCGACAATGGCTTTAGCATAAATGAGCTCTTAAGGACGTTTTCCAACTACAGAAAGCTGCAAGACGATATTGCAGCCCAAGGTCTCTACGTAGAGAGCTTAAAGGGCAAAGCTCAAGAGCTTCGTGATAAAAATGAGGGTCAAGAGAATGTACTACAAGAATATAGCCTCAAAGTTGCTGAACTTGAGACCATAAAGGGAATGGGGTTCGGACTTTCGGAGTTAAAGCGACTTCATTCCATTCTTGACGAAATTTCAGCAGATGCTGGTTTGTCCACGGAAAAGTACGCCGCCGTCAAGAGGTTCTTTCGAGAACTGGAGGGGTATGATGATTTCCTGAACATGGGTAAGAAGATTGACGAACGCAAAGCTAAACTGCAAGAGTTGTCTGAAGCGATAAAATTTACATCAGCAGCCCTTAATTTGATGCCAGAAGTAGCCGGGCTCTTAAAATACTTTGTGCGCCTTGGTCTAAGAAAAGATGATATGGAGAATGTAAAGAGAATAGTAGGAGAAAATCTTGTATCCATTCAGTCTAAAAGTAAAGTCAATTCTCAAGGATCGAAGGACCCTGGGGAAACGATTGTAAATATTGCAAAAAGTGATCCAATTGCAGGAATTCGAGAAACTAATGTGAATGTAAAGAGGTCACCAGATGCTCAAGCCGGAGCGACCAGCGCTTCAGCTGAGGATGACGGAGTTTATCATCTTCAAGCGAACAAGCGGGGGAAGTCCAAGCCATTATATCCCTCTCGCATTAAATTTCTTCGAAGTGGGCGTGTTGCTAATGTATAAGCAGTCAGTAAGTATATCGGGATCTGCATATAATACTTGCACTGATCATTGCAGCAACTCTCATCACATCAGCAACATTGGTGGCAACATCAGCGTAATTGCCAAACCGCCACACAGAGATTCACCGAATACGAATGGTTGTACCAACGGGGCGATGATGACGGCAAGGCAGATAAGGGTATTAAATGCGGCGACGAAGGTTGGGATCAACCACAAGAAGAAGATGACGTGGACTAACCATATTAATAAGTGTAGATACCACAGACCGACCCTCCTACTCTCTTTTTTTAAAGTGCTTTCAAAGACTGACGATGAGATATTCTCTCCAAGAATGATGATGAAAAATATTTAATCTGATACTGTTATTGAGAGCGTCCGTCATGGTCGCAACAACCTAGCTCTCGACTTTACAATGCTTTAAAAATTTCACGAAGGGATGTATTCAATTTGACCACGGTAGAGCACATACATGTTGGTGCGATCTTCTTTCTAAAATATATGCAGCAAAAGAGACATATCCTATCGAACTTAGATCAACAGTTAAATCAAAAAATCGATTATCATCGGGATCAGGGACACGTCTTACTGCATTTGGTAATGTTTCATCAAAGCTTGGCCAACCACATCCAGAATTGATTTAGGTAACTGTGATTCTTTCAAATGAGTTATGCGGTACCACAAGACCTGCGAACTGAGAAGGATTGATTATTTTTGCCAATACTTCTAACCCAGTTACTGTCATCCAAGACACTGCTATCAAAAGTATCGCGCTTATCATGATCATTAGGCTGCAGAAAACAATAGT
>Ga0315553_10001210_pt1 | contig 21759 bp, 16 predicted proteins | sample SalMarSW160140MG_FD_203099 | JGI IMG/M metagenome (GOLD analysis project Ga0315553, IMG submission 203099) | Salt marsh sediment microbial communities from the Plum Island Ecosystem LTER, Massachusetts, United States - Salt Marsh Sediment SW1601-40 ... | reverse complement strand
GTCGCCCCAGTCGGTGTTGAGCAGCCCGGTGGCTCCGGTGCGCTGTCCCATCACCGCGCGCTCGGCGATGTTGGCGCAGGCGTTGGGCACGTTGGCGAAGATGCGCGTCCACGTGCTCACGCCGGGGCAGGTCCAGTGTTCGAGCCCGGCGGCTTGGAGCTTGCGTTCGCTGCTGAGGTCGCTCCCCGCCGAGTAGCCCCATTCAAGCATGATGACGTCTTTCGGGATGTGCGGGAGGCACTCGGGATGCTTGAGCACGATGTCGGCCCAAATCATCGTCCGCTTGCCGTACTTCCTGGCGAGGCGGTTGATCTTCCGGATGTGGCCGACGTAGACGCGGCCGACGCCGACGCGCGCCGCGCGCTTGGCGCTCCGGCCTTTGCCCAGCTCCCGGGTTTCGTCACAGGAAGCGTTGAAGAGCTTCGAACTGTATGCCGGCAGGCACTCGGCGTACATGTCGTCGAGCAGGTCGTAGATGCCCCTGTCGGCCGGGCAGAGCGTCCACGGCGCGTCGGGCATCTCCGCCAAGTGGTTGTACCTTGGGATGGAGAGGAGATGTCGGTGGTGGCCGAAGGACTGGAGGTTGGCGTTGAGGTCGACGAAGTGCTGCTTGCAGAACTCGTCGAGCTGGATGACGTCCTCGGCGGTCATCGAGCCGCAGTTCCGGCCGATCTCCGGATGCCTGCGGAAGACGAAGGTGTGCTCGGTGTAGAGTTGAAAGCAGTTGATCTTGAGCGAGGCGAGGCGTTCGATGCGCTCGAACAGGGTGTCGAGCGTTGGGACTTTGAACCGCGAGATGTCGAGCATCACGCCGCGGTGGGCGTACGTCGGCCAGTCGGTGATCCGGACGCAGGGGACCTCGGCGCGGCTGGTGAGCAGTTGGCGGAGCGTCTGCGCGGCGTAGTAGAGCCCTCGCGGCGAGGTGGCGACGGCGACGACCTCGTCTCTCGCCACCTTCAGCGCGTAGGCCTGGTCGCGGACGTTCTTTGGCGCCCTGGCGAGGCCCTTCGCCAACTCCGCAAGCGGCGGGTACAGCCTCTCGTCACGGCCGGTTATCAGGAACAGGATGCGGCGCCGGATACCATCGAGCTTGCCCATGCGTTCGACCGGGAGCAGGAGGCCGGTCCGGTCTTCCGCCTCGCCGGCGAACGACCACGCGGCGTTGACCTCCTTATCGCCGCTTGGCCCGACGATGATCGGCAGGCCGTCTTCGAGCTTGAACGTTCCTTTGTTCCGCCGCACCGACTTCGGGAGCGGAAGCAGCTTCAATTCGGCCATCGACTGCGCTCCTCAGCAAAGAAAGACCCAGGATTTCGCCGCGTGATAGCACAAGACCTGTATGAAGTCAAGAGAGGTCATCGCAACGAGGCAGGATAGTGGGCAGCAACACGGACCAGACGCCAGCCGAGACCGGCTCGCCCCGCCGGCCTTAGCCTGTCAGTAGACCCTAAGCCCCGGTATTTTTTTCTCGAGCGCGCGTTTGGCTTCGGCGGTGACCTTGGTGCCCGCCACGCTCAGGTGGCGCAGGCTGGTCATCCGCCCCAGGTGCTTGAGCCCCCGGTCGGTGATCCCGGTCTCGTTGAGGTACAACTCCTCCAGCCCGGTCAGGCCCTTCAGGTGGACCAGGCCGATGTCGGTGATCGGCGTGCGGATCAGCTCGAGTTTCTTCAGCCCGTTCAGTCCGATCAAGTGCGTGAGGCCGCGGTCGGTGATGTTTGTGACGGACAGAGACAACTGTCTGAGCCGATCGAATCCCTCGATGGGGATCAGCCCGTCGTTAGTAATGGGGCTGCCGCTGAGTCGAAGCGACTCCAACCGGGGCAAGTCGCGGAGATAGGCCAGCCCTGGCCCGGTGACCTTGGTGGAGGAGAGCCGCAGCTCCGTCAGCCGCTTCATGTTCCTCAAGTAGATCAGCTCCTGGTCCGTGACGCGCGAGCCCACGCCGAGGTTGAGCTTCTCCAGCCGGGTCAGGTCCTTCAGGTAGGCCAGGCCGCCGTCGCCGACGTAGATGGACAGCGACTCCAACGTGGTCATCCCCCTCAGGCTGGCCAGCCCGGCGTTGGGAACGCCGCCCTGGAAGACCAGCTCCTTCAGCCGCAGCCCCCTGAGATGGGCGAGGCCGGCGCCGGTGATCTGGTTCCACGCCAAGTGCAGCGTCTTGAGGCGGCGTAGCCCGCGAAGATGGAACAGGGCGGCGTCGGTGATTTTCGTCTCGCTCACCCGCAGCTCTGCCAGGTCTTTGAACTTCGCCACGTGGGCGAACCCCGCGTCGGTGATGTTGACCTTCGTGCCGGGGACCCGGCTCCAACCGAGGTCCAGTCTCTTGAGCCGGGTCAGCCCCCCGAGCTGGGCGAGTCCGGCGTCGGTGACGTTCGAGCCGCTCAGCCAAAGCACTTCCAGTTGGGTGAGACCTTTCAGGTGAGCCATTCCGGCGTCTCCGACGTCGGTCCGCCAGAGCGAGAGGGCGGCCAGCTTGGTGAGTCCTTTCAGCCGCGCCAGCCCGTCGTCGGTGACGGGCGTCCGGCTCAGGTCCAGCCTCTGGAGATGGGGCAACTGATTCAGGTACGACAGGGCGGCTTTGTCGAAGCTCATATAGCTGAGCCGGAGGTCTTCCAGGTTCTTCAGCTCCTTAAGGTTGGCGAGCCCCTCGGTGGTGATCTTGGTGCCGCTCAGGCTGAGGCGCTTCAGCAGGGGCAGCTTTCGGAGGTGCAGGAGACCCTTCCCGGTGATGTTGGTACGGTCCAGATTCACCGCTCGCAGAAACAGAAGACCCTTCAGATGCCCCAGTCCCGCGTCGGTGATCAGGGGTTGGTCGGCCAGGTTGAGTCCGGGAACCGGGTTGTCGCGAAGTCCCGCGACCAGCGCGGCGAGGTTCTCATCCGTCAGGGTGCGGGTCTTCGGTGCGACCAGCCAACGGGTGTTTGCGGGGACCCGCACGCCTTGATCGTCTTTGGTGGGGGTTTCGCCCAGCGGCACACGGGTGGCGCCCCAAAACCCGGGCCCGTCCACCCACTCGGAAACCCGCAACGACAACTGCGAGCGGAAGAACATGTCCGGCGTCTTCGCGGGCGCCTTTGGGCCGGGCGACGTACAGCCGGCGTTCACCGCCAAACACACCAACGCCAACAGAGGCAGCACGTCTCGGCCCGATTTCATCCTCTTATTCTCCCGCTCTCTCACGCAGCCAGTCAAGGGTTGTTTCGATGACTTCTCTCTCCCAGGCGACGGAGTAGTAGCTGTGGTTGGCGCCCTCGACGGTGTGAAACGCCGCGCCGATCCCCCGCTCCCGGCAGAACGACGCGTAGTACTCCGGCGCGCCGATGGCCTCGTCGTCGCGGCTGCCGTAGATGAACAGCGAGGGATTTGTGAAGCCTGCGAGGTCCGTCATGATGTCGCGGCGCGAATCCTTGGGGTTCCGGCCCTTCGGCTTCGAGCGCCCCTTGATCGTGCGGAAGACGCCGCGGAAGTCGACCGCGCCCTTGAACAGCTTGGCCCAGGTCTCGCGGCGGAAGATCTTCTTCAGATACTCGGCCAGGAAGAACGCGGAGCGCCGAGCACGGTCGCCTGTGACCTTCTGCGGCGCGAACAGCGGCGTCGACCAGAGGACGAGGCCGTCGAAAGACTTGTCGAGCGCCGCCGCACCGAGGACGACGTTCCCCCCGGAACAGATGCCCAGCGGCCAGACGCGGCGGACGCCGACCTCGGACCGGATGAATTCCGCCGCCGCCAGGAGGTCGTCGATCATGCCATCGAGGTCGGCGGCGTCGGTGTCGCCTTCGCTGTCGCCGCGGCCGCGCAGGTCAAACCGCAACGACGCGATGCCCTCGCGGCCGAGGCGCCGCGCCATGTTCACAAACATCCGGTGCGGCCCGCAGCGATAGCCCGACCAGCCGTGCACGAACACCACGCCGTCCCGAGCCCCGTCGGGCGCGTTCAGCACGCCGCGAAGTGTAACGTCAGATTGAAACGCAACAGGTCTTTCCATCGCTCAGCAGACCCGACCACGCCCTTACAGAGCTTCCGATTTGCACACCCCGCAGCCGCCGCAACCGGCGGTCCGGCAGTCGGGCGTCCATTCGCCGCGGCGCGCCCGCTCGAGTTCCTTGAGCAAGTGCTCACGGGTCACGCCCACATCTATCATAGACCAAGGCAATAGCTCGTCAACCTCGCGCGCCCGGAGTGAGAACTGTTCGACCGGACTGAACCCGGCCCCCTCGAAGGCGCGGTCCCACGCGTCGACGTTGAACTGCTCGTCCCACGCGTCCATCCGCGCCCCGTTTTGCCACGCATCCCGCAGCACCGCCCCCAGACGGCGGTCGCCGCGCGCGAACACCCCCTCGATCAGGCTCCGCTCGATGCGGTGGAACCTGAGGCGGACCTTGCGGCGGCGGACGGTATGCTTGATGATCTCCTGTCGCTCGCGGAGCACGTCCGGGCCCGCCATCGCCTCCCACTGAAAGGGGGTGTGCGGCTTGGGGACGAACGACGCGATCGAGACGTTGACGTGTCCGGCGGGTCTGCCGGTTTCCCGACGAAGGTCGGAAAGCTCATCGGCCAGCTCGGCAATGCGGGCCACATCCCGGTCCGTCTCACCCGGCAGGCCGATCATGAAGTACAGCTTGATCCTCGCCCAGCCGTTCTCATATGCCGCTCGGACGCCCGCGAACAGGTCCTCGTCGGTGATCATCTTATTGGCGACGCGCCGGACGGATTCCGCCGCTGCTTCGGGCGCGATGGTAAGGCCGGACTTGCGGACGGTCTTGATCGCCTTGGGCAACTCCCGAAGCTGCTCGTTCACCCGCAGCGACGCGATGCTGATGTTGATGTGCCTCGGGCCGAACTCCCCCGCGAACGTTTCGAGCAGGCGCGACAGGTCGGGGTAGTCGCTGCTGGACAGCGACGTGAGGCTGATCTCGTCGTAGCCCGTTGCCGCAACGGCCTTTCGGGCGTGGTCGAGCAGGGTGTCGACCGACCTGGCGCGCACGGGGCGGCGTGTCATTCCGGCGTGACAGAACCGGCAACCGCGCGTGCAGCCCCGCATGATCTCCAGCGCCACGCGCTCGTGGACCGTCCCGATGAGCGGGACCACGGGGGCGGTCGGGTACGGCGCGTCATCCAAGTCGGGGACCACGGCGCGCTGGATGCTCGCCGGCGCCCCCGCCACCTGGGTCGAGATGGCGAGCAGCGAACCGTCCGCTTTATAGCAAATGTCATACAAGGAAGGGACATAGACGTGCGGCACTCCCCGGCCCAGCGCGGCCAGGCGCTCGGCCCGGGGCATCCTCTTGGTTGCGATCAGCACATCCACCAGCCGGTCGATGACCGGCTCGCCCTCGCCGACGACGAAGAGGTCGATGAAGTCCGCGAGCGGCTCGGGCGCCAGAGCGCCCGCGCCGCCGGCGATGACGACGGGGTCCCGGTCGCCGCGCTCCGACGCCTGGATCGGTATCCCGCCGAGGTCCAGCATGGTGAGCAGGTTGGTGTAGGTCATCTCGTGCTGAAGCGAGAAGCCGACCACGTCGAACTGGCTGAGCGGGGTGTGCGTTTCGAGCGACCGGAGCGGGATGCCGGCGGCGCGCAACTCCTTCTCCATGTCGGGCCACGGCGCGAAGGCGCGCTCGGCGGCCACGTCATCCCGCGCGTTCAGCATCCAGTACAGGATCTGGAGCCCGAGGTGCGACATCCCGATGGAGTACGTGTCGGGGTAGGCGAACGCCACCGTCAGTTTCACGTCGGCGTGGTTCTTGACCACGGCGTTCCGCTCGCCGCCGACGTACTGGCCCGGCTGCTTGACCGAAAGCAGGATGCTGTCGGGGTACAATTCACCCATGTCAGGCGGTTCCTGGTTCCCAGCGCACGATGATACCACAAGTGCGCGGTACGGTGAGATGGAATATTCAATCGACGATCATCATGTCGACGGGCGCGTAGTCGTCGGTGAGGATGGGCACGTCGTCCTGCGGCAGCACGAGCAGCTCGTCCCGGGTGAGCATGTTCGTGGCGTGCCGGTCGATGGTCGGCATCTTGATCTTCCCGGCTGCTTTGAGCCGCGCGGCAAGGTCTTCGATCTCGCTCTTGGGCAGCCGCCGCCGATGGCCGGGGCCGGTCGCGATGAGGATGATGTTCCGCGATGTCTCGGGGTCCCAATTCGTGTCGGATATCTTCGGGAATATGTAGATGTGTTCCGGATCGAACACCGCCTTGAACGTCTTGTACTCCGAGCGGAACAGCCTGCTGGAACGCCCCTCGATGGCGCTGATGACGTTCATCAGCGCCACGCCCCGCTTCGTCAAGTGCTCCCGTACCTCGGTCAGGAACTCCTTCGTCGTGAGGTGGAATGGAATCCGCCCTCCCGCGGTGTAGGCGTCGAGAATGATGAGGTCATACTTTGTCTTCGAGTTGTGGATGAACATCCGGCCGTCCTGGACGTGCATCCGCAGGCGCTCATCGAGCCGCAGCCCGAACCATTTCTTGGCCATGCCCACCACAACCGGATCAATCTCGACGACGTCGATCGAGAGGCGAGGATACGAGTTCCGGAAGATCATCGGGACCACGCCCCCTCCGCCGCCGACGATCAGCACGTTCCGGACCTCGGTGTTGAAGATGAACGGCAGATGCAGGAGGTCGGAGTACGTGGTGCCCGAGGCGTAAGGCTGGCGTATCTTTTTCGCGTCGGCATCCAGCAGAACGGCGCTCTCGACGTATTGATCGAACCTCAGTTGGCGGCGGTTGCCCATCGGGTCGGTCTGCCCGACCAGGAACGCCTTGCCTTCCTCGGTGATGAACTCTTCGCCGACCGGCAGGACCTTCTCCTCGATGACCGCCAGGTGGTGATAAGGGGACTCGCGCTGGGCCCGAATGCGACGAAGCACGTAGTACTCCCTATCTTTCAGCTTCACGACGCTCCAGCCTCCCTCGGCGGAGCCGACCACCTCCTCCTCCGCATGGTCGGCCAGCGGCACCGGATCGGGCTTCGTCACCAGAGCCAGGGCGACCACCGCGAGGACGAGCAGCCCGGACACCAGCCATGGCTGCCCGCCATCCTTCCGGGCCCGGTTGTGGATGAAGACGGCCAGCACCGCGGCCAGAACGGCGCCCACGCCGCCCAGTTCGAACAGGTGCGTCTTACCGATGGCTGAGATCAGCACGAACGTGGTCAGCAACACCCCGACGACATTTCCGAGCGTCGAGAGCGCGTACAGTCTGCCGGCGACCCCGCCGACCGAGCCGACCCGCGGGGTCGAGAGCCGCACGGCGAACGGCGCCACCATGGCGAACAACGTAATCGGCACGAAGTAGAGGATGAGCGACGCGAACAGGGGGCGCATCACGTTGGGGCCGCCGGACGACGTGCCCATGAGGGCTTTGCATACTGCGGGCGCGACCAGCGGGACGACCAGCGTGGCGATGCCCGCGGCCACAACGACCGTCGCCAGCGCCATCATCGTCGTCCGCCGGTCGGCCAGCTTGCCGCCGGCCACGTAGCCCACCGAGAGGGCGCCGAGAAACACCGTGATCACGCTGCCCCAGACGAATACGCTGCTGCCGAAGAACGGCGCGATCGCCGCGCCGCCAATGACCTCGAGACTCATCAGCACCATGCCGCAGGCGAACACCAACGGCCGCAGCCCGGGAATTGGTTTCACGTCGCCGGCGGGCGTCCGCGCCCCACCGGCTGGCCCACCGCCCACGACGCCCCGGTTCAGATAGAAGCAGAAGAAGGCCACCACGACCAAGACCACGCCGCAGCCCAACAGGATGACCCGGTTGCCGAAGAACGTCACGAGCACGAACGTGCTCAACAGCGCGCCGAACACGCTCCCCAGTGTAGTGACCGCGTAGACTTTTCCAGTCACCCTCCCGACCGAGGTCAGCGCCGCCGAGGCGATGCGGACCGCGACAGGCGAGATCATTCCGAGGAGCATGGTAGGCAGGAAATAGAGCAGCACGACCGCGAACAGCGGGAGCAGCGGGTTGAGCCCGGGCCCCAGGTCCGCCCGCAGCAGCGCCCGGCACAGGCGCGGGCCGATCAGCGGCACCACCGCGACGAGGGCGCCGGCCGCCAGCGTGAGGGCGGACAGCGTCCCGGCGCCCGGGTTCGTGTCGGCAACCCTTCCGCCCAGCACATAGCCGAGGCTCAGCGCGCCCATGAACACGCTGATGACGCTGCCCCACACGAACACGTTGCTGCCGAAGTACGGGGCGATGGCCATGCCGCCGACGATCTCGACCCCCATCAGGCACGCGCCGCCGGCGAATACGAGCAGGCCGAGCCCGAAGGCGGAGTGCGGAGCGGCCCTGTCGGCATCTGTCATCCGGTGACCTCGGCGGCGGCCGGGAACTGCGGCTCCATCAGGCAACAGATGATAGTGGCGAGAGCACAGGCCCGCAATAGAAAAACGCGCACGGACGCACGGGAGCATGAGGGCTGCGTGGGGGCTGCAATGCTGCCTGCTCGATCAGTTGTTCCGCGCTATCGCAGGTTGTGGGCCAGGCGGACGGACGGTATAATCGCGAACGCACGGAGGCGATACCTAGAGGTCGCGACATGAACATAAGGAAAAAGCTCTTGCCGCTCCTGGTCGGGTTCGTGGTTGGCTGTCTTATCGTGGGGCTGTTCATCGCGTACCGGATGGGGGCGTTCAACAAGGTGAGGCTTCTCCGCGAGCAGCGGGGGCCGTACCGCATCGTGTGCCTGCCGCACACCGGCGCGTACAACCGGATCGGCGAGAAGATCCGGAAGGTGAAGGGCCTGCTGAAGCGGCCCGACGAGCAGTTGGGCCTGCCATGTGGCATCTACTACGACAACCCAAATGAGGTGGCGGAAGAGAAGCTGCGGAGCAAGGGCGGCTATGCGGTCGAGGGCGAGGTCAAGACCGAGGCTCCGCTCGAAGTGGAGAACATCCCCCGGCGCGAGGCGCTGGTGGCGCGGTTCAAGGGCCATCCTGCGGTCGCGGCGATGAAGATATACCCGGCCACGTCGAAGTGGATGTCGGAGAACGGCTGCAAACCGGCCGGCCCGGCAATCGAGTTCTACCGCAAAGGGCTGGTCGAATGTGAGATACCCGTGGTTGCTTCCGAGGAGTAGCGCGGCCGGCCCTCGGAGGTCGTTCGCGGGGACGGATTCGGGCAAGATTCGCCGAAAATCGGCTCCGTTTGCTTTGACTTGCTGGCGGCGCTCTGCTATCATAGGTGCCGGCTTCCGAGGCATCTGGAAGGCGAATCGTCGGCGTGTCATGAAGCTCACTCGTCGGCCGCGAATCACCACCGAAAACAGTGCTGGGAGGAATTCGTATGAAGCTCACGTGTGACACGAAACTTCTCGCGGACAGCCTGGCGTTGGTCGGTTCCGTCGTGCCGGCTCGCAGTCCCAAGCCGGTTCTGGCGAACGTCAAGCTGGTGGCAAAGGGCGATTCGCTGGAGCTGATGGCGACCGACCTGGAGGTCGGAATCCGGCGAACGATCTCGGGGGTCGAGGTGTCCGAGGCGGGCGAGGTGCTTCTGCCGGCCGCCGCGGCCGCCAATATCGTGCGGGAGGCGACCGCAAAGGACGTCTCGCTCAGCACCGAAGACAAGACCTGCACCATCTCCTACACGGGAGCCACGTACGACCTGCCCTGCGATGAACCGGCGGACTTCCCCGAGATGCCTGGGTTCAACGAAAAGAACGCCGTGACCGTCGTGGCGGGCGACTTTCGGACGATGATCGAGCGGACCAGGTTCGCCGTGGCGCGCGAGCAGGCCAGATATGCCTTGAACGGAATCCTGTTCGCGCTGAAGGGCGAAACACTCCGGCTGGTCGCCACCGACGGACGCCGCCTCGCGCTCACCAAGGGCAAGGCGAAGAACAAGGCCGGCGTCACCGCCCAGCCCATCATCCCCACCAAGGCGATGGACCTCCTCGACAAGCTGATGACCCGCCCCGACGAAAAGGTGAAGATCGAGGTCGGCGAAAACCAGGTCGTCGCTCAGACGGCCGCCGGCATGGTGTGCTCGCGCCTGGTGGAGGGCCACTTCCCCGACTACGAAGAGGTCATCCCTAAGGATTGCGACAAGACCCTGACCATCGGGAGCACGAAGCTCCATTCGGCGGTCCGGCGCGCCGCGCTCATCACTACCGAAGAGTCGGGCTCGGTCAGGTTCTCGCTCAAGAAGGGCTCTCTGCTGCTGACCACCAAGACGCTGGAAGGGCGCCGCGCGACCATCGAAGCGGAGGGAGCCGAGTACGACGGCGAACCGCTCGACATCTCGTTCAACCCGAGCTTCTTCACCGACATGCTCAAGGTGATGGGCGACGAAGAGGTGACCGTGTCCTTCAGGGATACCACCAGTGCCGCCGTGGCGAAGGGGGGTAAGGACTACGTGTACGTGGTGATGCCCGTTCAGACCCAGGAGGGATAGCGGTTGAGGCAGCGGGAGAGGCGTCTGAGCGGAGAGCCGCAGGCGATCGGCGATGTCCTGGCCCGCTACATGCGCACGTCGGGGCTGAAGGAGAAGCTGCGGAGCCCTGAGATTTACCACTGCTGGCCCGAGGTGGCGGGGGTGGAGATCTGCGAGCACAGCCGGGTCGTCGGCTTCAACAACTGCGTGCTGTACGTGGAAGTGGATTCGGCGCCGTGGCTGCATATGCTGTCCACGTTCAGGAAACAGGGACTCCTCACCGGCCTGCGGCAGACGATGCGCGGCGTCCGGGTGAGAGACATACGGTTCAGGATCGGCAGTTCCGCCGGCTCGGGGGCGGACTCGGAAGGGAAGCTGTGGCCAAAGCGAAAGAACCCACCTACGACGCACGAAACATCAAGGTCCTGCCCGGCATAGAGGGCGTCCGCAAACGCCCGGCCATGTACATCGGCGACACCAACGTCCGCGGCCTCCACCACCTGGTGGAGGAAGTGGTGGCCAACTCCATCGACGAGGCCGTCGCTGGATACTGCAAGAACATCTCGGTCCGCCTGAACATCGACGGCAGTTGCACCGTCACCGACGACGGCCGCGGCATCCCGGTCGACCTGCACAAGCAGGAAAAGAAGCCCGCCCTCGAAGTGGTGATGACCATGCTGCACGCGGGGGGCAAGTTCGACCACAAGAGCTACAAGGTCGCCGCCGGGCTTCACGGCGTCGGGCTCTCGTGCGTCAACGCACTCAGCGAATGGGTGGAAGCCGACATCAAGATCAACGGCAAAGTGCACCACCAGGAATACGCGCGCGGCAGGGCGACGTCCGAGCTCACCGTGCTCGGCCAGGCCAAAGGCACCGGGACCAAGATCACGTTCAAGCCCGACCCGGAGATCTTCGAGGTCACCGAATTCAGCTGCGAAACCATCGCCACCCGGCTCCGGGAGCTCGCCTTCCTCAACAGCGGCATCCGCATCAAGCTCAGAGACGAGGCCGCCGAACGCGAGGACGAGTTCTGTTACAGGGGCGGCCTCGCCGAGTTCGTCAAACACCTCAACGAGGGCAAGACTGTCCTCCACAAGAAGCCCATCCACTTCCAGCGGGACGAGGGCCCGGTGGGCGTCGAGCTTGCCCTTCAGTGCACCGACTCATACAGCGAGGTCATCCTCTCGTTCGCCAACAACATCCACACCCACGACGGGGGCACGCACCTCAGCGGGCTGAAATCCGCGCTCACCCGCACGTTCAACTACTACGCGCGGAGGCACAACCTCCTGAAGAGCGGCAAGTCCCCGCTGGGCGAGGATATCCGCGAGGGAATGACCGCGGTCCTCAGCGTGATGCTGCCCGAGCCGCAGTTCGAAGCCCAGTCCAAGAACAAGCTGAACAATCCGGGCATTGAGGGCATCGTCGAATCGTCGGTCAACCAATTGCTGGGGGAGTTCCTGGAGGAGAACCCGCGGGTCGCCCGGGCGATCATCGGCAAGGCTATCCAGGCGGCCCAGGCGCGCGAGGCGGCGCGAAGAGCGCGCGAACTGACCCGCCGCAAGGGGGTCCTCTCCTCGGGCAGCCTGCCGCTGGCACTGTCCGACTGCTCCTCCCGAAACGTGGAGACCACGGAGCTGTTCATCGTCGAGGGCCAGTCGGCCGGCGGCAATGCCAAGCAGTGCCGTGACAGCACCTTCCAGGCCATCCTCCCGCTCCAGGGAAAGATACTGAACGTCGAGAAGGCGCGCATCGACCGGATGCTCAACTACGAACAGATCAGCACCCTGATCAGCGCCCTGGGCACCGGGATCGGCGTCGACGACTTCAACCCGGGGAAAGCACGGTACGGCAAGATCATCATCATGACCGACGCCGACGTGGACGGGCTCCACATCCGGACCCTTCTGCTCACGTTCTTCTTCCGCCACATGCGCGGACTCATCGACCGCGGCATGATCTACATCGCGCAGCCGCCGCTGTACGGGGTGAAGCGCAAATCGAAGATGCAGTACTATCTCGACGACTCGGCGTTCCAGAGCGCCCTGCTCGCCTCGGGCACCGAGGGCGTGACGCTCGAGTACCCCGCCCGGAAGGTCGAATTGTCCGGCGCCAAATTGCGCGAGCTGGTCGAAGAGCTGATAAGCCTGGAGGGGCTGGCGCGGGTCCTCCACCGGCACGGGGCCGAGCTGCCACAGATCCTCGCCGGGTGGCTGGAGAAGAAGCGGATGCCCATGTTCCGAATCACCATCAACGGCGACACTCTGCTGGCGTACTCCCAGAAGGAAGTGGATTCGATCATCAAGCAGGCGGCCAAGGCGAAGGGGCGCGAACTGGCGGTCAGCAATGGCGCCGGCGTGGAGGAAGCCGAGGGCGAACTCGATGTGATCGAGCTGCACGAGATCGCGAACGTCCGGAAATGCATCGGACGGCTGACCCAGGCCAAGCTCGATATCGCCGATTACTGCCCGCCGGAACGCGTGCAAGAGGATACTGAGCCCAAGTACATCGTGAGGGCCAACAGCGACTCGACCGCGTTGATGTCTCTGTCCGAGATCCCCGCCGCCGTCCGCAAGCTGGCCGAAAAGGGAATGGAGATCCAACGCTACAAGGGCCTGGGCGAGATGAACCCCGAGCAGCTCGGCGAGACGGCAATGAACCCCGCCACCCGCTTGCTGCTGCGGGTGATCGTCGAGGACGCCGCCGAGGCCGACCGGCTGTTCACCGTCTTGATGGGCGACAAGGTCGAGCCGCGGCGCCAGTTCATCGAACGGTATGCCCTCGAAGCCACCAACCTCGACTTCTGAGGGCCACTAACAAAACTGTGGGGCGGACACTCTTGTCCGCCACCTGGCAGGCAGGAAGGGACTCCGCCGAAGCGGCTATGTCCCTCTCGCGAAGACGGATGCCTGCCCCACAGGGGTTCTGTTAGAGCTTCTGAAGCCGCTTCCGCGCCCGAAACGCCAACCCCCGCTCATCCCGCAGACAGCACTTCCTTCGCCGCAAGCAGCACGAAGGCCAGGAGACCGGAGCTTTCCACCAGCAGACTGGGCAGCAGAAACGGCCCGACGCCCGGCGCACCGGCGCCCTCCGGTCGCCGGAACCGCGGCCGCCAGCGGGGCACCCGGGCTAGGTATCGCCGGTACGGCTCGCCGTGTTTCCTGAGGAGATGCGCCTCCTCGTAGCGCACCGCCCCCCCGAACACGATGACGCACCACGCCAGCATGGCGGGCAGGAACCACAACAGCTCGGACGCGACGCAAAGCCCCAGCAGGATCAGCGTGCTCCCGATGTAGGCGGGGTTGCGCACGTAGGCGTATGGCCCCGTCGTGGTCAGGACCCGGTGAACGTCGAGCCGATAGCGCAGATGCACCTGGGCCCACACCCGCGCGGCAAAGCCCGCCAGGAAAAGCGCCGTTCCCGCGGGAAAGACGAACCACGCCTCGCTCTCGCCGGAATGGCAAAGCAGGAGAAAGACCACAATGGGCAGAAACAGCCTGCCGCGAAAACGATACCAGACGGGGGGAAGCCCCCCGCCCGCGCCGCCGAGCTTCCGCACCCGAAGCTTCTCCACCCTGCGCCTCTCCTCATCCGGCGCCGGGCCGCCGCCGGACCCGGCGATTCATATGACCAAGGACCCCGCACGAAACATCAGCCGGTCATGATTGTCCCCGGCGGGCCTTACGCGAAGGTGACAGTCGGATTACAATTATGTCATCCCGCAAAGAGAAACCTTGATGGAGGCCCGCTCCGGTGGTAGAAGGGGGTGTCTCAACCGCGGTCTGCAAGGGAGACCGATGAGAGCGCTGGTTGTCGAAGACGACAAACGAATCGCGGCATTCGTCCGGCGGGGCCTGCGCGAGCAATCCTTCGCCGTCGACGTCGCCCACGACGGTGATAGCGGCCTGCACTTCGCCCTGACCGAAACCTACGATGTCATCATCCTGGACATCCTGCTGCCCGAGCGAGACGGCAAGAGCGTGCTCAAGGCCATCCGCGCCGACGGAGTGACCACGCCCGTGATCATGCTCACCGCGGTCGACTCCGTCCGCTCCAAGGTGGAAGTCCTCGACATGGGCGCCGACGATTACATCACCAAGCCGTTCTCGGGCTCGGAGCTGCTGGCGCGGATTCGGAGCATCCGGCGACGCGCCACGGGGCAGTCTCAGGCCCCGTTCAACGCCGCCGATCTCGTCCTCGACCCCGCCTCTCACCAGGTCACCCGCGGCGACCGGAAGATTGAACTGACCGCCAAGGAGTATTCGCTGCTGTACTTGCTGATGGAGAACGCCGGGCATCCCGTCACCCGCACGATGATCATCGAACAGGTGTGGGACCGCAACTTCGACAGCTTCACCAACGTCGTGGACGTGCACATGAGCCGCCTGCGCGCCAAGATCGACCGCGACTTCGACCGGAAGCTCATCCGCACCATCAAGGGAGTCGGATATGTCCTCACCGACGAGGACTAGGCGGTTCCGCGGATTGGGCTTCCGGCTCACCGTTTGGTCCGCCGCCGTGCTGTGCGCCGCCGCGCTCGGCACTGGGTGGTTCCTTTACCTCCGCCTCCAGACCGGCCTGCACAAGCAGAACGACGAGTTCCTCGAACTGTGGTCCAAGGACTTCACCTCACTGGTCGCTCAGGACCCCGGAGACGAAGAGAAGATCAAGAGCGAACTGCAACGCGAAACCAGTCTGGCGGACCAGACGAGCGTCGTGTGCCGACTGTTGAGACCGGACGGTGAGGAGGTATTTCGATCCAAGACGTTCCCGAAGCACGGCCGCGACATCGGCGCTATCATCGCGGAGGCGCGGGAAGCGAAAGGGCGGGTGGAGACCTGGACCGCTCGGGGAGAGTCTTCCTGGCCGCACCTCATGACGGCGGAGGCGGTGCGGTCCCGCGGCAGGCTGAGATATGTGGTGGAGACCGGCTACCACCTCAAGCGGACCGAGTGGACGCTCCGCAACTACAGGATGAACTTGCTGCGGGTTCTGGTCCCTCTCGTGGTGATCGGCATCGTGGGCGGCTGGCTGCTGGCCCGGAAATCGCTGGCCCCCATCGCCGACATGACGTCGACAGCGCAGACGATTTCGCGCGCATCCCTGCAGAAGCGCATCCCGGTCAAGGGCAGCGGCGACGAGCTCGACCGGCTGGCCGAGGTGCTGAACGAGATGCTCGACCGGATCCAGGAATCGTTCGAACGCACAGAGCGCTTCTCATCCGACCTGGCCCACGAGCTGAAGACCCCCCTGACCGCTCTCAAGGGCGAAGTGGAGGCTGCCCTGATCGGAGACCGTTCGGCCGACGAACTGCGCGTCATTATCGCCGAACAGGCCGAAACGTACGACCGGCTCAACAGCATGATCACCGATCTGCTGCTGCTTGCCCGAAAGGCTCCCGACGCGGCCCGCCCGCAGTTCCGACCGTTCGACGTGAGAGACTGCGCGCACGAGGCGGTGGACACGTTCGCGCCGCTGGCGGAGGAGGCGCAGGTCGAACTCAGCGCCGCCTACCCGGACCGTCCCTGCGAGGTGCAGGGCGACAAGTCATCGCTCTGCCGGGTGTTCTCCAACCTGCTCGACAACGCAATAAAGCACACCCCCGCAGGCGGCCGGGTCTCGGTCGAGGTCCGCGCCGGTGAGAAGTGCACGATCACCGTGCGCGACACCGGCCGGGGGATCGAGCCCGAGGATTTGCCACACGTCTTCGAGCGGTTCTACCGGGGCGACCGTGCCCGGTCCCGCGAGACCGGCGGGTCCGGCCTCGGCCTCAGCATCTGCAAGCAGATCGTAGAGAACCACCGCGGTTCCATCTCGATCCGGAGCCAGCCCGGCCGGGGCACGAACGTCACCATCGAACTGCCCCGGGCGCCGGAGCACGGCGGCCCCGGCGCATAGCCGCATCCCTGCCATAACGGTTTTGTAATCCCGCCTTCATCGTGGCGTAAGGCGGCATCTGCCACAATATCGGGCGTGGCAACTTGGGGTGATGGAGCCGATACCGAATTGAACAAAGGAGACGACGGATGAAAGCGAAGATTGTCCGGGAACGGTGCACGGGGTGCGGCGGCTGCAAAGCGACCTGCCCCGAGGTGTTCGAGATGTGGAACGGCGCGGCGTCCGTCCGACTCGAGACGGTACCGGCGATGGCCGAGGGGCTCTGCGTGGAAGCGATGTGGAACTGCCGGCACGGCGCCATCCGCGTCAGAGAGCTGGCCGGGGGCCTGTTCCCCAGATGGACCTCCTGCGAGCAAGGGCGCGGTGTGGCGCTCGGATACCCTGGCATGATCTGGTGCGCGCCGGTGTCCGTCGGCCGACTGTCCGGCGGAGAGTAAAGCCGGCGGAGAGCATGTAGACGAAGACGAGCAGACGAGTTCGATCGCCATATTTCTCTTGCTCCAGCCGCCTCCCATTCTGTATCGTGGGTATGTGTGTGATCAGCATGGATCCGGATGATTACGGAACGGTATTCGCGTTATGGTCCGACCGGAAATCTCTCTCGTTATTCCCGCCCACAACGAGGAAGAGTCGATCGAGGAATGCGTGCTCGAGGCCGCCGGCGTGCTGGACAAGCTCGACATGCCGTACGAGATTCTGGTCGTCGACGACGGCAGCAGCGACGGGACGTTCGACATGTTGAAGGCGGTCCGGAAGGACCTGCCGCAACTCCGGGCGCTGCGCTTTAGGCGCAACCGCGGCCAGTCCGCCGCCATGGACGCCGGCTTTCATCACGCGGCCGGAGACATTGTCGTGACCATGGACGCGGACCTCCAGAACGACCCGACGGACATCCCCAAGCTTCTCGAGGCGCTCAAGCAATGGGACGCGGTGTGCGGGATGCGGGTCAAGCGGCGGGACTCGCTCGGCAAGCGCATCTCTTCGCGCATCGCCAACTGGGTCCGCAACAAGCTCAGCGGCGAGAACATCCGCGACACGGGCTGTTCGCTGAAGGCGTACCGTCGCGAATGTCTGATGAAGCTGAAGCTGTTCGAAGGTATGCACCGGTTCCTCCCCACGCTGATCAGGCTGGCCGGATACACCGTGATCGAGGTCCCCGTGAACCACCGCCCCCGCCTGCGCGGCCGGACCAAATACAACATGTGGAACCGCGTGTTCAAGAGCTTCCGCGACCTGCTGGCGGTGCGCTGGATGAAGCGGCGGTGGATTCGCTACGAGATCGAGGAGGAGATTGAATGAGCGACCTGTATGTCCTGGCCGCCTCGATGGCGGACCGTGGCTCGTGGTGGCCGGAGAGCTGGTTCGGCCGGTTCTGGGTGATGTTCGGCCTCGGCGCTCAGATCATCTTCACGGCGCGATTCCTCGTGCAGTGGATCGCCTCCGAGCGGCGCGGCAAGAGCTACGTGCCGATCGCCTTCTGGTACCTCAGCCTCGCCGGCGCGGCGATGCTTTTTGCCTATGCCGTCGTATGGAAACACGACATCGTGCTCACCCTGGGCCAGACGGTCGGGTTCTTCATCTACGTGCGGAACTTGATGCTGATCAAGAAAGAGGCCGGCAAAGCTGCGGCGGCGAGCGGCGAGAGCCCGTAGCAGGAGAATCTCCTCTTGCGTTTTCACGACAACGTGGCACTTCACCTGTTGGCACTGCTGGTGGCCGGGTGCGCCATATTCCTTCCGGAGCTGGGGCGGGACGAATACATGAGCGGGACGGAGGCCCGGCACGCCGAGATCGCCCGCGAGATGGCCGAGACCGGGAGATACATGGTCCCACATTCGGTCGGGCGCGCTTATACGGACAAGCCCCCGCTGTACAATTGGGCGGTCGCCGGGCTGTTCCGCATGACGGGCCGGGCGGACATGGCCCTGGCCCGGCTGCCCATCGCGCTGGCCTCTGTGCTCATGGCGCCCGCAATCTACCTGCTGGGCCGCCGCTGGCGAAACGCCCGGACGGGGTTATGGTCCGCGGCGATCTGGCTGACGTGTCCGCTCGTGGTCACCTGGGGCCGGATGGCGCGGTCGGACATGCTGATGTCGTGTCTGATCCTGTACGCGCTCCTTCTGGCGATGTGGGGGGCCGACTCGCGCCGACGGCGCTCCGCGTGGGGCCTGTGGTGTCTCTCGGGCATGTTCCTGGCGGCGGCCGTCATGTCGAAGGGGCCGCAGCCGCTGCTCTTCCTTGGCCCGATGGTGGTCGCGGTGTGGCGCGCCGAGCGCCGGCGCTGGCTGCCACCCGCCGGCTATATCGCTGCCTCGGTCACCTTGGTTGTCCTCGCGGTTGTGGCGTGGCTGGCGGCGTGTGAGGCCGGCAATCCGGGGCATCTCAAGCAGTTGGTCGGCTACGAGTTCGGCGACGCGTTCCACCAGCACCCCCAGCCGCTCCACTTCTACGTGAACCAACTGGCGGTTTACACGGCGCCCTGGGCCCTGTTCGTCATCGGAGCGGCGTACGCCGCCGTCCGCCGGGCAAGGCGCTCGGGGTACGACCAAAGCCTGATTCCCGCGGCCGTTCTGGTGGTCGGTCTTGTGGGCCTGACGATCATGCCGAACAAGAAGCCCCACTACCTCCTGCCGATCTTGCCGATGTGGGCTTTGTTCATCGGCATGTTCCTGGACCGCGCGGCCCCTCCCGGGCCGTACGCGGCCACTGCTTCAAAGAGCGAACAAGACGCGCCCGGTCCGGCGCCCCGGTGGCTGTTCACCGTGCCGCTGTACATCTGCCTGGTAGGGTTCGCCGCAGGCGCCATTGTTTTTCCAGTGACACTTCGGCCCGAGACGGGCTTCGCCCCGGCGCTCGTGATCCTGTGCGCGGGCGTGGCCGCCTTCTCGGCGTATGGGGCGGTCGCAGCGTTTCGAGGGCGAGCGGCGCGGGCCGTCGGTGTGCTCGTCATCACGGCGCTCGTCCTGTCCGCCGCGACGCATCCGGTCCTGAATCGCTTCGTCCGGGAGCCCGACCCCCGGCACGGGGTGACCGAGGAGATCGCACGATTGGTGCCGCCGGACGCGCCGCTGGCCGGATATCGCATGCCGTCGTCCGCGTCGTTCGAAATACTGTTCTTCACCCTGAACCGGCCGGTGCAATTCCCTCAGACGGAAGTTGAGTTGAACGCGTTCCTTCGTGAGCCGGAAGCGCGCTACCTGCTCGTGCGGCCGGAACAGGTCGCCAGGGCGACGGAGCTCTCACGGCGGGACGTGCGCGAAGTGAGACGATGGCTGCTGAGAGAGGGCAAGAAGACGAACATCGTCCTATTGGAGGTCGCTGCCAAATGAGCCCTGCGGGCCCTTGGAAGCGCGATGCGGCAGTCGTGATATTGCTCACCGCGGTCGTCGTGTTCCCGTCGCTCCCGTTTCGGGACCCGTGGGGGCCGGACGAGGTGCGCTACATGGAAGTGGCGCGCGAGATGGTCGTCACCGGCAACTACCTGGTCCCGCACCTCAACGGCGAGTTGTATCCCGACAAGCCGCCGGTGTTTTTCTGGCTGGCTGCGGGCCTCTATCATCTCGGGTTCGGCTACAACTCCGGCCGGGTGGTGGCGGCACTGGCCGCGATGGGAACGGTGCTGCTGGTTTATTGCCTCGCCCGGCGGATGATGCCTCGGCCCGGGCCGGTCATCTCCGCGCTGGTGACCGTGTCCGTCGCGGTCTTCGCGGAAGCCAAGGCCGGGATCATCGATCCGGTCCTGACGTTTTTCAGCGTCGGGTCGCTGATGTCCGGCTATGTTGCCCTTCAGCCGGAGACGCGGCGCCGCACGTTGTGCTGGCTGGGGTTCTACGGCCTCGCGGCGCTTGCTGTGCTGACCAAGGGCCCGGTCGGCTTCTTGCTGCCCGCGCTGGTAGTGGTCGCTTATGGGCTGGTCAACCGCAAGCGCGTCCGCGCCGGAGGTTGGGCGCACCTGATGGGCGCTCTGGTGTTCGTGGTGGTGGTCGCCGCGTGGCTCGTGCCGGCGATGATCAAGGGCGGCCCGGCATACAGCCGGGACATCGGCCTGGACCAGACTCTGAAACGGGTGGCCAAGTCAAGCAGCCATCGGCAGCCGTTTTTCTACTACCTGGCAAGATTCCCGATGGATTTTTTTCCGTGGGCGTTCGTGTTCCCGCTGGCGTTTGCCGGCGCCCTCCGGCAGTGGTGGCGCGGCCGCGACGAGCCGGCGCAGTTGTTCGTCCTGTGGTTCGCGGTCATCTTTGTCTTCTTCACGCTGATATCGGGGAAGCGGCAGGGCTACCTGATACCGCTGGTGCCCGCGGTGGGATTGCTGATCGGCCGTTACGTTTCGCTTGGCCTGAGCGAGGGATTCCGGTGGCCACGCTGGCACGACGCGCTGTTCCGCGTGACCTTCGGCGTGTGGGCGCTCGTCGGCGCGGCCCTTGCGGTCACGATGTTCGCGCTCCCCACCCTCGTCGAATATGCGAAGACGCAAGGCATCAGTTGCCCGTTGAGCGCGGGCGGACTTCTGTCGTGGGAACAGCGGGCGCCCGTAGCGGCGGCGGGGGGGGTGATACTGGCCGCCGCGGTGTGCGGCATACTTGCCGTGAGAACCCACACCAAGCACCTGAGGACCGTCGCCTGTGTTCTCGGCCTGTTCGTGTTCCTTTCTCTCGTGTTCGACATCCTCATCGCGCCCAAGATCAACCTGTTCAAGTCGGCAAAGCCCTTTGGCAGGGATGCAAAGCCGTATCTTGACCAGGCCGACCGGGTTCACCTGTTCCCCGACGACATGTCGGGTGTGCACAACCTGTACACGGGGCGGGTCTCCATGCCGGTGCTGGAACGGCGGAAGGAGGTCCTCGAAGCTCTCTCCAGTGACTCCCGGGTGGCGGTCATCGGTCGGCTCAAGCGCCTGAGGAAGGTGCTGAAGGGAGATCGCCGCTACCCCATCCCCGTGCAGCGCCAGGTGGGAAGCCACATTGCGGCGTTAGCCATCAACTGGGACCCGAAGACCGGCAAGTCTGTCCGGCCAACCCAAACACTGGCGCCAAGACCGGGGCCAGGTCACAAGAGGTCAGAGCGGTGAAGCTACTGAAGCAACTGGTGCCTGCGTTCGTCGTGTTGGGGGCCTTGGCGGCCGGCAGCTCCCTGGTGGTGCGGCATGTCCGGACCGCTCCGCATGAGACGCCGCTGGTTGATCGCGCAAGGGTTGACTTGGAGAACGGGGTCTACGTCGTGCTGAGCGGGTGTTTCGCGGAGTCCGGTGAGGGCTCCGGGTTGCGCGTCAGGGCCGTCACCCTCTCACCGTCCATGGAGTTTGTGTCCGAGATCGAGCGGCCCTCCGAGATCGACGTCATCGTGACCAACGTTTCGAGCAGCGACGTCAAGCTGGTCGGTGCGGAGAGGGCCGATTCCGGGGAGAGCCCGGCGACCGTGCGATTCTCTGTCGCCCTGCCCGCAAGATCTCGGAAAGATGTGGAGTTGAAGGCCGGC
>Ga0315553_10001209_pt1 | contig 21761 bp, 19 predicted proteins | sample SalMarSW160140MG_FD_203099 | JGI IMG/M metagenome (GOLD analysis project Ga0315553, IMG submission 203099) | Salt marsh sediment microbial communities from the Plum Island Ecosystem LTER, Massachusetts, United States - Salt Marsh Sediment SW1601-40 ... | reverse complement strand
CAGCACCATGTCCCGCACCGTATAGGGAAAGACGGCCGTATGCGCCTGCGGCACATAGGCGACGCGCTGCGCGATCGTCTTGCGATTGAGGTCGCCGATGTCCTCGCCGTCCAGCTCGATGCGGCCATCCTGCCGCGGGATCAGGCCGAGCAGCGTCTTGAAAAGGGTCGTCTTGCCGCAGCCATTCGGGCCGAGCAGGCAATAGACCTCGCCCGGCTCGACGCGCAGATCGACGCTGTGCCCCACGGGAAAGCGGACATAGCCGAAGCCAAGATTTTCTGCGGCGAGCGTCGTCACCAGCCCCTCCGTCCGCTCGCCAGCAGCCAGAGAAAGACCGGCGCGCCGAGGAAGGCCGTCAGAATGCCGAGCGGCGTCTCGGTCGTGGCCATGGTGCGCGCAAGCGTATCGACGATGAGCAGATAGCCGGCGCCGAGTAGCATGGCGGTCGGCAGCAGCCGGTCGAAATTCGGGCCGACGATCAGCCGGGCAATGTGCGGCATAACCAGCCCGACCCAGCCGATCACACCGGAAATGGCGACGACGCTCGCCGTGATCAGCGTCGCCGCCGCAACGAAGAGGATGCGAAGCCGGCGCGGATCGACGCCGAGCGCCGAGGCCTCCTCATCGCCGAGGGCCATGAGGTTCATCCGCCAGCGCAAGAGCACCAGCGGAACGAGGCCGAGGCCGACGAGCGGCAGCGCCGACCACACGTCCTTCGGATTGACGCCGGCCAGCGAGCCGAGCAGCCAGAAGGTGATGGCCGGAAGCTGGTCATAAGGGTCGGCGAGGATTTTGACGAGGGAAATGCACGCCCCCGCCAGCGCGCCCAGCACCACCCCTGCCAGGACAAGCACCAGCGTCGGCTCATGCCCCCGCACGGCCGTCGCCACGCTGTAGACGAGCGCAACCGTGATGAGACCCCCGGCGAAAGCGAGCCCCTGAATGGCGATGACCGGCAATGACAGGAGAATGCCCGTCGCTGCGCCCAGTCCCGCGCCGGTCGAGACGCCGAGGATGTCGGGCGAAACGAGCGGATTGCGGAAAAGGCCCTGATAGACGGTGCCGGCTGCCGCCAATGCCGCGCCCACGAGCAGGGCTGCCGTGACGCGGGGGATGCGAACCTGGAACAGCACCGTGTCGATCTGTCCGGCAGGCGCGTCACCCAAGCCGGTCGCCGATCGCCAGAGCGCTTCCAGAATTTGCCCGACCGACAGCGGATAGGGGCCGACCGTGATGGTAAAGAGGGTCAGAAGGATGACCGCAACGCTGAGGCCGCTGATCGTCAGCGCCGGCGGTGCAACGGAAAATGTGCTCCTCAAGGCCGTCCGCTTGCCCATTCGATCAGCCGATCCAATTCCTCATCGCTCAGATCGACATGATAGAACAATTTGTAAAATTTTCGCGTTTCGGCCGGCAGGTCGAACGAGAAGCGATCCGGATAGAAGAGGCCCGCCAGCCATTTCAGCCCGATGATGCGGTTGACCGAGGGCGGCCGATCGATCCAGCCGAAAGGGGCGGTCGGCGCGAGATAGACGCGCTTGCGCTTGACCGCCTCGATGCCCCGCCAGACCGGATTGGTCCAGACCTGACCGTAAAAATTGCGGTCCCATGTGATGATCGTATCGGGATTGGCGACGATCACCTGCTCGATCGAGACCTGGGTGATACCGCGCCGGACCGCCGCGTCGGGACCGGGATCGGCGACATTGCGCCCGCCCGCCCGCTCGATGATCTCGGTGTTGATCGAGCCTTTCAGGCCGGTCTCCAGCCCGTCCGGGCCGCGCGCGAGATAGACGCGCGGGCGCTGGTCCTCGGGAACCTTGGCCAATGTCCGGTCAAGCTCAGCGAAAAGATCCTCCACATAGCTCGCAAGCGTCTCAGCGCGTTTGTCGACGCCAAGCACGCCGCCCATCAGCCGCAGCGCCTCAGGCGTGTTTTCGAACCGTCCGTCGATCAGCAGATAGGGAATGCCGGTCTGTTTCTGCACGCGCTCGGCGAGTGAAATATAGGTGTCGCGGACGGAGCCGAAATCGAAAATCAGATCCGGCTTATTTCTCAGCACGACTTCGAGGTTCGCCGTGTCCCCGCGTCCGGTTAGACGGCCGGTCTCGGGAAGGTCCCGATAGGGCGCGGCGAGATAGGGACGCTCATAGGCGTGCGGCGCCCGGGGCCAGCCGGTCAGGCGGTCGGGCGCAAGCACATAGAGCAGCACGGAGGCAGGCGGGCCGGCGGCGTAGACGCGGGAGATCGTGTCGGGAACGGTGACGGTGCGGCCGGCTGAGTCAGTGACCGTCGCCGCGATGGCCGGCGCGGCGGCGAGAACCGTCAAGGCAAGGAAACCGGCTGCAAATCGAATTGGGCCCATTGCGAATGGTCACTTTGCTGGAATGGCGGAGGCCTCGAAACCGTACTCGGCCAGAACGCGCTGACCTTCCGGCGAGAGGATGTATAGCGCCAAATGCGAGGGTGACGCATTGTCTTTGTCAAGCACGATCAGGCCGTAATCGGCGCCGACGCTCAGCGCTGCCGGGATCTGCACGAATTTGAGGGAGGACACTTCCTTCGTCGCAAGCACGGCATTGGTGCAATAGGTCAGGAAGATGTCCGCCTTCTTGCCCTCCATGACCCAGCCATATTGATTGCGCCCTTCCGGGGCTTTCTCCGATGTCGGGCCGCCCGTCAATTGCAGCGCCTTGGCTTTCAGCATCTCGCCCGCGCTGGATCGGACGGCTTCCGCCTTGTCGAAGAGCTGCCATGCATAGTCGCCCGAAGGATCGGCTTTCGGCGTCGATGTGCCGACGCGGATTGCCGGGTCGAGCAGAACATCGAGCAGCGTCTCGGTCGTCACCTCGACATCGTCTTGCGCCAGCGCACAAAGCTTGTTCCGGGCGAACAGGGCGACAGGCCCGCCCAAACCCTTCGACTCCAGCGTCTTCGGGTGCTTCATATTCGCCGAGGCCAAGACTTGCGCGGCCTCGCCTTTCTCGATCCGTTCCCTGAGAAGGCCGGAGGGGCTGAAGGTCGTCTCGACGGGCGTTTTGTAGGCCGCCTCGTAGTTCCTGGCGACCTCACCCAGCGCCGCCTTCAGGCTGCCGGCGGCGTAGAGCTTGATCGGCTGCTCGGCCTTCACGGGCGCGGTCATCGCCAGCGCCGCGAGACCGAGGAAAAGCAGGACAAATCTGAACATAGGACCTCTGCCATTCTGTCTGACTGCTGATTTGTCGCAATAGCGCCACTGGGACAGCATCGTCCCTCTCCCATAGGAGACCTATGCGCAACTACACACTCTGCGTCGCCCCGGCCCCAAGGTGAGCGCTTGTCGCGATGTCTTGCCGATCGCGACCAGACAAGCGTCGCTCACCGTAAAGGTTCGCGAGCCGGGGCCCACTCACATACCAACTTGCCGAAGCGCTTGCTGATAGGTGATTGGATCCCGGACAGCCCTCCGGGCTTCCGGGATGACGAACTGAGAGGCCCGTTTCGCAGACCTCTCCTTGAGAGAGACGTAAGTAACGCTTACGAGGACTCTCCCGCGTTCGGGAAGAAGAGCTGCTGGCCCTGCACTTTGTAGGACGCGATCACGTCTTGCCCCTTCTTCGAAATCAGCCAATCGACGAATTGCTGTCCGAGGTCGGCCTTGATGCTCGGGCACTTCTCCTTGTTCACCAGGATGACGCCATATTGGTTGAACAGCGCTTTGTCGCCCTCAACGAGGATCTTGAAGTCGCCCTTGTTCTTGAAATTGATCCAGGTGGCCCGGTCGGTCATCACATAGGCCCCCATGCCGACGCCTGCATTGAGCGTCGCGCCCATGCCGGAGCCGGTCTCGCGATACCATTTACCCGACGCGCTGGTCGGATCGATGCCGGCGGCTTTCCAGAGCGCCTTTTCCTTCTTATGCGTGCCGGAGTCATCGCCGCGCGAGGCGAAGCTCGCCTTGGCTTCGGCGATCTTCTTCAGAGCCGCGGGGCCATCCTTCATGCCCGCAACGCCCGCCGGATCGGATGGCGGCCCGACGATGACGAAATCGTTGTACATCAGGTCGTAACGCTTCACGCCGAAGCCGTCCTCGACGAACTTCTCCTCGGCCGGCTTGGCGTGAACGAGCAGGACATCGCCATCGCAATTGCGGGCATTCTTGATGGCCTGACCGGTGCCGACGGCAACCACATTGACCGTAATCCCGCTGTCTTCCTTGAATTTCGGCAGGAGATAGCCGTAAAGGCCGGAATTCTGCGTCGATGTCGTGGACTGGACGATGATCGACTTGTCCTGGGCGCTCGCGGCATTCGCAGGCAGGAAGGCTGCGGCGGTGAAAAATGCGCCCAGCAGATGATTCCTGAATTTCATTCGTTTGCTTCCTTTGGTCTTTGGGTGGTTGGCTACAGAACGATCCGTCCTTCGAGATAGGCTCTTGCGGCCGCTGAGGACGGGTTCGCAAAAAAGCGGTCGGCCGGCGTGTGCTCGCAGAGCCGGCCGCGGTGCAGGAAGACGATCTCGTCGGCGAGGCGTTTCGCCTGACCGATATCATGGGTGATGAAGATGATCTTGGTGCCCTGGCGGTGAGCGTCCGACACGATTTCCTCTATCCTCTGGACCGAGGCGGGATCGAGACTGGCCGTCGGCTCGTCGAGAAACAGCACCTCCGGCGCCAGGACCAGCGCCCGGGCGAGCACGAGACGCTGCTGCTCGCCGCCGGACAGGAGGCGGGCCGGCTGTCTTGCGTGGTCGATGAGGCCCACATGCTCCAGCACTTCGTCGCGGCGATCCCGCCCCGCATTCCCCTTCAGCCGCAGCACGAAATCGATATTCTCAGCCACCGACCGGCGCAGGAGCACCGGTCTCTGGAAGACCATCGCCTGACGCTCGCGGATGGCCTGGCTTATCGGCGCTTCCCCCCAGGAGATGTGCCCGGCCGTCGGCTGGATCAGGCCATGAAGCAGGCGCTGGAGCAGACTCTTGCCCGCGCCGTTGGGCCCCATCACCATGGTCACGGTCCGCGCAACCAGCGTGAGGTCGATGCTATCGATGAGCCGCTTGCCGGCAATTTCGAGCGTCAGCCCTTTGACCTCGACCGGCAGGAGAGGCTCGGCGGAGAATGCGGGTATGTCCACCGTCGCGGTCCTGTCCATGCTGGCCGTGCGCTCAAGCATAAGCGTATCGCTCGGCTGTCAGGCGCAACGCCATGACCAGGGCATTGACGCTCAGGGCGATGGCAAGCAGGACGACGCCGAGCGCCAGGGCGAGCGCGAGATCGCCTTTCGACGTTTCCAGAGCAATCGCCGTCGTCATCACCCGCGTCAGATGGTCGATATTGCCGCCAACGACGATGACCGCCCCCACTTCGGCGACCGCCCGTCCAAATCCGGCGAGCGCCACCGTCAGCAAGCCGTAGCGCGCATCCCAGATCAGCGCGCCGATCATCGTGTGCATGGGGACGCAAAGCGAGCGGAACTGCTCGGCATATTCATTGTGCAGATCCTCAAGCACCTGTCTGGACAGCGCCGCGATGATCGGCGTGATCAGAATCGACTGCGCGATGATCATCGCCATCGGCGTGTAGAGCAGGCCGAGCCAGCCCAGCGGCCCGGCCCGCGACAGATGCAGATAGACGATAAGGCCGACGACGACCGGCGGCAGCCCCATCAGGGCGTTGACGACGACGAGGACGCCGCCGCGGCCGGGAAAGCGGCTGATCGCCAGAAGTGCGCCGAGGGGAAAGCCGATCAGGCAGGATATGGCCATTGCGATCAGGCTGACCTGGAGCGACAGGAGAATGATCTCGAGGAGGTTCGGATCACCCGACACGACCAGTTGTAAAGACAAATGGATTGCTTCGCCGAAGTCCTGCATAATTTCCTGAATCCGGCCTCGTCGTGGAAAATAACGTAAACCTTGCAACAGTTCCCGCTGGCGCGCAAGTTTGCAATAATTTACAGGGTGCTGCAGAACTATATGGCTGGCTTCGGATTCGCGCAGAGATGGCGCTTGCAGCCGACTGGAGCGCCGCGCCAGAATTGGGAATAGCCGATTGACCGAGATATCGAACACCGATCCGGCTTCGAAGGGCGGCTGGTCACAATGGACAGGGGACGTTTCGGGAGCGTTCGCCGACCTTGGCACGTTTCTGCCGCTCGTCGTGGGCGTGCTGATCCTCGGCACTTACAACGCTTCCGGACTGCTGGTCGGCTTCGGCGTCTTCGCGATTGCAACGGGGCTGCTCTATCGGCGCCCCGTTCCCGTCCAGCCCATGAAAGCCATTGCCGCGCTCGCAATTACGGGCGCGATGACCGCTCCGAGCGTTGCGGCCAGCGGGGTGATCATCGGCCTGGTTCTGCTGGTCCTGGGGGCGACGGGGCTGATCAACCAGCTTGAGAGGATCGTGCCTCGCACGGTTCTGTTCGGGATTCAGCTAGCGCTCGGCCTGAGCCTGCTTTTGACCAGCGGGACGCTTGCCGGGAGCGCCCTTTGGCTCGGCATCGGCGTGCTCGGACTGCTTGGCGCGCTTCAGTTCACTGGCCTTCGAACGCTGGGCTGCCTGATCGTCCTGGCCGGTGCGATCCTGTGGTCGCTCCTGTCGGGAGAGGCCACGCTTCCGGATGGAGCGATCGGCCTGTACCTGCCGACCCTCGGAGGGTTTGAGCCGACCGCATTCTACGACGCCTTTCAGACCGGCGTGCTTCCTCAACTGGCGCTGACGATAACGAATGCGGTCCTGCTGACCGCGGCGATCTCCGCCGATTATTTTCCGAAGGACCGGCAGCGGATAAGCGCACGTCATCTCGCCCTCTCCTCGGGCGGGCTCAATCTGCTTCTCGCGCCCTTCGGCGCCATGCCGATGTGTCACGGCGCGGGAGGCCTTGCCGCGCAATATGGACAGGGCGCGCGCACGGGATTGGCGCCGGTCATCTTCGGAAGCGTGTGCCTCCTATTGGGCTTGTTCGCCGGTCCGAACGCGCTTGCCTGGCTGCTGCTCGTGCCGATGCCGGTCGTGGCGGCGCTTTTGGCCTATGCCGGCTTTCAGCTCATGAGTGTTCGCCGCCTCTACCAATTGCGGCCCGGCTGCGCCGCCATCGTCGGCCTGACCGCGATTGTCGGCCTGTTCGTCAACATTGCCGCCGGCCTCCTTGTCGGGCTGCTGGCCGAACTGGCCCGTTCGCGGCTGAGAGGCGCGTTGACATCGGCGGAATCGTCGGAGACACCCTGATCCCGATTGCGGCCCGGCGTCCCTTATTATTCGATCGATCAACCGGTCGCCGGATTGAGAGACACGTTTCATGGCTGGAAAATACGACATTCGTCCCAATGAGGTCGCTGTGGCCTTCCCCGAGACGATGGATGCCGGGATCACCTTCATCGGCCGCATTCATACGCCCTGGACCTCGCGGCTCGACTGTCCCCGGCAGGGGCGTCTGGACGGCCCGGTCTGCCGGCTGGAAATCTTCGAGCCATGGACACCGGCGCTTCAGGGCATCGACGCCTTGGAGCGGCTCGAAGTCCTTTACTGGCTCGATCAGTCGCGGCGCGATCTCGTTGTGCAGAACCCGGCGCATGACGGCCGCACGCGCGGCACGTTCGCGCTGCGTTCGCCCGTTCGGCCGAACCCGATCGGCACCGCGATCGTCGCTTTCGCCGGACTGGACGGATCGAACGTGCTCGTTCGCGGGCTCGACTGTCTGGACGGTACGCCGCTTGTGGATCTCAAACCCGACCGGTGCCTCTATACCCCACTTGCGACACCGCAAAAGGGCGACTTCGACGTGGAGAAGACATCCGAAGAGCATGGGGCCTGAGGGGCGGCCAGTTCCCTTGAAAACCAGATCAACCCCCGTCCAACTGGACGCGCGTTGCGCTAGCGACCGCCGGATCCTTCGGACTTCTTTTTCTTCTTCTTCAGGAATTTCTCCATTTCGGCGCAATGGTCCGTCAGATCCGCACGCGGCGTCAGATAGATGAAGTCGAATGGTTTCGCCAGCCCCGGCACCGCTTGATCATACGCCGAAGGCGAAGTCCGTTCGGGATCGACCTCGAGAAAAGCGACCGAGACCACGGCGGCATCGGGCAATTTCCGCCGGATCATGGACGGCACCGCCCAATCCTTTCGAACATGCCCCGACCCGGCGATCAGCACCGCTCCTTGACCTCCTTTAGCCGAGATCATTGCTTTTGCGAGATAAGCGTCACGTGCGCGCTGTATCTTGATCATCGGCGCCACGGCAGCGTCAGGGAGCAGATTGCAGTGGCCCTCGTTGATCTCGCGGCTGAGCGCCTCGGTAATTTCCGGCCGCACAGGAGCCTCCAGGCCGAATTCTTCAACCGTCTTCGTGTAAGCCGGCGGGGGCGGCGAGTTTGCAGCCGCCTTGATCACCTCGCGATCGAGGCCGCCGGCGACGAGCGGCAATCCCTTCGCAAGCGCAACCTCGGCAATCGGCTGATAGATGGCCCAGTCGGGCCAGCCCCGCTCGCGCCAGCGCAACAGCTTGCCGAGCTTGGAGGCGTCCCCGTGACCGTCAGCGAGATAACGATCCAGCTTGGCCTGCAGACTTGTCGGTATCATCTCAAAGACGATGGCCGGATGCCGTCCGGACGCCACCAGCGATTTAATGATGCGGGCCTGCAACCGGTGATGATCCGGGTTGTTGTGGATCTCGCCCAGCAACACGAAATCTGCTTTCGACAGGGCCTCTTGAAACTGCGCCGGCGTCACGGATTCAAAATCCGTGTTCCAAATCGTACCGACCAGCGGGTGGCTTCTATGGTGGGAAGAGACCCATTCGGGCTCCGTGCGCGCTGGGCCCGGCGCGATCGCAACCACCGCGGCGAGAGCAAAAAGGGCCAAGCCTCTCCGGAACGCAAGAAACCTCTCCATCCGCGTCATCCTACGCGAATTGCTCCTCTGAGTCCGGCTGTGCTCCATGTCCTGGCCTTTCGACGGGTTTGCGTCGCAATTCGCATCAGCGCGGGATCACGCCGCAAGGTCATGACGATGGCTCGGCCCGTGCTCGCGGCGGACAGCGCGTGATGCCCGCGCACCTGTTTATCGGGGTTAGCTGTGGCCGATCGAAGGCCGCCACCTCATCGGAGCCAGGCAAATGCCTGCCTCTCAAGAGAAGGGGCTTATGGCGCAAACGCCCGACCGGGGGATGCACGCTTGTTTTTAAGCGGACACGCCCCATTCCGCGAGCGCCTGCCGCATGGTCTCTCCGACCGCGCTGGCATTTGGGACAATGTGGATGCCGGCCGCTTTCAACGCAGCGATCTTGCTTTCCGCGCTCCCTGCGCTGCCCGCCATGAATGCGCCCGCATGGCCCATGCGTCTCTCACGCGGAGCATGGCGGCCGACCACAAGGGCGACGATCGGCTTTTGCGGCTTGAGGCGGGCGACCAGCTCCGCCGCTTCTTCCTCTTCGGTGCCGCCGATTTCGCCGATAAGGACGATGCCCTGCGTCTCCGGGTCGTCGAGAAAGAGATCGAGACAGGTCTTCAAATCGATGCCGTGGACCGGATCGCCGCCGACCCCGACCGTCGTCGACTGGCCGAGCCCGGCCTCCGTTATCTGGGCGACGACCTCGCTCGTCAGAGACGCCGAACGCGAGGCGACCCCGATGCTGCCGCGCCGCGTATTCACCGTGGTCATGACCCCGAGTTGAGCGATTCCCGGCGCCAGGAGGCCTTGCGAATTCGGGCCGACGAGCTGTGTCTTCGATCCCTCGAGCGCCTGACGGACGCGGATCATGTCCAAAACCGGCACCCGCTCGGTCACGCACACAACGAAGGGTATCTCCGCCTCGATGGCTTCGATCATCGCGCTGCCGGCATTGGCCGGCGGAACGAAAATGATGCTGGCATTGGCCTCCGTCGCCGCCTTCGCCTCGCGGACCGTGTCGAAAAGCGGCAAGTCGAGCGCCTTTCGCCCTCCTTTGCCGGGCGTCACGCCGGCGACGATCTTCGTACCATAGGCAATCATGCGTTGCGTGTGATAGGTCCCGGCATGACCGGTCATGCCCTGGCAAATAACGCGGGTTTTCGCTCCGACACAGATCGCCATCACGCCACCTCCTTCGAAACCACCTGGACGACACGTTGCGCCGCATCGGCGATGCTCGCGCCTTCCACGAAGCTGATGCCGAATGTCTTGAGACGATCGCGGGCGAATTCGGCATTATTGCCGGCGAGCCGCACGACGAGCGGCAGAATGCGGCCGCTGCGGCGCATGGCGACGGCCATGCCTTCCACGATCGTGTCGCAGCGCTGCATTCCGCCGCCATGGACGTTGAGGAAGACGGCCCGAACCGCGGGATTGGCAAGGACAAGATCGAAGGCAAAAGCAATATCGAGGCTGGTCGCGGTCGTGCGCACATCCATGAAATTGGCCGGGCGTCCGCCGACGTCGACAAGACTGTCGAGCGTGGCGAGCGCAAGTCCGGCGCCGTTCACCACGACGCCGATATCGCCGTCCAGCGCGATGTAATTGATGTGCCGGCGGTCAGCCATGAGTTCGGTGGGATCGCTGTCGAGACCGGCGTCGGCTTCGCGCACGGCGGCAAGGTCCGGATGACGGAAGAGCGCATTGTCGTCGATCGTCATCTTGGCATCGATCGCGACGAACTCGCCATCGGCGGTGAAGGCAAGAGGATTGATCTCGATCAGCGTCGCGTCCAGCTCGATCAGGGAATTCGCAAGCAGCTGCAGAAGCTCGGCAAGCTTGTCCGCATCCGCTTCGGCCGGCGCAATTTGGCGCGCCAGCGCGGTGAAGCCTGCGGTCCCTTGACTGTCGAAGATGCGAACGGGCAGACGATGCAGCTCGCCGCGCTCCTGGATCGCATTCGGCTCGCTCTCATCGACCGTCGAGCGGCTGCCGAGCACGACGATTTCCCCCACCGCGCGATCGACGGCGACGGCCACGTAGAGATTGGTCTGCGCCGTCACGACCTCCTCGACATAGACCCACCGCACCATTTCGCCGCGCGGGCCGGTCTGACGCGTGACCAGTGGACGGCCGAGCATCTCCGCCGCCGCGGCGCCGACCTCTGCGGGGCTTCCGGCGAAACGCACTCCGCCGCTTGCGAGCCGGTCACCGGCGTGCACCTGCGCCTTGACCGCATACTGGTCATGCGCCATCGCCCGCGCGGCCTTTTCCGCCTCCTCGGCGCTCTCTGCCACGCGGCCTGATGCGATCGACACGCCGCGGCGTGCCAACAATTCTTTGGCTAGGAATTCGTGTACATGCATGGCGTTCCTCCGCGCGCGTTCTGACGCGCCACGCCCCTTTCGGACCCGCTACGGCCATGCAGCCAACGCTGCCTTGTCACTCCGCGGGAGCAGGGCTTGATTGGTATACCAAATACCTTATCCCAAGGCTTTCGGCCTGTCGAGGTCAGTGTTCACTTCTATACAGGCGCACCCAGGCAGGAGACCTTTTCATTTCATCAAGGATGGACTCTCTCTCGCTGAGATGCCACCATAATGTGATTGCTAGCATTTGTGGCTGGGAAGCACGCGCCCTTACATGGTCGTTGACAGACAGGAGCGAAACGGCCGGGCATAGGAGGGCGCCGAATCTAGGGCATTGCAAAAGCCGGCAGTTGTGGTATACAATCGACAATACACCACAGAAAGGCCGCATCAGAACGGACTAATTTAAAGCCGTACTTAAGCGGTGTGGTGCAACTGTGATCGGCGGTCAGCTCACTCAATCAGAGAAACGGCACCCCGATCGCGTCTTGAAGCGCTGTGGCGCTTCTCAATCAACAGGGAGGATAACAGATGCGAAGCACTCGACGACACGTGCTGGGCCTGGGCCTCGCAGTAGGCTTCGGACTGACGGCGCTCGGCGCGTCGCAGCCGGCCTATGCGTGGGAGCCTCAAAAGCCAGTCGAATTCATCATCATGGCCGGCGCAGGCGGCGGCGCGGATCAGATCGCACGTCTCCTGCAATCTCTGATCGAAAAGAAGAATCTTTCGTCGCAGCCGTTCATCCCAATCAACAAGCCGGGCGGATCCGGCGCAGAGGCCCTGCGCTACATGCAGGACAAGGCGGGTGACGCCCACACATTGCTGGTGACGCTGAACAGCTTCTACACCACGCCAATCATCCAGAAGAATCTGGGTGTGGATATCACCAAGTTTACGCCGATCGGCCGAATGGCTCTCGACACATTCCTGCTCTGGGTCAATTCGGACTCTAACGTCAAGACCCTCGATGAGTGGGTCAAGTCGGTGAAGGCCTCAGACAATTACGTGGTCGGCGGCACCGGCTCCGGTCAGGAAGACTCGATCCTGTTCGCTATGATCAGCGCTCAGTATAACCTGAAAAATCTGACCTATGTCCCGTTCCCGGGCGGCGGCACGGTCGCAAAGAACCTGATCGGCAAGCATATCTCGGCCACCGTCAACAATCCCGCCGAACAGACGGAGTTCTGGCGCGCGGGCAAGAGCCGGCCGATCGTCCAGTTCACGGACAAACGCATGTCGGCGTTCAAGGACGTGCCGACGGCGGAGGAACTCGGCGTTGACATTACTTACTATATGCAGCGCTCGATCAATGGTCCGCCGGAGATGCCGAAGGAGGCTCAGCAGTTCTACATCGATCTCTTCCATAAATTGTATACGTCGGATGAGTGGCAGAAGTTCTGCAAGGACGAAGGCCTCGACTGCACCGAGTGGGTCGCGGGCGATGATCTGGCAGCGTTCCATAAGGCTCAGCTCAAACGGCACCAAGAGTTGATCGAAAAGGTCGGCGCCGAGGCGATCACCGGGAAATAGGTGAGCCGCAATGCGGTTGGGACCGCTCCACGTGAGCGGTCCCAGTCAACGCCGAACAGCCGTCAGAGCAATGACGGCAAGGGCGTTGCGCACGAGCCGCTCCGGTCCCGAAGAACGACCCAAATTTCTAGAGAGATCCTGCGATGACCGTTCGTACGGCTGAGCTTCTGGCTGCCATACTGTTGGCGCTTGCCTCCATTAGCTTCATGGTAAAGGCGTCGGAGAATTACATTCTCTGGGTTCCGCTCCGCGGGCCGGGCGCCGGCGCATGGCCGTTCTGGCTGTCACTCGGCATGCTGCTGACCTGCCTTTGGAATATCTTCCGCTGGTTCCGGGGCTTGACCCCCGAGTCCCGCTCAAACGAGACTTTCATGAGCAGCGGCGCCGTCTATATCGTCGGCGTCTCCGTGGCCTCGCTGTTCCTTCTGATCCTCGGCTCGGCCTATATCGGGATCTATTTCTCGCTGATCCTGTTCCTGTTTTTCTTTATACGGATCATCGGCAAGAACGGAATGCTGACCAGCGTCATGCTGAGCATCTTTCTGCCGATCGGCCTGTTTCTGTTCTTCGAATGGGCTCTCAGGATCCCGCTGCCAAAGGGAATATCGGAACCGCTCTTCTATCCGATCTACCGAATTATTTATTGAGGTCCCAGGCAACGGCCGGGTGCCGCCGCTGCTCGGACAGATCCTAACCGCTCCGGCAAATAACGATTTGGTGAGCTAACGACGATGGAAACAATCCTGGCGCCTCTCGCAAGCGGATTGATCGAGGCTTTCCAGCCGATCAATCTGGCCATGCTCATAATCGGTTGCGTTGCCGGCCTGATGGTTGGCGCGCTGCCCGGACTGGGATCGGTGAACGGCGTCGCCATCCTGCTGCCCGTCACCTTCCTCGTCCCGCCGAACACCGCCATCATCTTTCTGGCCGCCATCTATTACGGCGCCATGTATGGCGGCGCGATCAGCTCGATCACGCTCGGCATACCGGGCGCCTCGACCGCGGTCGCCACCGTGTTCGACGGGCGGCCTCTCGCCATGCAGGGCAAAGCCGAGCTTGCGCTGGTCGGCGCCGCGCTCGCCTCATTCATTGGCGGCACCGTATCGATTGTCCTCTTCACCATATTCGCACCACCTTTGGCGGAGTGGGCACTTCAATTCGGCCCGCCCGAGCAGTTCGCCCTGATGGTGATGGCCTTTGCCACCTTCATCGGTCTCGGCGGCGACGACGTCCCAAAGACGATCTTTTCCATTCTGATCGGGCTCGTGCTCGCCACCGTCGGCCTCGACGTGGTGACCGGCAACCCGCGCCTGATTTTCTTCGACCTGCCCGGCTTCTATCACGGCGTGAATTTCCTTGTGCTGGCTATCGGCATCTACGGCATCGGCGAAATGCTCTGGACGCTGGAGGAGACGACCGGCGCGGCCCCGGTGGTGCACAAGATCCATCCGACGCTCAGGTCGCTTCTGCACAACGCGGCGATCGTGCTTCGATACACATGGCGGACGGTGATGACGAGCCTGCTCGGCTTCTTCGTGGGCGTCCTGCCGGCCGCCGGCGCCACGCCCGGCTCGCTCATGGCCTACGGGCTTTCCAAGAGCTTCTCCAAGGACCCGGACAGCTACGGCAAAGGCAATCCCGCCGGCGTGATGGCCCCGGAGTCCGCCAACAACGCGGCCTCCACGGGATCCATGCTACCCATGCTGACGCTCGGCATTCCAGGGTCCCCGACAACCGCTATTCTGCTCGGCGGCATGATCATCTGGGGCTTGCGTCCCGGGCCGCTGCTGTTCACCGAGCATCCCGATTTCGTGTGGGGTCTGATCGGCAGTCTCTATATCGCCAACGTCTTCACCGTCATCATCAATCTGGCCTTCATTCCGCTGTTCGTGCGCATTCTGACGATCCGGTTCACAATTCTCGCGCCCGTGATCTTCACGCTCTGCATCGTCGGCGGCTATGCGCCGGAACAGAACCTGCACGATGTCTGGCTGATGCTGCTGTTCGGCGTGTCCGCCTATCTGCTGCGCAAGCTGAATTACCCCGTGGCCCCGGCCGTGCTCGCCATCGTTCTTGGACCGCTTGCCGAGGCTTATCTGCGGCAATCGCTGATCACCTCCAGGGGCGATCCCAGCATTTTCTTCACGCGGCCGATTTCGCTGACCTGTATGCTGATTGCGCTGGCGCTGATTTGTTTCCCGATCGTCGCTGCCTTGCGACGCAGCCGACGTGTTCCGGAAGGCATGGGAGAGGGAGCCAAGGAGTGGCAGGGTTGACGGAGGCCCAAGCGGTGCCGGCTCCCAAATCTGCGGTGGATGAGCCCCCGTATCTTGCTATTAAGCATGCTGTGGTCTATTGTATACCAAACACCACATGCGCACGGCCTTGGCCTCATTGAGGCAGCGTCGGTGCACATGACCGAAAGCGATCGATGACCAATCTTCAACTCGACATCAAAGCGATCGGCGAAAGCTTCAGCCTGAAGGCTCGTATCTATGAATCGCTGAAGGATGCGATCCGCAATATGAACATCTATGAGGCGGGTGCGGATCTGCGTCTGGACGAGCGACGCCTGTCGGAGCGATTCGGTATCAGCCGCACGCCGCTGCGGGAAGCCCTGGCGCGGCTCGATCAGGAGGGCTTGGTCAAGATCGTCCCCCGGCGCGGCATCTATATCGTGCGCAAGTCCACGGCGGAGATCCTCGAGATGATCACCGTATGGGCCGCGCTCGAGAGCATGGCCGCCCGCCTGGCGACGAAGCAAGCGTCGGATGAGGAACTGGCCAACCTTCATGATCTGGTCGACGTCTTCACCGCTAACAAAGTCGCGCAGAGAATGGGCGAGTATTCGGACGCGAACATCCAGTTTCATCAGGCGATCATCCGCTATAGCGGCTGCAAGCTCATCGTGGAGATGACTGATCGCCTGTTCTTCCATGTCCGGGCGATCCGGCAACGCACCATCTTCGAGAATGAGCGCGTCAAGCGCTCGATCGTCGACCACAAGGAAATCATTGCCGCGCTGGAGGCGCGCGATACCGAGCGGGCGGAGCGTCTCGTGCGCGAGCACACGCTGAAGCTCCGCGATCATGTCGAACGCTTTGTGAACCTCGATTAGCCGAATGCGCAGCGTCACGAAGCGTCGTTTAAGGAGGATTGAATGTCGACTGCAACAGCGCAGGGCATTGATGCCAATATCGATGAAACCGGCGCCGGGCAGGCTCTGACGGACGGTTTTCACCTTGTCATCGATGCGCTCAAGCTCAACGGCATAAACACGATCTACAATGTGCCCGGCATTCCGATCACGGATCTGGGCCGTCTCGCGCAAGCCGAGGGTATGCGCGTCATCTCCTTCCGGCACGAGCAGAATGCGGGCAACGCGGCGGCGATCGCCGGTTTCCTGACGCAGAAGCCCGGCATCTGCCTGACGGTCTCGGCGCCCGGCTTCCTCAACGGCCTCACGGCGCTCGCCAACGCTACGACCAACTGCTTCCCGATGATCCTGATCTCCGGCTCGTCGGAGCGCGAGATCGTCGACCTGCAGCAGGGCGACTATGAAGAGATGGACCAGCTTGCCGTCGCCAGGCCGCTCTGCAAGGCGGCCTTCCGCGTGCTGCATGCCGAAGATGTCGGCATCGGCGTCGCGCGCGCTATCCGTGCAGCGGTCTCCGGTCGTCCGGGCGGCATCTATCTCGACCTGCCGGCCAAGCTCCTCGGCCAAACGATGGATGCCGCAGCAGGCGCGAAGTCGCTCGTCAAGGTCATCGACCCGGCGCCGCGCCAGGTCCCTTCACGAGAATCCGTTACGCGCGCGCTCGATGTCCTGAAGCGCGCCAAACGCCCTCTGATCATCCTCGGCAAAGGCGCAGCCTATGCGCAAGCCGATGAGGAAATCCGTGCGCTGGTCGAAAAGAGCGGCGTTCCCTATCTGCCCATGAGCATGGCCAAGGGGATTCTGCCGGACAGCCATCCGCAGTCGGCCGGCGCGGCGCGCTCGCTGGTGCTGAAGGAATCCGATGTGGTGATGCTGATCGGCGCGCGCCTCAACTGGCTCCTGTCGCACGGCAAGGGCAAGAGCTGGGGCACGGAGCCCAAGAAATTCATCCAGATCGACATCGAGCCCAAGGAGATGGACTCCAATGTCGAGATTGCGGCTCCTGTGGTCGGCGATATCGGCTCCTGTGTATCGGCACTGCTTAAAGCCATGGGCAGCGACTGGCCGGCGCCGCCCGCCGAGTGGACCGGCACGGTGCGGGAGAAGGTCGAGGCGAACATTGCAAAGATGGCGCCGCGGCTGCGGAACAATAATGTGCCGATGGATTTTCACGGCGCGCTCGGCGCCTTGCGCAGCATCATCAAGGAGCGGCCGGACACGATCCTGGTCAATGAAGGCGCCAACACGCTCGATTTTGCGCGCAGCATCCTCGACGTCTACCAGCCGCGCAAGCGCCTGGATGTCGGCACCTGGGGCGTGATGGGCATTGGCATGGGCTTTGCCGTGGCCGCCGCGATCGAGACCGGCAAGCCCGTGCTCGCAGTCGTCGGCGACAGCGCTTTCGGCTTCTCCGGCATGGAGGTCGAAACGATCTGCCGCTACGAGCTGCCGGTTTGCGTCGTCATCTTCAACAATAACGGCATCTACCGCGGCACCGACGTCGATCCGACGGGCCGGGATCCGGGGACGACGGTTTTCGTCAAGGACTCCCGCTACGAGAAGATGATGGAAGCGTTCGGCGGCGTGGGCGTCTATGCGACGACGCCCGACGAGCTGACCCGCGCGGTGAACGAGGCGATGGAATCCGGCAGCCCCACCCTCATCAACGCGGTGATCGACGAAAAGGCCGGCACGGAGAGCGGCCGCATCGGCAATCTCAACCCACAAAGCGTGGTTTCCAAGAAGTAATGTAATGCGGCTCCCCTCGAGCCGGCTCCTCAGCAAAGGGAGGCCAGAATGAAAGCCCTGGAAGGCGTCAAGATCCTCGATTTTACCCATGTGCAGTCGGGACCGACATGCACGCAGCTCCTCGCCTGGCTTGGCGCCGACGTCATCAAGGTCGAGCGGCCTGGCGTGGGTGACGCAACCCGCAAGCAGCTTGTGGACGTGCCAGGGGCCGACAGCCTTTACTTCACCATGCTGAACCATAATAAGCGCTCGATCACGCTGGACACCAAGAATGAGACCGGCAAGGAAGTGCTGACGCGCTTGATCAAGACATGCGACGTCCTCGTCGAGAATTTCGCCCCCGGCGCGCTTGATCGCATGGGCTTCGGCTGGGAGAAAGTCCGCGAGCTGAACCCGCGCATGATCATGGCGTCCGTCAAAGGCTTCGGCCCCGGGCCGTATGAGGATTGCAAGGTCTATGAGAACATCGCCCAATGCGCCGGCGGCTCGGCCTCGACGACCGGGTTCGTCGACGGTCTGCCACTCGTCACCGGCGCACAGATTGGCGATTCGGGCACCGGACTGCATCTTGCGCTCGGAATCGTCGCCGCGCTCTTTCAGCGCGAGAAGTCCGGCCGCGGACAGAAGGTCCTGGCGGCGATGCAGGACGGCGTGGTGAACCTCTGCCGCGTCAAGCTGCGCGATCAGCAGCGCCTGGCAGCAGGTCCGCTGACGGAATATTCGCAACATGGCGAGGGCATTCCGTTCGGCGACGCGGTTCCGCGGGCGGGCAACGATTCCGGCGGCGGCCAGCCCGGACGGATCCTCAAATGCAAGGGCTGGGAGACCGACCCGAACGCATACACTTATTTTATTACCCAGGCACCCGCTTGGGAGAAGATCTGCGAAGTGATCGGCAAGCCGGAATGGAAGACCGATCCCGATTACGCAACGCCTGCCGCCCGCCTGCCGCGCCTCAATGAGGTCTTCGATACGATCGAGCAGTGGACCATGACCAAGACGAAGTTCGAGGTCATGGAGATCTGCAACCCGCTCGACATCCCGGTCGGTCCGATCCTGTCAATGAAGGAGGTCGCGCAGGATGAAGGGCTTCGCAAGACCGGCACGATCGTCGAAGTGGATCATCCCGAGCGCGGCAAATATCTGAGCGTCGGCTGCCCGATCAAGCTGTCGGACAGTCCCGCGGAAGTCAGGCGCTCGCCGCTGTTGGGCGAGCATACAGACGAAATTCTGGGCGAGGTGCTTGGCTATTCGAGCGAGGAGATCACCGCGATCCACGCGGCGGGCGCCACGCAGCCGGCTCAAAAGAGGGCGGCGGAGTAATCCGCCGTTCGCATGCCGACCCGTCATCTTGTGACGGCGCGCATTCAACTTGATTTATGGAATTCGATCCGTACCGCAAAACCGGCGTCGCATAGGGAGGAATTAATGAGCGATCAGTCAGCCGTCCGTCGTGTGCTCGATACAGTCAAGGCGTCAGGAAGGACAGCGCTCACGGCCCCCGAGGCCAAGCTGGTCTGCGACGCCTATCAGATCCCTGTCCCGCAGGAGGGGCTGGCCAAGACGGCCGACGAAGCGGCCGAACTCGCTTCGGGCATGGGTTTTCCGGTCGTGATGAAGATCGTCTCGCCGGATATTCTGCATAAGACCGACGCCGGTGGCGTGATCGTCGGGGTCGATTCAGCCGATAAGGCGCGTGCAGCCTTCCAGACCATCACCGACAATGCCAAGCGGTACAAATCCGACGCCACCATCGAAGGCATCCAGGTCCAGCAGATGCTGCCTTCCGGTGCGACGGAGGTTATCGTCGGCTCGATCAGCGATCCCTCTTTCGGAAAGCTCGTCGCTTTCGGCCTCGGCGGCATCCTGGTCGAGGTGCTGAAGGACGTTATTTTCCGCCTTGCCCCTGCCAGCAAGGAAGACGCCGAAGGCATGCTGGACGGGTTGAAAGCGTCCGAGGTGCTGCACGGCGTGCGCGGTCAGCCCGGCGTCGATCGCGGCGCGCTGACCGACATCATCCAGAAGGTCTCGCAGCTCGTGACCGATTTCCCCGAGATCGCCGAGGTGGACCTTAACCCGGTCTTTGCGACCGACAAGGGCGCGACCGCCGTGGACGCCCGCATCGTCTGCGACTGGGAGGCCAAACCGCACCGCTATCGTCCGAGCCAGGACGAAATCCTCGCCGCCATGAACCGCATCTTTCATCCGAAGGCCGTGGCCGTGATCGGCGCGTCGGACCAGGACGGCAAGATCGGCAACTCGGTGATGAAGAATCTGATCAATGGCGGCTATAAGGGGACCATCGTTCCGGTCCATCCAAAGAATCCCGAGATCCTCGGCCTTCAGGCCTATAAGTCGGTGCTCGACTATCCCGGCGAGATCGACGTGGCCGTGTTCGCTGTCCCTGCTCATCTCTGTAATGCGGCGTTGGACGAAGTCGGCCGTAAGGGTATCGCCGGCGCGGTGATGATCCCTTCGGGCTTTGCCGAGACCAACAATCAGGAGCTTCAGGACGAGCTGCTGGCGACGGCGCGGAAGTATAATGTCCGCGTCATGGGGCCGAACATTTACGGCTTCTACTACACGCCGGAGAATCTCTGCGCCACCTTCTGCACGGCCTTCGACGTGAAGGGCACGGCGGCGCTTTCCTCGCAGTCCGGCGGCGTCGGCATGTCGATCATCGGCTTCGCCCGCTCCACCAAGATGGGCGTTTCCGCCATCGTCGGCCTCGGCAACAAGTCCGACCTCGACGAGGACGACCTGCTCACCTTCTTCGAGCAGGACCCCAACACCCAGGCCATCGCCATGCACTGCGAGGACCTGAAGGACGGCCGTGCCTTTGCCGAGGTCGCCGCCCGCGTCTCGAAGAAGAAGCCGGTCATTATGCTCAAGGCTGGCCGAACCTCCTACGGCTCGCGGGCGGCGGCCAGCCATACGGGCGCGCTCGCCGGCAATGACAAGATCTATGACGATGTGCTGCGCCAGACCGGCGTGATCCGCGCGCCGTCTTTGCGGTCGATGCTCGAATTCGCGCGCGGCCTTCAGGTGTTGCCGACGCCGAAGGGCGAGAATGTGGTCATCATCACCGGCGCCGGGGGTTCGGGTGTCCTCCTCTCCGATGCCTGCTTCGACAACGGTTTGACCCTGATGAAGATGCCGGATGATCTGGATAAGGCCTTCCGCGAATTCATCCCGCCCTTCGGTGCCGCCGGCAACCCGGTCGACATTACCGGCGGCGAACCGCCCATCACCTATCAGAATACGGTGCGGCTCGGCCTCAACGACGAGCGGATCCATTCGCTGATCCTCGGCTACTGGCACACCATCGTGACGCCGCCGCTGGTCTTCGCGGACAAGATGATCGAAGTCGTCTCCGAGGCGCGCGCCAAGGGCATCGACAAGCCGATCGTGGCTTCGCTCGTCGGCGACGTCGAGGTCGAAGAAGCCTCCGAGAAGCTCTACGATCACGGCATTGTCGCCTATCCTTACACGACCGAGGTTCCGGTCGAGGTGCTCGGCGCGAAATACAAATGGGCGCGCGCCGCAGGTCTGCTGTAGACCGTCTTCGGATGTGCTGACGGGAAAACGGGACCTTTTCCCGTCGGCCGCCCTGGCCCGATGGCCGAATTTTGCTGCACTGCAGCGCATGCCTGACATTCGGCTTCTGCATACCAAACATCGACGCGTTGATTTTCCTCGCTTTTTTGGAGTCGGGGCATTCGCGTGCGCTTGTTTTTACGGGCGAAATCGACTGTGTGTATATTGTATACCAGAGATAAACGTCTTATCTTCCTCTTATGCTGCAACGCAACAAAACAAGGGGAATGATCATGACGACACACCGCCTCGATAGCGCCCATGGCTGGTTCGACAACGGCCACGCCGCTGATTGGACGAAGCGCGTCGGCGACGCCGCGTCGAACCTTCTGAAGTCGGTCAATACGGGCCTGAAAGCGGCTCATGAATATCAGAGACTTACCGCCGCCCACGTTCCGCCGCAAAAGGCGACCGCGGTGGTCCGTCAGAAGTACTTCAGCGACCGGTAAGGCCCTGAAGCCGGAAGGCGGTTCACACTTCCCTTTCCCCTAGA